>Ga0075481_10000867_pt1 | contig 11632 bp, 7 predicted proteins | sample DEB08_DNA_11_FD_76337 | JGI IMG/M metagenome (GOLD analysis project Ga0075481, IMG submission 76337) | Aqueous microbial communities from the Delaware River and Bay under freshwater to marine salinity gradient to study organic matter... | ecosystem: Environmental > Aquatic > Marine > Coastal ... | reverse complement strand
CCTCACCGGGAAGCACTGTCACCAGCACGGCTTCGCGACCAACGGCCAGAAGTTCGACGGATCCCAGCAGACCTTCCCGAAGCTGCTGCAGCAGGCCGGCTACCGCACCGAGGTCGTGGGCAAGTGGCACCTGTCGAGCCCGCCCAGCGGATTCGATCGAAGCGAGGTCCTCGTCGGCCAGGGCGACTACTGGAACCCGTTGCTCGTCCTGGACGGGAAGCGGTCGCGGCGCGAAGGCCACACCACCGATCTCATCCACCAGTCCGCGGTCGAGCGCCTCGAGGCGTTCGCCGCCGACGACGACGCCCGCCCGTTCCTGCTGATGGTGCATCACAAGGCGCCGCACCGGAACTGGATGCCCCATCCGCGACATCTGGACCTGTTCACCGACGGCGACCTTCCGGTGCCGGACAGCTTCTTCGACGCTCCGGACCGGCGCTCCCCCGCCGGCGCGATCCAGACCATGCAGATCGATCGGGATCTCGCGTGGCTCTACGACCTGAAGATCGATCCCACGACGCTCTACCCCGACGAGGAGGTCTCGCGGCTCGATCGGTGGATGACGAACGAACTCGCCCGCGTCCCGCAGGAGGCCCTCGACGCCTACGCCGAGGCGCACGGCGAGGAGAACGCGGCCCTCGCCGCCGCGATCGACGCCATGAGCCCCCGCGAGCTTGCGCTCTGGAAGTTCCAGCGCTACGCCAAGAACTACCTGCGGACCGCGCAGGGCGTCGACGACTCCGTCGGCGGCATCCTCGAGGCGCTCGACCGGCTCGACCTGGCCGACGACACCATCGTGGTCTACACCAGCGACCAGGGCTGGTATCTCGGCGAACAGGGCTGGTACGACAAGCGGTGGATGTACGAGCCCAGCTTCCGCACCCCCCTCGTGGTGCGATGGCCCGGCGTGGTCGAGGCGGGCTCGACCTCCGACGCGCTGGCGCAGAACCTCGACTTCGCCTCGACCTTCCTCGAGGCCGCGGGCGTCGCGCCGCCGGCCGATCTCCAGGGCCGGAGCCTCGTACCGGTGCTGCGCGGCGAATCGGGCGCCGACGAGACGCTGCGCGACGCGGCGTACTACCGCTACGAGGAGTCGCGAGGCGCCCACACCGTGCCGCGGCACGAAGGCGTCGCGACTCGCGAGGCGAAGCTGATCCGCTACCTCGATCTGCTCGACGACGAGGGAGACGCGATCCTCGAGCTCTACCGTCTCGATGTCGATCCTGAGGAGCGCGACAACCTCGCCGGCCGCCCCGAGCACGCCGAACTCGAACGAAGCATGCTCGATCGCCTCGACGACCTCCGCGCGTCGTACCAGGCGCCGGAGAACGTGCCCGCTCCGACGCCCCGCCCGGGAACCTGATCGCATCGGGACTCGCGAATCGGCCGGGCCCTTCGGTCTCCGCTCCGACGCGACGGCGGCTCGCCTACCTGGTGCGCGACCAGCTGCCCAGCAGGTGGGCCAGATCGCTCGCCCCCACGACGCCGTCGAGATCGAGATCCGCCGGACCGCCCGGCGACCCCCAGTGGGCCAGCAGCATCGCGACGTCCGGCCCCGAGGTGAAGCCGTCGCCGTCGAGGTCGCCCCGCGGCGTCGACGCCGTGTTCCAGAACGCGTCGACGTCCGCCGCGTCGAGGCTGCCGTCGCCGTCGAAGTCGAGCATTTCGCGTCCGGGGACCAGCGGGCCGAGGCCCCATGCCTGGAACGATGCCCAATCGGCGCGGTCCACCGCGCCCCCGCCATCGACGTCGCCGAGCCGCGACGGTGGATAGGCGGTCCACAACTCGCCCGCAGGCAGATTCGCCAGCGTGCGAACCGGTCCGTCGTTGGGCCATCGCACCGTGATCTCGTCGGCGCCGTCGTGGGGCCCCATGCCGAAGTGCAGGACGGTCTCGTTCTGCCCCAGGTAGCCGTTGCCGCCGACGTGCACTTCGGCCCACTGTCGAAGGGTCCCCACCCGAAGTCGAGCGGTCGCGCCGATCGCGTGGTGGTTGGGCGCCTCGCCGACGACCCGAACCCGGAGCCAGTTTCGCACGTCGCCGTGGTGGTTGATGTAGAGCGCGACGTTGCCGCCGTGATTGTTCTGCAGCATGTCGAGGTCCCCGTCGCCATCGACGTCGCCGACGATGGAGACGTAGGAGACCCCCGCGGTGCCGGCGAGATCGGCGCCGGCGGTGACGTCCACCATCGGCGGGGAACCCGGGTTCATGTACAGGTTGTTGGCGTCGAACTGGTCGTTGACGTAGAGATCGAGGTCGGTGTCGTTGTCGAAGTCCCAGAGGATCGCGGCCCAACTGAGGGTGTGGTGGGCGACGCCCCACAGCTCCTGCTGCTCCTCCCAGGTCCCGTCGGGGCGGCTCACGATGAGCGGATTCGCGCCCAGCAGCGGCGGAACGGGATCGCTGATGTTGGTGAGGTAGAAGTCGGGGCGTCCATCCCGATTCAGGTCTCCAGCGGCGATGCCCATCGAGAACAGCGAAACGTCGGTGCCGCTCGACTCGGAGACCTCCACCAGCGTCCCGACGTCGTTGCGGAACAACTGGTTCGGCCCGGTGAACGGGCCTCGATCGTTGCTGAGATAGAGATCCGGCCAGGTGTCGCCGTCGGTGTTGGTCCACATGCTCTGCAGCGAGGCCCGCTCGCTCTCGGCGCCCCATTCCGAACCCACGCGCTCGAAGGTGCCGTCGCCTCGATTTCGGTAGAGCCGGTTGCGGATCGAGTCCCCGGCACCCGGGATGATGTACTGGCACGTGTACAGGTCGAGCCAGCCGTCGCCATCGAAGTCCGCGACGCTCGCGCCCTTGGTCGGCAGCGACTCCGCGATGCCCGCCTCTTCGGAGACGTCGGTGAAGCTCCAGGGCGAATCCTGCCGGTACAGGCGATTGTCGTCGCCGAGGTACTGGCCGACGAAGAGGTCCAGATCGCGATCCCCGTCGTAGTCGAAGGCGAGCACCACACTGGGTTCGGTCAACGGGAACAGGGCCGCTTCGAAGCTCCGGTTGTTGAAGTTCCCCGCGCCGTCGTTCTCGAAGAACCCGATCAGTCCGTTGCTGCGACCCAGCAGCACGAGATCGTCGTCCCCGTCGAGGTCGAGATCCGCCAGGGCCATGCCGAAACCGGAGTACCCGAACAGCGGCGGGTACTGTTGCATCGTGTACTGGATGCCCCGATCGAACGCTTCGGAGGTGAACGGGATCACCTCGTCGCCGGCCGACGCCGCGCCGACCGCTGCCGGCACCGTCAGAAGCAGCACGAGCGAGGTTGTGCGGGGGACCGGCATGTCCGAGACGCGACCTCCTTCCGCTGAGCTCCGCTCTGCCGAACTCCCCCCCCATTTCGCACGGAAGTTCATCAACAAGACTAACCCGCGATCGCCCTTGGGCAACGACGACATCGTGACCACCGATCGATTTTCCGGGGATTGGTCCCCGATGCGGGCGATCTTCCCGGTCGCGGTGGCGATCTCGCTTCTCGGATTCGCCATGGCGGCAGGTCCCCACGCCCTCACCGCGAGCGTGGCAGGCACCGACGCCCGGGCGATGTCCCCTGTGGTTCCGGGGCACGCCAGATCGAAGGAGGTCGAACCTCCAGCGGCACCGGAACTCGACGAGGCGGGCGAGGAAGGTCCGGGTGCCGAAGCCGCCCGGACGATCGATCCCGACGAGATGGCCGCCCTCGCCGAGCTGCTCGGAGGCACGACCTGGGCCCGCCGCGCCCTCGGTGTGATGCGACTCGAGTCGATGCCGTCGGCGATCGCGGGGCCGCGCCTCGCCGCAGCGCTTGCCGATCCCGCATGGCAGGTGCGTTCCTTCGCCGCCGCCGTGTCGTCGCGACGCGGCGAGCTCGAACGTCTCGACGAGCGTCTGAAGGTCGAGCCCCATCCCCTCGTGGTGCGGACGCTCCTGCGCGGCCGAGCCCGAGGCGACGAGATCCGTCTCGCGCGCGGCATCGAGCAACTGCTCGCCAGCGGCGACGACGCCGAGCGCCTGCTCGGCGTCGAACTCGCCCTCGCCTCGGGGCTCGATGCGCTCGCCGAGAGGGCGGAGGACGTCTTCGTCTCGATCGTCCTGCGGATGACCGCGGCCGAGGCCGGTCGCTTGTCGCCTCGGCTCGCGGAGATCTCCCGTGCCGACGATCTGCGGCGCGACCATCGCTGGCGCTCGTGGCTGCGCCGAAACCGCGGCCGGCTCGAACTCGACGGCGCGTGGCTTCGTCCTGCCCGAACCGCCGTGTCCGACGAGGACGTCGGCGGAGCTTCCCGCGAACCCGCGGCCGCGCCCATCGGCCCGCCCAACGCCATCGCGGCCCTCGAACCTCGCTCCTTCGTCGGACTCGTCGAGTACGTGCGGGAACTTGCCGAGCGACGCGTGGATCTCGCCGTGGCGATCGACTGCACCGCCAGCATGTCCGGTGAACTCGCCGAGGTGCAGGGTGGCCTCGACGATCTGATGCTGTTCGTGGGCGACGTCTGCGCGGACCTTCGAATCGGCGTGGTCGCCTACCGAGATCGCCGCGACCGGTTCGAGACGCTGCCGATGGACTTCACGGGATCGCTCGCCCAGGCGCGGACCTTCCTCTGGCGCCTGACCGCCGAAGGCGGCGGCGATCGGCCCGAGGCCGTTCGGCCCGCCCTGGAACGACTGTTCCGGGAGTTCTCCTGGTCGCCGGATCGAACCGGAGTGGTCGTGCTGGTGGGAGACGCGCCGCCGCACCCCGGTCACGGGGCCGCCTGCATCGACCTCGCGAAACGAGCGGCCGCGGTGGGCATCACCACCCACGCGATCTCCGCGGCGCCGCCGCTCGAGGATGAAGAGGCTCCCGCGCGAGGCCGTCGCGGTCCGCCGGAGCACTTCCCCGAAATCGCGGCGGCCGGTGGAGGGCGACTCGTCGAACTCGCCGAGGACGACTCGCTGGTCGCCGAGATCGCGGGTCTCACCATCGGGGGCCGGTTCGAGGAGGCCCTCGGCGGATTCTTCGAGGCCTACCTTGCCGTCTGCCGCTGAGCAGGATCGCGATCGAGATCGGTCGCATCGACGACCTTCCACACCCCCTCGAGCAGATCGCGCACGCCTTCGCCCGTCGCACCGCTGACGAAACCGACCGGCGCGACGCCCGACGCCTCGGCGAAGGCCTCGAGCAGTTCCGCTCGAAGGTCCTCCGGCACGAGATCGCTCTTGTTGAGCACCACGATCTCCGGCTTCTCCGCGAGTTGCGGTGCGAAGCGCTCCAGTTCGGCCCGAATGATCCGGTAGTCCGTCGCGGGATCGCGCGACGCCTCGGGCGCGGCGTCGACGAGGTGGATCAGCACGCCGGTCCGCTCGACGTGCCGCAGGAAGTCGTGTCCGAGGCCCGCCCCCTCGGCGGCGCCCTCGACGAGGCCCGGGATGTCCGCCACCAACAACCTTCGCTCGCCGGGAAGTTCCGCGATGCCCAGTTGCGGCGACAACGTGGTGAACGGGTAGTCCGCGACCTTGGGGGTGGCTCGGCTGATCGACCGCAGGAAGGTGCTCTTGCCGGCGTTGGGCAGGCCGACGAGGCCGACGTCGGCCAACAGCTTCAGCTCGAGCGACAACCGCCGCTCGATGGCGACACCGCCGGGCGTCGTTCGGGTCGGCGCCTGCTGTACGGAGTTCTTGAAGCGATCGTTCCCGTATCCACCCCTGCCTCCCGCCGCGACGAGGACCTCCTCGCCGGCCGTGACGAGATCCGCGATCGCTTCACCGGTCTCGGCATCGTGGACGAGGCATCCCACCGGCACGGCGATGCGACAGGCGGTTCCGTCGGCCCCGTGCCGACACGCCGCGCCGCCGGGCTCACCGTCGCCGGCAGCGAATCGTCGGCGGTGGGCGAAGGGCAGCAGCGTGTCGAGATGCGGGTCGGCGACCAGCACCACATCTCCCCCACGTCCACCGTCGCCCCCGTCGGGACCGCCCTTGGGCACGAACTTCTCCCGCCGAAAGCTGCACTTCCCATCACCGCCCTTGCCGGAGCGAACGGTGATCTCGGCGGCGTCGATGAACATGGTGAGACGGACTCCCAACAGACGGAAGGCGAATGCGAAGACGCCGCGACGACTGCCTCGAGGGGGCCGGTCGCGCGGCGTCGGATCGAACGAATGGGTGGTTTCCGGCGTCGATGTCGCGGACGGTTCAGCCGCCGGCGACGCAGGTGAGACGCGGGGTGGCCGGATCCGCCGGGATGATGTCCACCTTGCGGCCACGGAAGCGGACTTCACCGTCGGCGAGCGCCATCAGGCAGTCGTCCTTGGCTCGCATGACGAGATAGCCGGGCTTGAAGGGCGTCCCGCACTGCCGAAGGATGATGGCCCCCTTGCGAGCGAACTGGCCGCCGTAGAGCTTGATGCCACGGTACTGCGGGTTCGAATCGCGACCGTTCTTGGTGGAACCCTGTCCCTTCTTGTGTGCCACGGCAATGCTCCGAATACCGAACGAGAAGACGCGAAGGCGAGATTCGTGCCATCAGAGGCGAAGACGCCTGTGATGGACAACGACCCGCCCGACGTTCCGAGGCCATGGAGACCCCCAGTCGAGGCGAGCCCCGAAGTCTAGCGGCGATCCCGAGGAACGCCACCCCCCAAATCGCCGCCCGCACGAGGATTCCGGTCGTTGGACGCCCCGCCGAAGGGTGTGCCACCGAAGGATGGAAGACTCCTCCGACAGCCGCCGCGCCAGTCGAACCAGCCGAGCCAGCCAAGCCAACCTCGAAACCTCAGGATCCCGGAGGATCCCGGAGGATCCCCGAGGATCTCGGGAGGATCCCGGGCCCTCGGCGTCGCAGACTCGGCGAGGGCTCAGCGGAAGGTCAGCGTCTCGGAGACCGGCTTCAACGCCGTTCCCGCGAGGGCTCCGACCCGCCCCGGGGTCTCGAACCGGATCACCTTCTGCTGTCGGAGCACCACATCGTCCCCGGTTGCGGGGTGCTTGACGGTGCCACGCCGATTGGAAACGCCGCCGACATAGACCACCAGGGCCGACGGTTCTTCGTTGACGACGGTGAGAATCGACGGATCGAAGACCGGCCAGACGGCAAACCCGTCCCGGATGTGCGCTCGACCGACCGGGAGCAGCCCGATCGCCTGATTCTGATCGAGCACCGGGGGACGCTCGGCCGCGCCCATGGCCTTGGACCTGTTCAGCATCCGCTTCACATCGTCGGTGACGACGCTGGGCACTTCCCGTCCAGATCGCTGCAGCGGGCCACCGTCGCCCTGGAGTTCGAAGACGGGGGCCCAGTTCCGAGGCTGCGAAGTGCGGTTGCCGACCTCGTAGGTCAGCACCCAATAGGCCTTGCCGGTCGCGTCGTCGATGTGGACGCGAAGCGCCTTGGGCGTGAAGTCCAGTTCCCATTCGTCCCCGGCAGGCACTCGCTCCATCGGGGGCGCGGTAGGCGCCGCTGGCGAGACCTGCGAAGAGGCCGGGGCTGAAACGGCGAGTGCGGCGACGGCCGCGGCGGACCAGAGGCGGCAAGATCGGGCGAGGAGATGGAGACGATCGATCGAGTGGGCCTGGTTCACGGGAAGTCTCGCAATGGGGCGAATCTCGAAGTGTAGCGGCGGGATCCGCGACTGCGGCTCGCCAGAGGCTGGATCCGGCGTAGGCTTCATCCAGCGATGCCTCCCCTCGGCGACTCAACCTCGATCCAGAGTTCTCAGGACCGATCCAGCCACCGCATCGATCGGGTCTCGTCGGGCCCACGGGCCCAGGGAGATCCGCCGTCGGACGCCGTCGGTTCCTGTGGATCGGGCGGCGACTCCGATCCGGTGGCGAATCCGGGCGCCGCTGGGGTAACGCCCGAGGTCGAAATCCTCCCGAGCGACAGCGATGCCCCGGCCCGGGGAGGTCGACGCCTCGGGCCGGTGACGGCCGAACGTCTCGAGACCGCGCTCCAGCGGCTTGTGGGGAGCACCGCGGCAGCCCGACGCCTCGCCGTCGGACACCGGACCGGGCAACTTCGGCTCGACGCGGTCTGGGGCCTCGACGGACCCACGGGCGGATTCGAGTCGGTAGCGGTCCTGATGCGCAACGCCGGACGGACTGCCGGCGTCCTGCTGTCCCCGGTGCGGAACCGGAGTGAGATCCAGCCCGCCGCGGAATTGATCCGGGCACTGCTTGCGGATCGACGGTTCGACGCCGACCTCGCTCAGGCGATGCTCGATCCGGCCCGCCCGCTCGACCGCGAACCGCTGCTCGCGGCCGGGTTCGAGTCTCTGGCGGAGCTTCGATTCATGGATCGACCGCTTCCGGGACCGTCGATCGCCCCCACGCATCGCGACAACGGGTCGATCCGGATCGAGACCTGCGGCGACGAGCCCCCCGCTTCTCTGCATCGTCTGCTCCTCGAGACCTACCGCAAGACCCTCGACTGCCCGGGACTTGCAGGGGCACGACGAGTCGAGGACGTGCTGGAGGGACATCGAGCGGCGGGACACTTCCGTGCGGACTTCTGGCGACGCCTGCTCGTCGATGGCGTGCCCGCCGGCCTGTCCCTGCTGAACCCCAACCCCGATGCCGGATGCGTCGAACTGGTCTACTTCGGCCTGGCCGAATCCTTCCGGGGGCGGGGACTTGCGGCCGCTCTGCTCGGCGACTCGATCCGAATCGCCGGCGGCGCCGGACTTCCTCGACTCTCGCTCGCCGTCGACGACCGCAACATTCCGGCACTCCGCCTCTATCGAAGGCACGGATTCGTGCCGGGCGCCGTGCGATCGGCGCTGGTCAAGCGTCTTCGAACGCCCGACACCACGGTCGCATAGACGCTTCGCGCCAACGGCTCAACTGCCCAAGTTGTCCACAACCGACAGACAGCCCCATTCACGGTCGGTGGGGAAATCGTTTGCGCCGAGTGAACACGATGGTTGCGCGCCAAACGCCCCAAGTTCGCCCGATGGAAAAGTCCGGCGGCGTCCTCGAGGGGTCGACTCCCCGGTACCTTCGCCGGTGGTCCCAGGGATGGGATCCCCGCTCGTTTCGGGTCGCTCGACACTCGTCGGGGCCGATTCGATTCGAGGGGTGGAACGAGGACCGCATGCGGCGTGGTGTTGCCTCCGATGCGGATCGGACCTGATCGGACCTGATCGGACTCGGATCGAGCCGCCAGAAGGCCGCCCGACCCGAGTCGAGGACGATCGGACCCGCCGAAGTCGAGCGGATCTCCCCGCGAACCACGCGAGGAGATGCCAGAGCGGCTGCGGTCCCCGTCGCGAACGGACTCGAGTCGATCTTCAGATCCCCGCGGCCGCAATCGGTGCGTCCGCGACGCCGAGACCGTTCCCTGCTGCCCGTCCATGCCTGCCTCCGACGCCTCGATCTCCAGACTCGACACCGCCTCGGCCGCGCTGGCCCGCCGCATCGGTCCCCAGCGCTTCGACATGTGGTTCGGAGGCGGAACCCGTCTGGAACTCCGAGACGACGCGCTCGAGGTGATCACGCCGTCGCCGTACGCGGCCGAGTGGATCAAGCGGCACTTCACCGAGGCCCTGCAGGGGGTGGCCGCCGACACCCTCGGACTGGGGGACGCCGCTCGGATCCGGGTGCGGGCAGTCGCCGACGCCCCCGGCCGCCCTCGTGCGGAGGGCGGTGAGGCCGACCTATCCAAGTCCAGATCGGAGACTTCGGCGAATTCGACGGCCTCCGAGCGGCCCGACGCCCGAGCCGATGCCGACGGACCGGGCGGCCGGCCCGCCCTGCCACGACGTCGGCCTTCCTCCGAGCGATGGCGGCGTCTCGACGACTTCGTGGTCGGTCCTTCCAACACGCTCGCCTTCGAGATCGCCCGACGCACCGCCGACGGCGGAGCGGGCGCGGAACGGATGCTGTTCCTGCACGGCGAGTGCGGTGTCGGCAAGACCCATCTGCTGCAAGGCATCTGCCGGCGGCGGCACGAGCGATCCACCGATCGGATCCAGGCGGCGCGGGTTCGCTACACCACCGGCGAGCAGTTCACCAACGAGTTCATCGCGGCGGTCCGAGGCGGTTCCGTCGACGCGTTTCGGCGTCGGTTCCGCGGCCTCGACGTGCTGGCGATCGACGACGTCCACTTCCTGTCCAACAAGACCGCGACCCAGGGCGAGTTTCTCCACACCCTCGACGCGATCGGCCTTGGCGGCGCGACGGTCGTCCTCGCCTCCGACGAGCATCCCCGTCAGATCGGTCGGTTCAATCGATCCCTCGTCAGCCGATTCCTTGCGGGCATGGTCGTCGAGCTCGATCCGCCCGATCGGGAGACCCGCCGGCAGTTGCTGCGACGCCTGCTCGCCGCCCGAGGCTTCGAGGCGACCGAGGCCGCCGAAGAGGCCATCGTGGGTCGCTACGTCGCCTCCGCGCGCGAACTCGAGGGCGTGGCGGCCAAGCTCACCGCGCTGTCGGCCCTCGACGAGGGATCTCGGCCTCGTCAGCCGTCGGCGACGTCGGGACGTATGACTCTGGGCATGGTGCTGGTGGAGCGGCTTCTCGAGGAGGATCGCCGGGCCACGCGACGGACCCCGGTGCGGTTGGGTGCCATCGTCGATGCGGTGGCGTCGGCCTTCGACGTGGGACGCGAGGACCTGCTGTCGGCCTCGAAGCACCGGGCCGCCTCGGAGGGCCGCGGGGTGGTGGTGATGCTGGCCCGACGCCTCACCACGCTCAGCTATCCGGAGATCGCCCGCGGCCTCGGCCGACGCAACCACTCCGCCATCCACGCCGCCGAACGTCGGATTCGCACCGCGATCGAGACGGGTGATCGATCCGCGGAGGCCCTGCGCGAACGCATCGACCGCATGGCGCACGAACTCGTCCGCGCCGACTGAGGGCGACTGCCGGGGGCCGCATGTCGGCGCCTCGCTACACTCGCCCCGTGCGACACCCACGCCTCCACAACATGCTTGCGGGATTCGCGCTCGCGAGCGTCGCCTCGGTGGTCGTCGCGCAGGAGGGGACCTCGCCCTATGGGCCGGTGGATGTGCCTTCGGAGGCGATGCGCCGGGTCCGCGCCGCCCTGACGCATCGCCCGGACGGATCGCACCACCTGCTCCTGACCTCGTTGAGGCAGCTGCGGACCGATTCGCTGCGTCCGTTGTTCGAACAGCTCGTCGAGGCCGACCACTGGACGCTGCAGCTCGACGGCATCCTCGGACTTGCCGAACTGCAGGACCAGCCGGTCGATCCCGCGCTGCTCGAGCTGATCGAGGCGCCGGCGGAGCGGGCCGCCGCGATCCGCGCGGCGATCGCCTTGGATCTCGTTCGCGTCCCGCAGGCGGAGGAGATGCTTCGCTGGAGCGCAGTGCCCCCGCAGGAACAAGTGGCGCTGATGAGCGAACTGCGCCTCCGCGAAGCCCGGGTCGACGCCGCGCAACTCGCCGCGTTGGCGAAGGACGCCGACGCGAAGGTCGCTGGGGAGGCGTCGGTGCTGCTGGCCGATCTCGGCGACGCCTCCGCGATCGACCAGTTCGCCGATCGAACCCGTCGTCTCTCGGGCCCTGGTCGGGAAACCGCCATCGTCGCGCTGGCTCGCGCCGCCGAACGGCATCGCTCCAAGGCCTGCATCGCGAGTCTCGCGGCCTCTGCAGGCGCCGACGACGCGACCCGCGCCGAGCGACTGGCCTGCCTCGCGGCGCTTCTCGCCACGGACCTC
>Ga0075481_10000860_pt1 | contig 11656 bp, 4 predicted proteins | sample DEB08_DNA_11_FD_76337 | JGI IMG/M metagenome (GOLD analysis project Ga0075481, IMG submission 76337) | Aqueous microbial communities from the Delaware River and Bay under freshwater to marine salinity gradient to study organic matter... | ecosystem: Environmental > Aquatic > Marine > Coastal ... | reverse complement strand
CGAAACCGCCAGTGGCATGTGGTATTCCGCAACGTGGGCAGAATCGCACACGCTACGTTCACGCGGGCTGTTGGACTTTGACGCTGAATTCGACGTTCGCCATCAAGAATCCGAGACCACGGCGGTGTGCTTGGACGACTTGAGGCTCGGCGCAGACCGTCCCTTCCACTACACGACCCCTGCATGGGTCGAAGCGATGGTCATCACCGTCACCCCCGGTGTTGCTGAAACACTTGGACCGGTCAAGGTCAAACCGACGGACGGAGGGAGCGACTTGGCCTTGCGGGCCGGGGATGTCGTGACCTTGGACCCCGCCCCCGCAGGCTTGGCCGCCGACGCCGCACTGACGGTCCTCTACCTTCGAGGCGACGGCGGGGCTTTCCTGGCAACACCCAGCGACGAGGACCCCATCGACGGCACGGGTCGTGCTTGGACGGTCCCCCTGCCTCAGGGCCTCCACGAGGTGCACATGAGTTCCTCCGAACGTTCGATGATCGACTGGGACATCGCTGGCGAACGCGACCGCGTCATCATGAGCGAGACGTCCCAAGCAGAAGTCGCGCATGGGGCGACGGTGACCCTCAACCTCACGGCCCCTTCCCTCTTGCACGTGACCAGCAGCGCTCTGGCGGACATGGTGGTTCACCTCGACCACGAGCAAGCACACGGGCGCGTCCCGCTCAACGCCCATGCCGGTCCGCTGATGGGCACACGCTTCCTGCCACCAGACGCCCAAGGCAGCCTGCTCCTGACCAACCCTGGCACTGAACCCGTGACCGTCACGTGGCGAGGCGACGGGCGGACGGTCACCGGAGGAAGCCACGTCAGCGTGGATTGGCCGCCAGCAGGCGCCCAAGGACCGGCTTGGCTGACGGCACAAGCCAACATCGCGGTCACGTGGATTGCTGGAAACGGTACGGCCGACGGCGTTCGGCTTCTTCCTGCAGGCGACACGGGTGGGCCTTCCGGATCCTTCTTCGACGTGCAGGACTCGGCATTTACTCAGCACGAAGTGCGCCTTTCTGGCGTCCGAAGCACCGTGAACGCGAACAACACCAACACCTCGCTCGACGTGGAGACGAACACGTCCTTCGTCATCGACACGGTACAAAGCGCCAGGATCAACGCGACGGAGCACGGCATCCGTGCCACTGAAATCGTCGGCGCCCACGGAGCATCCATCGCGCTTCACGATGGCGAAGGACGTTGCATGGCCGTGGGAGTCGAAGCCAGCGGATGGGTTCGCTTGAGCCTGCCATGGAGCCCCACCGTTGGATTTGAACCGCAAGATCAAGCCGCTTCATGGCGGTCAGGCGTGCATCCCTCAGGAATCGAAATGCGCGTGTATGGTCTGGTCGACAACGACCAACTCCACCCCATCGGTAGCGTCTACGCCGTCCACCTCTCTCGTTTGCAATACGCCTTCCAATCGTCCATCATTGGCATGGAAGTGGCCTACGCAGGCGGCGCGGTCATGACCAACCACCCTGAGTTTGAGCCCCTCGTGTTGCGTGCCCCGGCAGACCGGGGAGGACCTGGCCCTCGGTTTGCGGCCACAATTCCAGCCATGCATCCAAGCGTCAACAGCCCGGAAGGATCGGGGGCAGTGGACCTGACCATGACCCTCCAATCCCGTGACGTCATGGCCTCAGCCCCGGCCCATGAGGTTCGACGAGGGTGGACCGGACCGTACGGAGCTGCGGTCGCTGAAGGCGGCTCGTACGCGCTTGAAGGAAGTGCAGATTGGACCGTGTACCCCGGCCGACTTGACCTGCTCAACGACTACGTCGGTTGGGTCCCAGACCCTGCCCTTGGCACCACAGAATCCGTGTGGCACACCGGTGGGGAAGCCGTTCAATTCTCATTGCAGATTGCCCTCATCGAAGTCAGCATGCGGGAGGTGAACGTGTGAACCGTCTTCGCCATGATGAGTCGGGCGCGGCCACCGAAATTGGCTACGTCTTCACCTTCCTGCTCGGCGTCGTGTTGCTGTCCGTGTTCGGCGTGTGGGCCTATGGCATCGAGACCGCCACGCGCGAACGTTGGAACAACGCCGCCATTCAGGCCAACCTCGACGACGTCGCCGAAGCGGTGGAACGTGCCGACGACGCGGCACGCCTCGACCCCGGGCTGCGCTACGTTGAGCGGGTGGATTGGCGTCCCTCCGAAGCCGATGAGACGACGATGACGCTCGTGCTCCAACAAGACCTGTTGCGGCTTGACCACGCGACGGGAGATCTCGATGCCGAAGTCCTGCTCTCTGGCCTTGGACCTGCGGTGCACGATGGCGAACTGACGCTCGCAGGCACCAACGCGGTGTGGGTCATCTACGATGCGGGCACAACGTCCATCGCGTTGATCCCGCCTTTGGACACGCTCAGCGATTCATGACCGCGGCATGGACCTGGGCCTGAACGTCCCGCATTCGGGACTTTGCGCCCAACTCACGGAAGACGGTCAAAGCACGTTGGAGGTATTCCATGCGTCGCTGCTTGTCGGGCGTGACGCCACCGAGTTTCGAGAGAAGTTCACCGATCTGCATGCGAAGGTCGTTGGCTTCGGCGATGACCAAGGCTTGGCGGTACTGTTCGGTGGCCTCCTCCACACGACCACCGTCTTCGTGGACCTCACCGAGGAGAATGCTGATCTCGACCGTCGCGAGCACGTCCCCACCTTGCGTCAGGGCCTCCACAGCGCTGGAATAGTGGTGAAGCGCAAGTTCGGTGTCCTTCATCTTCGCATAGAAGCGTCCCAGCACGGCTTGCGCACGAGCGTGAAGCATCGCTTCCTCGGTCTCGCTCGTGCTCTCGAAGGCCTTGATGGCGTGGTCGCGTGCGCGGTCGACCTCACCAAGGTCGAGGAAGGCTCGGGCCAAACTGATCCGGGAACCGACCAATTCGTCGGGAGACGCGCTGGTGGCGAGGATGGTTTCGACTTGGGCGTAGGCTTCCAGAGCGGCTTTCTGATCGTTCTTGCGCCGCAGGAGGTAGCCCATGTTGTTGTACGTGCGGGTAGCCCCTTGCTCGTCTTCCAAGCCGATGAATCCGTTCAGGGCTTCCCTATGCAATTCCAAAGCCTCGTCAGGTTGGCCTTGCTTGAGCGACACGTCGGCCAGGGTCGAACGAACTTCAGAGGCGGTTCGCTGGTCGTCTGCGCCCAAAGCGCCGTCAAGCGCCAAGGTCAGGGCTGCCTGGGCTTCGTCCAACCGTCCTTGCAGGGCGAGCACTTCCCCCGAAAGTTGGTGCAATCGTGCCCCTTCGGACCCTTCCAAATCCTCGAAGGGAACCCGTTCCAGCAGGGTCAAGACCTCCATGTGCCCCTTGCTGACCAAGCCACGACCCTCGTGGGTCAACAGATGGACGGCGTCCTCAAGTTCCTCGCATTCGAGCAAATGATGGATGTACTCGACCAATTGCTCCGCCGTCGCGTGATGCTCGGCATACCACGCGATGCAGCGACGGTGGAGGTCCTGCCGCTGCTGTTGGTCCAGACTGCGGAGGAGGAATTCTCGAATCAAATCGTGCACGTCGAAGGTCTTGCTGTCCGCTTGACGGGCCAAACCCTGGTCCACCAAGGAATCCAGCACGTCGAGGTCCAGATTCTGCTGGCCGAGAGCGTCGATTGAAACGGACTCACGGAACACGGAGAGGACGGCCAAGACACGCTTCTCTTCTGCGGTCAGCTTGGAGAAAATCTCCACAGAGACGTAGGTCTCCAGCGATTCGTGGTACGCACCGGCCGAGGCTCCACGGTTGATGAGTTCCAACACGAGCGGGTGACCGCGGGACAAACCGTGGATGTGAAGCCACTGCTCGTCCGAGAGGTCCTCGAAACTGCTCAGGAGTTGCCGGGTGGCCTCCGGGTCAAGACCGTCGAGCGGCAAGACGAAACTGGAAATCCTTCCTTCGGCGTCTTTCGCGGCAACGACGGGTTTGAACGAGCGAGAAAAGAGCACCAAACCAACGAGGTCCTCGGCCTCGATGAGGTTCAACGCAACCGCTTGAATGGTTTGGTGAAGAACGGCATCCGAGACCTTGTGGTAATCGTCGAGGATGAGCAGCGAGGGTGTACCCGAAAGCGCATCGACGATCAGACGAGCGGCATCGGAGGGCTGGGGGACCGGTGTCGCCGCAAGGTAGTCCGAGAAGGAGGCGTCGCCCATGTTCGCGAGCCATTCAGCGATCGACTCCAAGCACGCACGGGCGCTTTCCCAATCCTGACAACGGTGGTAGAGCATGTTTCGACGGTGCGTGAACCGCTCAACCAACTTCCCCGCCACGGTCGTCTTGCCAATGCCGGCGATGCCAGGCACAAGCAAGGTGGTGGCCCGAGCGTCAAGCAGGCTGACGATGTGATCGAGTTCACGTTCGCGACCGTAAAATCGCCTGACGCGGGGAAGGTCCGCAAAGGAGGTCACCAATTGCTTCTCGAGGTGCTTCGAGAGGTCACGGTCGACCAAATCAGGAGAAAGACCACGGACGTCCAAGACGCCGTTGTCGTCCATGTAACGAATGACGTCCACGGGTCGCATGGGGAAGGGGAGAACCATGTGCACCGTTCCAAGGTCGCTTCGCTTCGAAGAACCGTCTTCAAGCAAACAATGCACGGGATGGCTTCGCAACCGCTGCCACGTTTCTTCCGCACCGGTGATGCCGGTGTCGGTCAAGAAATACGCCTTCCGTTTTCTGGCGACACCGGAAACGTGGGCCTGCCGTTCAACCAGCAATCCAGAATCCTTCAACGAGGCGATGGCCCTTGGCACGTTCGATCGTGCGATGGCCACGGCGTTGGCAATTCCCATTTGCGACAGGGCAAACGGGACTTCAACGCTCGACTTGTAGTCGACGTAGTCGCGGAGGTGGAGCAGGATGCGTTCCTGCACACCCGGTTTGGGATTGCCGCTCAAGTTCGGACCTCATTCAGTGGAAGGGACGTAATCGGGGTCTGGGACCCACTGGTTGGTTTCAGCGTCCCAGAGCCATCCGGGATGCTGTGAACTCGCAGCCGCAGCCGGTGAAGCAACCGCCGTCTGTTGGGCGGGGATCTCCGGAGCGGATTTCTTGGCCCAAGCGTAGGGATCTTCCTCCACGTGTGCTTCCGCTCCCTCGACCTCTTCCTCGAATTCTTCGTACTCGACAAAGAAGGTCAGGACGAGGGCTGCCAACACCACCACCACGAGCAAAGCACCGACGATGACCCAAATCATGGAAAGGCCGCTCTCGGCCGCAGAGGCCGGCGTGAGGGTGTAGTCGCCACCGCTTCGGGCTTCTTGGCCGTTCATCTCGAAGTAAATGCCCGTTGCCTTGTCGCTGTTGAGCTGGTTCACGGTGATGTCCATCGTCCACGTACCGTCGGAAAGGACGCGCGTGGTGTTCAGACGCAGGTTGCCCGATTCGGTCCTGGCCGACACGGTGGAGCCGGGAAGACCGGTGCCCGAGAAGGAGGCAGAAACGTCGGTGTCGAGGTACGCCTCGTTGCTGACCTTTTGCACGTCAAATTCGACGGCACGGACCAGGAAGTTGACCCTGAAGGAATACGCCACGGAGCCGTACTCGTCTTGCGCTTCAAACATCACTTGCTCAAGGGACCACTCGCTGATTTCCGTCGTGGTCTGTGCCATGCCGTCCATCGGGTTGTAGGTCGCCACACCACGAGCGTTGATCGTGATGTATGCAGGGTAGTCGTCGTCTTCGAAGGTCGCAGGATCGTCGAACACGTCGTAGATCAGGAGCGTGGAATCCACGTCCAAGTCGCTGAAGAAGGCCGCCAAATCGATGCTTTGGCCAGAGCCACATCGGTCGATGCTGTTCGAGTATTGGTCGCAGAAAATCGTCAGCGTCTGAGGCCAGTCCAAGCCATTGAACACAGGTGCGTTGTTCTCACGGTCAACAGGGTTGTCGATGCGGACACGACGTCGAACTTCTTCGGAGTAATCCTCGCCATCGTAGGCTCGAACGATGATCTCGTATTGTTGGTCGTGGATGTATTTCGAGGTGTCCCAGGTCACCTGCCATGCGCCGTTGGACAGGAATTGGGTGACGATGAGTTCCTCGTCAGACATCAGGATGCTGGAGGCGAGGTCCAACACCTGGACCTCAACACGCGTGACTTGACCGTCGTTGTCCAAAGCACCGCCTTGGAGGTAAGAGGAATCGCTCGCACGGAGGATGCCCCCGTCGATGACGAGATCGCCTTCAGCAGTGTAAGCGTCCACGGTCACGAATGGTGGCGTGTTGTCGTTCTCAATGATGAGGGTTCGTCGCTCCACGGTGCAGCCGTCCGGCCAATCGATGCAGAAGTCGGAGTCCGCTGCCCAGACCTCGAAGGTGTACTCCCCACTGGGCAGGTCTTCGAAGTTCCACTGGTACTCCCAAGCGGTCTGACCAGGCGTGTACAGGTGTGAGAAGTAGTCGTTGGGCCCGGTGATGTTGAACCAAATCTGTTGGATGTCTGAGCCCTGCACGCCCGAGTACGGATCGGAAGCCGTCCCTGTGAACAGCACCTTGCCGTTGCGGTGCGTCGAACCGTCGAGTGGCTCGTTGAGGATCAACGACGGAGCCACAAGGTTGAGTTTGTACTTGCGTGTCTCTTGAGGCGAGGTGTCCAAACCGTCGAAGGCACGAACGCGGAAGGTCACGTCGCTTTCGCCCTCAGGGTGTCCGGACAGGTCCCATTCAAACGACCACGTCTTGAACGGATGGTTGTTCTTGGTGATCTCCCCGTTGGCCCCAGAGGTGTCCGTGGCCGAATACCATGACTGGCTGCCGGGTGGCTGGATCTCAACACGCTTGACGATACCGAACTGCTTCTCGTAGGCGATTTGATCGAGCGCATATTCGCCGGGGCTACCGCTTCCAGCGATGCCGTCCCAAGCCGCTCCAGTCAGCGTCACCGTGGTTGCAAACGATGCTCCATCGAGTTGGTCCACGACCACGCTTGGTCGAAGGTTGTCGAGGTTGATGACGTCGTCCACGCCACCGGTCAAGGTAAACGAGAAGGTTTTCTCGCCCTTGCCGAACTTGTAGGCTTCCACGGTGTAGAAGGCCTGCTCACGTCCGTTGACGCAATCTTCGTCAGCCGTGTCGACCTTGGTGTCACCGTCGTTGTCGTAGCCGTCCGCGCAGGAGTTCTCATCGATGGATTCGACGGTTGGCGTTCCGGGGACGTCCACCGCGGTGTCCCCGACGATGTGGTTCCAGTTTCGGTCGATCAGGAAGTCACTGGGGAGGGAAACGAAATCGGTGAACCCGAACGCATCGGTTTCCAATTCGTACAACGGAAGACCGACCGAGTCACGGATGACCACCGTGGCGTCGGCAACGTTGGAACCTGCCGCCTTGACTTGGTAGCGAACAAGTTCACCCTGGCGCACTTGCGTGCCCCACTCGGAGTTTTGATTCTGAACGAAAATCTTCGACGTGTCGAAGTTTTGGAGGTCCGCGTATGAGAAAACGGTGGAGTTGGTCACCAGTTCGATGGCGAGGGGCATGTCGCGTGGTGGCAATTCTGCCGAGACGGGAAGTTGCAGGCACTCTTCGGTCACGTAGGGGCATTCCGCGCCTTCCCAGGCAAGCATCACGGGATAACCGGAGGACACATCGGGGATGAACTCGGATTGCACCGTGATTCGGGATTCTGTGACGTTGTACACTTGGGTGGCGTTGGTCCACGTGTTGCCTGAGAAGTAACCAATGGAACCGTACTTGTTGCCGTAGTTGTCGTCGAATTGGAAGATACGGACGGCGAAGTCACCGGTCTCCATCTCGTTGTCCTGAACGTTCACGATGCCACCGTTGACGCGGAGCGCATCGCCCATGTTGTTGGCCACACGGTTGTTTTCGATGGTCGCGCTGGCCATGAACACGTGGATGGCAGGGCAAGCGAAGTCACCACCGTACATGTAGTTCGAGTTGCATGTACCTGAGTTGTTCTCAATGATGTTGTTGGCGAAATACATCCGGTTTGCGCTGGGGGCGGGCACGCTCCAGCCTTGGTCTTTGTAGTGGTATTCGCCGAGGACCACAGGCTCGCGGGCCGTGTCGTGAATCGTGTTGTTCTCCGCGATCACGTCAGAGGACCCGTAAATCCAGAGTCCGTTGTACCCCTCGATCGGACCGATGTCGTTGTTGTACGCTTCCACCACCGACGAGCGGATACCAAAGCCGGAACCGCTGGTCGCCCCGGAAATGGAGTTGCCTGTGGCAGAAACGCGGGCACCGTCGTACGCGGTGATGCCGGCACCTTCGCCGGTGGTGATGGTGTTGTCGTCGATGTAGAGCGTGTGCTCAATGTCACCGGTTTGCTTGAACGAGTTGGTGTCGATGGCGTTGCACAAGACGTCGACGGTGGAGTTGGTCAGCCAGCCCGATGTTCCGCGCATGAAGACACCGTAGGCGTTGTCGCTGATGCTCAAGCGTTCCAGGCGAATGTAGGAGTCCTCGGTGTAGATGACCGAGAATCCGCCACCTTGGTTGCCGCACTGAGCTTCGGTGTCACCGGTGAAACTCGAATCCAAAACACGCATGGTGGAAAGAATCCCGAGGCCGGCTCCGTACGCCTGGATGGATGCAGCCTTGTACGACTGTTCGTCGACGCCGAGGGAAAACTCGGAGTTGGTGATGGTGGGTGAAGCTGCGCTGACGGCGATGACGTTGCTGGTGTTGATGTCGGAGAAGGACAGGCCGTTCGCGTCGAAGCTGGCGCCATCGAAGATGAGTGCTCCAAAGAGGTACTTCTGAGCGTTCACGGAATAAACCGGGTAGCCGTAAGCCTTCTCGAAGTGAACATAATTCAGGCTCGTGATCGCTTCGTCAATGGTGTTGCGGAAGATCACACCACTACCGCAAGAAGCATCGGTGTTGTAGAGCGGAACTTGCGAATCGGGGCTGTAGCATCGCCCGGTGGCAGACGCGTTAGCAGGGTTGCCCCAGAGGAAGCGAACTGGGGAGCTTTGGCTTCCTTGGGTGGCGCCGCAGGATGCGTCGCCCGCGCACATGGCGCCCTTGACGTTCACGAACACACCGGCTGGGACGTTGACGGTGGTTCCTGCGTTGATGATGAGCTTCGCACCTTCGGCCACCTCGACGTCGCCCGTCAGGGTGTGGGTGCCCGACCAGGTTTCAGTCCCAACGACGATCCCAGACTTCGTCTCGTTGTTGGCCGAGACGGTGGGGACGGTCACCATGCCGACCATGAGCGACATGAGGAGGAGGGTCACGAGGGAGATGCTGCTGAGGGGGCGTGTCTTGGTCACGGTATCCACCGTATCACCCGTAATTCGGACGAGATATAACGCTGTGGGCCGAATTGTGCGCTTGATTGTGTCAAAGTATCGCTCTTTGTATCACAAAAAAGGACCCTCAAAACGCGCTCGAACAGGTTGGATCGACGGCCTCAAACCACGCCATTGCGTCCAAGCCACCGTACCCAGCTCGACCGTCATGGACGCCCCCCAAGGAACTCCTCAGAGCTTCTTTGACATGCGTCACGCACCGGTCATCTCCAACACGCAAGTCGGGATGAGCCTCCAAAATCATCGCCAAAGCGGACGTGACGAGGACGGTCGAAACCGAAGTTCCACTGGACGAAAACCAAGCGTCATCAGCACCCGTTGAGATGACATTGACGCCCGGGGCATGCACTTCGGGTTTCAGATTCGGATCTTCGCCGAGTCCACTTCCGCTGGATGAATTGTTCCAGATGTCGCCCGATTCGTTGGAGGCGGCCACGGAGATGACCCGAGGCAAAAAGGCAGGAGATGCCACACGCCCGTCGTCGTCAGGACCACCGTCGTTGCCGGCCGCGGCAACCACGAAGATGCCCGCGTCCAGCGCCCGCCGGACGGACGAAACGACCACGTCACGTTGACCTTCGACCTGTTCACCCCCCAAGGAGAGGGAAATGAGGTCAGCGTCGAAGCCCGTTCGGCACCAATCGATGGCCTCAGCCACGACGGCGTCGTCGCCCGTGTTTTCACCCTCGTCGTCGCCAGAGAGGGCTGCTGCAACCCCCAAGGTCACGCCTGGCGCGGCCCCTTTCTGATGGCCGTCGGCCATCATCAGCCCAACCATCATCGTGCCGTGGGCGGTTGCCCCCCGATCGATTGGAGCGGTTGAACCTCCAACAAAGTCACGAAACACCAGGTCAATGTCCGTCAACGCAGAATGGCTGGTGTCGATTCCTGTGTCCACCACGCAAACCCGGACACCCGAGCCATCGTATCCTTCGTCTGCCAGATCCCGAAGGCCAGTGCTTTCGAAGGCCCATTCTGAATCGTCGAGCGGGATTTCAACGAGCAACCACCCCTGCGAGGCGATCAAGCCTGCCAAGATCACGAGCACCACCAATCCGAGCGACGAACGGGCGACGCGCCGGCGACGATGCGGTACTGCGCTGACCAGTGTTGGAGCCCAGCCCATGACCTCAGAGCGCCATTCGGCTTCGTGCTGCACCGCGGACGGGTCCACGGCGGTCAGCATACGCGGTTCTCCCGGTTCCGGGAGGAACTCCATGCCTTCCAGCGCCGACGGCCTCACGGCTGACATAAGTGGCCCTCCGCATTTGAAGGCGTGTTGCTCATCAGAAACGACGGCTGCCGGAACGTGACAGGTTCAGTCCGCCCCAAATCACCAGGCCAACGATGGCGATCACCAGTCCAGCCAGGACCGTCTGACCGAAGCCGTTGTTGTCGGTGTTGGTTTCGATGTTGAAGCGGATCTGGAAGTCCACTGGCTCGTCACCTGTTCCACGGGTGTCCTCGGCGATGACCGCAAAGTCGCTGTCGTCGCCCGTCACCTCGAGGTAGAATTCGAACCGCTTGTTTCCGTTCGTCATCGTGCCCACGTCGAATTCCGCATCCACGGTTTCGCCTGCGGGAACGGAGAGGGTCACCTGCTGGTACACTTCGTCAACGCCTTGTTGCCGTGCGTAGACAATGACGGAGTTGATCGCGTCGCGCTCACCGCTGTTGGTCACCGGAATGACAAGCGTCGTCACGGCTTGCTCAGCCGTGTTGTCCGAACGTTGAACCGCCAAAGACTGGTTCACGCTGAGCGCAATTTCCGCATAGACCACGGTCATCAGCAGGCTGTCGCTGCTGCCGTCGAGTTCAGAAACACCGACGGTGATGTCGAGTTTGCCGCTGTCGAAAGTCACGTCCGAGCGGACCGTGAAGGCTTGGGTTCGGGTGTCACCAGCAGCCACGGTGATGGTGCTCGTCGCTGGGGTGATTTGCCAGAGCGTGGGTTCGTAATTCTCGACGACTTCGAAGGTGTACGTGGCGTCACCGTTCCCGGTGTTTGTGATCGTCGTGGTGAGGGTTTGAGCGTCTCCGCTCCCAATGCCCACTTGTGCGTCGTCTGCTGCCAGCTCAAAGCCACGGATCACCGGCACGCGGACGGTGATCGAGCGCTCGGTGAATTCACCGGTTTCAGCGGCCAACAACACGTTCACGCTGTGTCCGTTTTGGAGCGCAAGCGAGGTGTTTTGATCGGGCAGGTTGACCCTGACGTTCAGCGTGGCGGTCATGGGCACGTCGTCCGTCGAGGCGTTTTCACCGATGCCGAGGCGGAGCTCGAGCGACGGTTGCCACGCTTCCGACGTGCTGTTCCAGAATTCAACGCTCCAATCGGCGGCGTCGGGTGCATTCCCGGCGTTT
>Ga0075481_10000858_pt1 | contig 11680 bp, 10 predicted proteins | sample DEB08_DNA_11_FD_76337 | JGI IMG/M metagenome (GOLD analysis project Ga0075481, IMG submission 76337) | Aqueous microbial communities from the Delaware River and Bay under freshwater to marine salinity gradient to study organic matter... | ecosystem: Environmental > Aquatic > Marine > Coastal ... | reverse complement strand
GAAGTAGCCGACCTCCGCGTAAGCCCGACAGCAATCACCATCGATCTGAATCCGGCCGGTGCCCAGCAGGGCACGCTTACCCTGTTCAGCCAGCAACCTCTTGCCGCTAGCGACACCAGCAACTGCCAGATCGACAAGATTGAACCAGCCGGAGAAGACCTCTACCGTGTCCACCTCAGTGGCAGAAAGTGGAACCAGCCGCAATCGGTTACGCTCACCATAACCAGCCCGCAGTAAGATTGAAGTTCAACCGAACATAACTGTTCAGCAGCAGGGAGCTATAGCCCTGTGTACCGTGGTCGACCACTAGGGGCTGACCACCAGAACACGAGATCTCCTGAGTGGCTGCATCGTTCCTCTTTTCCTTGGCACGCACCCGATGAAACCAATGATTCGCCTGCTTCTTCTCTGCCTTGCCCTCATCAGCTCCGCCGCCTACGGAGGGCAGCAGCCCAACATCATCTTCATCCTCACTGATGACCAGGGCTACGGCGACCTGGCCCGGCATGGCCATCCGCTCCTGAAGACTCCCCACACTGATCGGCTCCATGACGAGAGCGTGCGGTTTGACAATTTTTATGTGAGTCCTTCCTGTTCCCCCACCCGGGCAGCCCTGCTCACCGGCATGCACGAGTTTCGAAACGGCGTCACCCACACCCGTGCCCCGCGCGAACATCTCTGGAAAGAAGCCGTGCTGCTCCCAGAAATCCTGAAAACCGCCGGCTACAGAACAGGCATAGTCGGCAAGTGGCATCTCGCCTGGGACGACAGCTACCACCCCCACCAGCGCGGCTTCGACTGGACAGTGCAGGGGGCGAAACACTTTGACCCCACCCTCGTCATTTACGATGGAGACAAAAAACCAAACCGAGTGCAAACCAAGGGCTTCCGCGAAGACATCTACTTTGACCAGGCCATGTCTTTCATTAAAGCCGCCGGAGACCAGCCTTATTTCCTGTATCTGGCCACCTATTCGCCTCACGCGCCGCTGATGGCACCAGAGGAATACGTGGCTCCGTTCCGCGGCAAAGTGTCGGACGATGAGGCGACCTACCTCGGCATGATTGCCAACATCGATCACAACGTCGGCCGCCTGCTTACCTTTCTTGAAGAAAGCAACCGTGACCAAAACACGATTGTCATCTTCATGAACGACAACGGCGTAACCGCAGGACTTGACGTCTACAACGCCGACATGCGCGGCAGCAAATGCACCATCTGGGAAGGGGGCAGCCGGGCGATGTCATTCTGGCGGTGGCCGGGCAAGTGGAAACCAAAACAGGTTGACGCCCTGACCGCCCATCTCGATGTTCTACCCACACTCTGTGAACTTACGGGCGCTGCGATTCCCCCGGCCGTTGCGGAGCAACTGGAGGGCTTCAGCATGGTGCCACTCTTGGAGGCAGAGGGGCCCACCTCCTGGCATGACGACCGCTATCTGTTCCACCATGTTGCCCGCTGGCCCAGTGGCTTAGCGGCCCAGCACAAATATGCAATGGCGGGTGTACGGCAGGGTAACTACCTGCTGGTGAGGAGCCGCCCCTGTGACGACCCAGCCTGCACGGCGAGGGTATTGGGCATGCAGTGCCAGACGCTCCGTGGCGTTGAGCGAGGCAATACGTCGGCCAACTACACAAAAGAAAACGCTCAGTTTCATTGGGGCGTAACGCCACCGGATCAATGGGTGCTGATTGATACCAAGGCCGACCCCGGCTGCCTCACAGACCTGGCCTCAAGCCAACCGGAACGGGTCAAGGCGATGGCCGCGGCATACGATCAGTGGTGGGACGACGTCTACCCAGACATGGTTGCCCGAGGTGGCGAGTCGCCCCTGCATGAGGTCACCCAGTCAGGGCACGACACACCCGCGACCACGCGGCTCCGCCGTAGCCGGCAGGCTGCTCGCTGAATGCGCTCACCCAACCTGCTCTCTCAGCGACCCAGCCGATGATAGACGCGGCTGATCAGGCCTGTGGCGAGGGTTGGCGCCAGTCGTTTGAGCCGCCAGAGCCAACGGGCCTGCCGCCCCAGCACGAGATATCGCCGGCCAGCAAAGGTGGCGGCCAGGGCCCGCTCGGCGACGCGTTCAGATGTCCAGCCAGTGGCTTCCATTCGCCGCTGGGCCTCGCGTCGCTCTACTTTGCCCGTAAAGTGCCAACTGTTGAGCAGGCCTGAACGGAAAAATCCGGGGCAGGCAATGGTCACACTCGGCTGCCCCCGACACTCACCAGCAATCGCCTCAGCCAGGGCAATCACCCCGGCTTTGCTCGCAGAATAAGCCGCCATCGAGGGCGGCGCAAGCAGGCCGGCAATAGAGGCGACAGCCAGCAGACGACTTGGGCTTGTCTGCTGACGCAGTCGCGGCAAGAGGATCTCACAGCCGATGACGGTCCCCAGCAGGTTGGTCTCGATCACCCGCTGCCACTGGTCCATGGGCAGGGTTCCCACCTCACCAGTCGCGCCGACGCCGGCGGCGGTCACCACGAGATCAATGCTTGGCCATTCAGCCTGCAGCCTGTCAGCTAGCTGTTCCCAGCCAACGCGTTCCCGCACATCGAAAGGGAAGGGCAGGGTGACACCCCCAGCAGCCGCCACCGATTCTTGCAGTCCGGTAAAGTCAGCATCTGGCAGGTCAACTGCCGCAATGGTCCAGCCGCAGCCGGCAAGTTGCTGGCTGATCGCACGGCCGAGTCCACTGGCGGCCCCGGTGATGACTGCTCGACCGGCTAGAGGAATCGCCATAATGTTCGGCCGAACAAAAAAGGGCAGCATGCCCAAAAAAGAGAGCGAGGGTGACGGGACTCGAACCCGCGGCCTCCAGCGTGACAGGCTGGCGCTCTAACCAACTGAGCTACACCCCCTTGATGTCCTGACTGGGAAACCAGCCGGAACAACCGATGGGCGGTGACGCCTCGCAGGCTGAACTATATCGCAGACACCCCAACCCCAAAAGACCACCCCGCTGTTTTTCGACCGAAAACGAACGGTGGGCCTTTGCCACGCTGCCGAAAAAGCCTTTCCCGTCGGGAGGCGTTGCCTCGCAAGCGAGAAAACCGCAGCGAGAAAGGAGCAATAGAATTGACCCCGGTCGGCGGGCGACATACGCTCAATTACCGCTGGCCCCGAGCCGGGAGCAGGCACCCTCCTGCAACCGGTCACGCTTGCGGACAAAGCCAATATAGCCACGCCGCGGCCAGACACTTCCGCCGTCAAGGAACTGAGAGCAATGCCGCTTTTCGAAATCGAAACGGAAGCCCACATCATCATCTCTTGGGCTGAAGACGAGACAGCCGCCGGCGGCGTTGTCGCCGATGCCTACCCGCAAGAAAAAATCCTGCGACTCACCCGCCGTCCTCGCGACACCTGGGTTATCTCCAAGTCGGCCCTCGGCCTCGTCTCAACCGTTCCAGGAGACGAACCGCTGCTCCCTTGCCACACCGCCCGAGATTGCCTTGCCAAGGCATCTGGCGACAAGGTGCATGCCATTCGCCTTTACATGCATGAAACTGGAGACGACCTCGATCGCGCCCGTAAGGTGATCGAGTCGAATATGGTGATGGGCTGGTAAGCCTAGCCTGAACACGAGCAGCGATTCGCTGCAGGCTGTGACTGCTGCCTCACACAGCGCCCGCCTCGTCAGGCTACGTCCGCTTCGCTAGGGCTGCGACTGCCTCGGCATTCCGAGTTCCGCTTCAAACGAGGCCGGTGTGACCTGCTCATCCGCAGGTGTCGCCGCAGTCGCCGGAACGGACAGTGGTGCCTCCGCGTAGATCGGCTGTGCAGCCCGGTAGCTCGACGTACCCCCGGGCCGATAGCCTGGATCGGGACGTCGTGAGGTTGGTGGGGCAGGCAGTCCCTCTCCGATTGGCCCAGCCGGCTGCTCTGGCATGACAGCTGGCTCGGGAAAGCTTGTGGCTGCTGGAGTCGCGGCCGGTGGCGTGACAACCGGTGGCGGGGACTGCGTGTCAGGTGATCCAAATGCGGAGGCCGTCGTTCCACCATAGCGGCTTGCCGCTGGTGCCGTTCCGTACTGCCCCGCCTCTGCAGCAGCAACTGGTGACGCTGCCGCTGCTGGCGGCGGACTGCCGTAGCGGCTCCCAAAGGCGGCGGTCGCCGACGCAGCAGTTGGCTGTGACTCGGCGACTCGCTGATCCGCAACAGCAGAAAACCGTCCGCTTGGCTGGCTACTCAGGTCGGCTGCCGGGCTGGTGACTCCCGGAGATGCCTGACTGAAACGACTCTGAGGCTGGCCATAGCCCGCAGTGGTATCGTTCGCCATGGTCGCCGCCGCAGGGAAGCCAGCAGCCGCCGAAGGCTGTGCAGGTGCGGCTGGCATCTGCTGATAGGGGCCAACCTGTGCTGCCGGAGCGGCAGTCGCTACTGCCGCTGTCGCCGCTGCCGGCTGCTCGGCCGGCACGGGCGTGCTGCCGTAGGTGACCGGTGTCTGAGGGGCAGCCGCTGCTACCTGACCGGCTGCCTCCGGCAGTGCCTCCTGCTGAAGGGCATAGTTTTCCGGAGTTGAAGTGGTCGGATAAGGCTTGGCTGTTGCCGAGGGCTTGGTTGTGTTGCCTTCAAACGGTGGTGCCTCAGCCAGGGTCGCTGGATCAGGGCCACCCATCCCCAGACCGAGCCATGAAGAACTCATTGAAGAACCGGTTTTGCAGCCGGTGGCCAGTGCCGCCAGGCAGACAAGGCAGGCAACCTGCGTCGCGCGGCGGCAGCCGCGGCCACGGTGGCTGGGCAACTGGGGGGTGTTGTGGACGCTATCAATCGTAGCTGGCAGAAACATCAATTCCTCTCCCGATCGAGGGGCAGTCAAGCGTGTGGAGCGGGGAATAGAAATTTCGTCGGCATCGTGTCAACGTCAGCCTTTGCCTCATTCGCCGTGATGCCCAAAAAAAACTGCCGGGCCACCCTCAAGCGGGCAACCCGGCAGAATAGACAAAACAGAGAAGGGTATCTTGGCCCGACGCAGCCTATTTGGCAGCAGCAAATCGCTTGGCGACAACGTCCCAATCGACCACGTTGTAGAACGCCGTCACGTAATCGGCCCGCCGATTCTGGTAGAGCAGGTAGTAGGCATGCTCCCAGACGTCGACTCCCAACAGTGGCGTGTTGCCGTGCATCAACGGGCTGTCCTGATTGGCCGTACTTTCCACCAGCAGTTTGCCCTGTGGATCAATCGACAGCCACGCCCAGCCGCTCCCGAAGCGTCCCATTGCAGCCTTGCTGAAGGTTTCCTGAAAATTGGCATAGCTGCCAAACACCGAACCGATCGCCGCCCCGAGTTCACCGGCCGGTTCACCCCCCTTGCCAGCACCGAGCGACTCCCAGAAAAGCGTGTGGTTGGCATGCCCGCCGCCGTTATTCCGAACGGCAGTCCGAATGGCCTCAGGAACCTGCTCCAGATCACTAATCAGCTTGTCAACTGGTAGATCAGCAAGCGGGCTACCCTCAAGCGCCTTGTTGACGTTCGCGACATACGCAGCGTGATGCTTGTCGTGATGGATCTCCATCGTGCGGGCGTCAATATGCGGCTCAAGGGCATCAAATGCGTAGGACAGGGGGGGAAGCGTGTAGGCCATCGGGCATTCTCTCCTCGGGTGAGCGATTCAGAAACAGTGATCCGGAAACAACAGCGGCAGGGAGGCCGCGATAGCATCCTAGCAGACAGCAGCCCGACGTCCTCCTCTGCCAAGACCTGCTGGCGAACCCTGCCGGCTAGGCAGGTCGCAGCAGGGGTCGATTTTCTCGTGCGGCTACCCTCCAGGAGATGCCGATCGCTCCAAGTGAGTCTGGTATCGGCTGCCACGGCTGGCGGCCCCGGGCGGCTTCCCTGTTCAAAAACCTGCGAGGAGACTCCTCACGTGAGCGGTATTTTCGGTGGCAAACAGCGACGCCAGCTGGCCACTGCTGGGGCTGCCGATCAGGAAAAACCGCTTCCGCAGCAAGTAACGGCGGCCCAGACCGGTCCCCGTTCTCAGATGCTGCCAGATGCCCAGCAGCATTTGGCCGCTCTGATCCCCACCCATGGCCTCACGCTCACCGGCATTGCCATCCTGCTGCTGCTGCTCACCAGCCTGGCTGTCGCCCCAGCCGTGGCGTGGGAAGGGTTTGGCTACGACCTTTTGCCGCCGAACGGCTCGTACGCCGCCAGTATCGGCATGCTTCGCCAATGCCTCGGGCTCCACACCCAGGCCACCCTGGCTGGCTGGCTGACGCAGGCGTTTCTATTCCTGGCCGCCGCGTCTGCAGTCGTTGTGCGTTCCCTCCAGCGGCATCGACGCGACAGTCCCAAGGCCCGTTACCGCGTCTGGGGCTGGCTGGCCGTCTTCTGGATTGCCGCTGCGGCCGCCACGGCGATGCCACTAGGGCCAGCCGTCGCCGCCGCGTTCCTCACCCTCACGGCTACGCCCTTTGGCCCCCAAGGGCTGGGCTGGTGGGTCGCCTGTGGCAGTGCCTCCATGCTGCTGACCGTGCCGCTGGCCGTCCTCCGCATGCGGGAGCGACTGCCGACCGCCTTACCGCTGGGGAGCGGGCTGCTGCTCTGGGCCGGTGCGACCGGCTGCATCTGGCAGACAGCCACCGACCCACGACTCTTGCTCGTGGCGAATGCGGCCTGGCTCGCCGGAAGCGGCCTGATTCTGCTGGCCATGCTGATGGCCGTTCGCAGCAGCCTGCGAGAGATTCACGGTCTCTGCCGGCCCGCAACAGTCCGAACGAAAAAGCCAAAAGCAGCCAAGTCCAGGGCAGTCCGCCAGCCCGCCAGCGACGCCGGTGCCACGTCCGCCCCGGCTTCGCCTGCAGAAGCAGAACCCGCTCATGACGAAGCGGTGATCGACTTTCAAGAAGTTCATGAACACGCTGATGAATCGGCTGCAAACGACGACAGTGAGGCCGACACCTTCGACGAGGCGACACCTCGTCGGCTCTCCAAATCAGAACGCCGACGGCTCCGCAAACTCTCACGACGCGGCCAGGCCGCCTGAGTACCACCAGCCCTTTGACGAACTGCGGCTGGTTGCCGATAGTGCTGACGGAGGTATCCCGTGACTGTACGCACCCGTTTCGCTCCCAGCCCGACTGGCTATCTACATATTGGTGGTGTCCGCACCGCGCTGTTTAACTGGCTGTTTGCCCGCCGGCATGGCGGCCAGTTCATTTTGCGAATTGATGACACCGACGAGGTCCGTAACCTCGATGCCGCCCTCGACCCCATCCTGCAGGGCTTAGCTTGGCTGGGCATCGACTGGGACGAGGGCCCGGGCAAGGGTGGATCAGTCGGCCCCTACTTCCAATCAGAACGCTCCGACCGCTACCGGGCGGCGGCAGAGCAACTGCTGGCCTCAGGGCACGCCTACCGCGACTTTGCCACGCCAGATGAACTCGATGCTGAACGGAAGGAGGCTCAGGCGGCCGGCCGCCCGTTCCTCTACAGCCGGAAATTCGCAGCCTTTGACGACGCCACTGCCGAGCGGTTTCAGGCCGAGGGCCGACGAGCCGTGGTGCGGCTCAAGATGCCCCGTGAAGGCAGTCTGGTTCTTGAAGACGCCGTCCGCGGCCGGGTGGAGTTTGCCTGGGAACGCGAGCAAGATCATGTGATCCAGCGAGCAGACGGAAGCTGCCTCTACCATCTGGCAACAGTGGTGGATGACCACGACATGCAGATCAGTCACATCATTCGCGCAGAGGAACACCTTTCGAACACACCCCGCCAGGCATTCATCGCCCAGAGCCTCGGTTACCCCCTTCCGACTTATGCCCATCTGCCGCTAGTGGCTGAACCGGGAAGCCGCACCAAACTGAGCAAGCGGAAGCTGGCCAAATATCTCAAGAACCGTGACTTCGCACAGGTCAATGAGCACGGCCTGAAGATTGCCTCCCGCATCGGCCTGAAACCAGAGGCCGATACGTTCAATCCGGTGATCGTCGACTTCTACCGGGACGTTGGCTACCTCCCTTGGGCCATCGACAACTACCTCACCCTGCTGGGCTGGTCACTCGATGACCACACCGAGTTTTTCAGCCGCGAACAGCTGATTGAGAACTTCTCACTGGAACGAGTTAACTCGTCTCCAGCCAGTTTTGACCCGAAAAAGCTCTGGGCTGTTCAAGACCATTACATGCAGCAACTGACTACGGCTGAGAAACTCGAGTTGATGCTGCCCTATCTCATCAAGGCTGGGCTGGTCAGCGAACCGGTCTCGGCTGAGGTGCGGCAGACCGTTACCCAGGTGATCGAAGCCTCGGGCGACCGCCTCAAGGTAGCCGGTGACATTCTCACCTATGCCGACTTTTTTCTTGTCGATGAACCGGCACTCGACCCCCAGGCAGTAGCCAAGCGGCTGGCAACGCCAGGCACAAAAGAACTGCTGGCGGCCTTTACCGACAGGCTGGCGACGACCGAGCCCTATTCAACTGAACAGCTGGAACTGGCCCTCAAGGAGGTCGTGGAGGCGGCCGGCAAAAAGGTTGGTGATCTCATTCATGCCGTGCGTGTTGCTGCGACGGGCACGACCGTTGGGCCGGGGCTCTATGACTGTCTGGTTATTCTCGGCCGCGACCGGGCTCTGGCCCGGCTCCGACGCGGCCTGACGCATTGCGAGTGAGCCTGCGAACGAACCGGTAGACGTTTGCACCGGTGAGCAGGTAGAGTCAGCGGTTCGGTTCGCTGGTTGTCCCGCTTAGGGACCTCAGGCCAGGCGAACGCGAACAGAGATTCTCAAACCTCAGTTTTCAAACCATAGTTTTGAAGGAGACACGGATGCCGTTGCTGGTTGTCGGAAGTTTGGCCCTGGACTGCGTAGAAACCCCAACCGACAAACGGGACGACGTTCTGGGAGGATCTGCTGTCTTTTTCTCCTACGCCGCCAGTTTCTTCTCTCCCGTGCGGATGATCGGCGCCGTTGGTGAAGATTGGCCAGCGGAGCACACGGCCCTGCTGGAAGAGAAGGGCATCGACACCTCGGGCCTGCAGACGATTCCCGGCGGCAAGACGTTCCGCTGGCGAGGGCGATATCTGCCCAACATGAATGACCGCGAGACAATTGAGGTGCACCTCAATGTTCTCGATCAGTTTCAGCCCAAACTGGGAACTGCCCATCGCGACTGCCGTTTCCTGTTTCTTGGCAATGCCTCGCCAACCGTCCAACTCAACGTGCTCGATCAGGCCGAGAAGGCCGAACTGACGGTGGCCGACACCATGGATCTTTGGATCAACATCCAGCGAGACGAACTGGGCGAACTCCTCAAGCGGATTGATGGTCTGGTGCTCAACGATGCCGAAGCAAAACTACTCGCCCAAGATGAAAACCTTGTGCGGGCAGGCCATGCAGTCCGTGAGATGGGTCCAAAATTTGTCGTGATCAAGAAAGGCGAGCACGGCGCGATGTTCTTCAGTGAACACGAGATGTACGTCATGCCGGCCTACCCGACAGAAAAGGTGCTTGACCCGACGGGCGCCGGCGACAGCTTTGCCGGCGGCATGATGGGGCATCTCGCCTCCCTAGGCCGCTTCGACCCACAAGCACTTAAAGAGGCCCTCGCCTACGGTGTCGTCACCGCCAGTTTCACGGTCGAAGACTTCAGCCTCGATCAACTGGAAAAACTAGACCGCTCAATGGTCGACCGGCGACTGCAGGAATACCGGCAGATGCTGTCGTTCTGAGAACGGACGGCAACTTCTTGCAACAACAGGCAGAGGGAGGTGCGACCATGCAAAACCCGCTCAACCGCAACCTGTTTGTCATCAAAGAACACGTTGGCCTTTTTAAGGCCGCCAACAACTACGACGTCTTTGATGCCCAGACAGGGGAGGTCGTGCTGCACTGCCGTGAAGAACGACTCGGCTTCTTCACCAAGCTACTCCGGTTCACAGACTACAAACGGATGACTCCGTTCCATATCGACATTCGCACACCTGAAGGAAATCAGGTGCTGAGTGTTCGCCGAGGATCAGTCCTCCTCCGCTCGCATGTCACTGTCAAAGACAGCCAAGACAGGCACATCGGTGGCTTTCGACAAAAGTTGCTTTCGATCGGGGGTGCCTTTCGTGTTATGGACCAGCATGACGAGGAGCTTTGCCTCCTCAAAGGCACTTGGACGAGTTGGGAGTTTGATTTCATCGCCGGCGAGACAGTGTTGGCAAAAGTGCGAAAAAAGTGGTCTGATCTCGGCCGAGAGATATTCACAACCGCAGACAATTACGTCCTCGAAATCTCTGAAACCGTTCCACCTGACCATCCTGTTCGCCAGCTCATCATGGCGGCTGTCTTCTGCATTGATATGGTCTTGAAGGAGTAGCGACGCGGCCAGTGGCAAAAGGACCTTTCCTTGGGTCTATTCTTGAGCCGCTTCTTGCGTCTTTTCTTCAGCGGGCGTCACCGAGCATTTCGCCGCTGGGCAAACAGCCAGTCGAACAGGCCCGGCTCAACCATGGCAGAATCCCACGAGTTATGCCCGATGAGGTGATACTCGGTGTACTGAGGCTCTCCACCAGCTTCTCGTAGTGCTGCAACCATGTTCCGTGATCGCTCCGGACTGACAACCTGATCGCACTCTCCATGGAACGCCCAAATCGGCACCTCGGCCATCCTGGACGCGGCGGCCTCATCGCCGCCGCCGCAGATCGGAACTGCTGCGGCAAAACGATCGGGGAACCGACCGATCAGATCCCAGGTGCCATAGCCACCCATCGATAACCCGATGAGGTAGATGCGGTCAGCATCGATCCGAAACCGCTGCTCGACCGAGTCGAGAGCCTCCAGGGCCAACTGTAGCGGCAGCGAGGGCATTGCCGTCATGCGGTGACTGCTGGCAGACCACCTCACGTCTGCCCACTTCTGCCCCTCTGGACACTGAGGAGCGAGCACAAAGCAGGGCTGGCCCTGTCGCAGGTCGTCCTCGAGAAATCGGCTCGTGCAATGGAGCAGTTGCGCCTCGTTGTCATCACCCCGTTCACCGGCACCGTGCAGAAACAGCACCAGCGGATAGCGATCCTTACCCTCAGTTTGATACCCGGCTGGCTCGAGAAGCCGACACGGCAACTGCTTTCCCTTGGCCGCTTCAGGCACGAATACCTCATACAGTGAATCGGCCATGAGTGGGTTTCCAAGCATGAATAGACTCACAAAGCAGGTGACAAAAATAAGAAACGAACGAACAGCATGCATGGCGAGACCTGATTATTGAGAAAGCAGCCTGATTCCCCTGACACCCTTATAACCCCATTTTGGGATTCACCTTCAAGTAGGGATGCAACAACTACGGTCGGGCGATGCCCAATCACTCGGCCATCACTCAAATTGTACTACTGAAAGCATCCTTCGCCACGATCCTGTTTTTCAAGATCGTGTTGCTAGGCAAGGGGCTACTCGTAGATCGGGAGGAACGTGCCAAAGGCCTGTTCACAAAACACACCGGGGTCGTTGTACCGGCGATTTTCATTAAGGCTGCTGATTGTGGCCATCGCCGCAGCGCTGAGTGCAAAGTCAAACACGGAAAGATTTTCCACCAGTCTCTCGGGCCTCGATGTCTTCGGAATCACTGCCGTGCCTCGCTGAACACCCCAACGAAGTAGCACCTGTGCTGGTGTACGATTCATTGCCCGAGCAATCTCCACAATTGCCGGGTGGGCAAGCAGACTCTCCGATTCTTTTGCCATCCCCAGCGGCACATACGA
>Ga0075481_10000855_pt1 | contig 11695 bp, 5 predicted proteins | sample DEB08_DNA_11_FD_76337 | JGI IMG/M metagenome (GOLD analysis project Ga0075481, IMG submission 76337) | Aqueous microbial communities from the Delaware River and Bay under freshwater to marine salinity gradient to study organic matter... | ecosystem: Environmental > Aquatic > Marine > Coastal ... | reverse complement strand
CAGATGCGTCTTAATGACATCTATGCACAAGCTGCTTATAGAAGTCAAGGTATGCAACGGCGATTGACAGAAGCACTTGGTGCCTCTGCAGCACGTGAGGTATATGGTAAAAGCGCAAGACGTGGTGCTCTTGTCTCCACGCTTGGTGCTTATGGACGTACCCGTGCTCAACTTGTTGATCAATTGATGAGTGAAAACATCGCCACTCGAATGAGAATGGAACGTACTGAACAGCAGAAACGTGCTCGTGATAAACTTGCTATTGCCCAAGTGTCTGAGCTTCCTATGTTCTACAGTACTTTCTCTGAACCCCCTGCTATGCCCGCTGGTGGGCGTGGCTTAGGTTTGGCATCAGATGTGCTGGGCATTGGTATGCAAGCATTTAGTGCTTATAGGTCCGTCTAAACTTTAATGAAATGAAAGGTTTTGAAGAACAGGATTTGTTCCAAGGAGCAACGCAAGCCCAAGGGTTTGCACCGCAACAAGCTCCGGACACATCCTCTTTCCTACGGGAAAACATGAGCATGATTGACCGTAACTTCGCTCAAATGGAGTCGGCTCAAAATGCTGAACTGAATAGCAAGCTTCAGACCCAAATGAATATTCTTAAGGGGTTGCAGGCTTTCTCTCCGAGAGCTATGGAACTTGCTACGAATCTCAGTAAAGCCTACATTGATAGTGAGTATGCTAAAGCTACCGCTAAGATGAGGGCAATGGGTCCAGCGTTTAATTATGGTGTTTCGCCAGAAAAGCAGAGTGTCTATGATGAAGCCAAAGCTGCTCTTGGTAAAGAACAGTTGGAAGTCAATGACATTGCTGCTGAGGCGGCTCAAAAAGGTGAGCCTTTAGAAGCAATCAATTACATCAAATCTCTTCCTTATTATCAGCGCCTTCGTGCTCAAGAGATTTATCTTGATAATAAGGGTAAAGAGTATAAGGTAGCACGTGATCAATTCCTGATGAGGAATGACATTAATCTCCGTGCAGCTGATGGTAGTATCTTTACTCCTGCACAGATTGATGATCAAGCTGACCGTGCACAGATTGCAATGTCGGCGTTCCATCAGCTTTATATGGTTGAGTCTGGTGTAGCTGAGCTGCAACCTAACTCTGCTGCCATGAAGTACATGTATCAGCATATGGATAAAGCTGATGCTGAGTATATCAATGCTGTTCGTAACAACCAAGCTATCAACACTTCTGAAGAGTTTCTGACTAACTCAGTCCAAGCTTTTTATGAAGATCGTGATATTAGTACCTTGATTTCTAACACCCAAGGTGCTTACAACCCTAAGACTGGTAAGCCATACACCAGGAGTGAAGCTCGTGCTTTTGCCTTGCAAACTGCTGTGGACCGCTATGCCGCTGGTGATACCGACATCCTTGAAGTTCTTGAACAAAAGGTTAGTTGGGATCCCAAGGGTCGTACCTTCATGGAGTTTTACGAAAAGGAGATCAAAGGTGTTAACGGTGTTCTAGATAAGATTGATGCTATTGACAACCAAAACTTTCAGCAAAGTAAAGCTGAAAAACGTCAAGAGCTATCTCAAATTATCGAAGAAAGCCAAACTTATCTGCAAGGGGCAACCGAAGCAGAACGTAATGATCCTAACTTCTACATTCGTCTAGCACAGACTCTGCGTCCTAAGTACGGTGAGTACCAAAGTGATCAGATGGTTGATATGCTAGAGCGTACTTATCGTCCTGATAAGCTTCGTGATGAACAGATGGAGCCTTTGATGGAGCGTCAAGCTGCTATCAACGGTTTAACAAATGAATGGCTCGATGTCCATCAGGTGTCCTATGCTTTGCGTAGTAGGTACGCTAATCAAATCCAAGCAAGTAACGCTATCAGCATCGAAGCTAAGAAGGATCAAGAAAAGTCTGTACGAAACCTAATTCGTAACCAAGCTACTCTGGCTCCTGACGGCACTACTGCTCCTCTGGTTAACATGATCGAAGCTGATCTTGTTAACATGTGGCGTACTGAAACCCGTAGGCTTATTGAAGAAGGTGTACCTCCTAATGAGGCTTCTGAACGAGCTGTTGTTAAAGTGCAAGCACACTACAACGCTAACGATAAGGATACTGTTGGTGGTTTGTATTACCAAGATCCCAAAGCTGGTGGTGCATACACTAACTACAAAAAAGAGCTAGGCAACCGTGGTGTTAATGCTGCTAACGTATCTCAGCGGTATAATAACCTTGAGCGTTTGCTTAGAACTTATGACGGTGACTTTAATAGTCTGATTAAATCTGGTCAACTGTTTAGTAAGCCAGATCTTGAGAAGATTAACACGATTATGGAGCGTGATCCGTTCTTGCTATCTATTGATAAGAACAACCCGTTGTACGTCCCGGTTGCTCAAGCTAAGGCATTGTTGACTCGTAACAACCCTCAACTGCCTTTCCCCAAACTACTCGAAAGGGCATACGACATGATGGATCTTCCTGTCCCACCTGCACTACAAGAGATTGGACCTAAACTCGAACAACTTACTCCGAGTCAAACCCGGTTCTTGAACAAGGTGTTTACTGGTGATGTAACTCAAAACCAAATCAATCGAGCTATCACTCCTGTGAGTGCTGTGCCTTTGCGTCCTGGTAAAGAGTATGCAATGGCACAAACTGGTATGGCTGGTTTGAGGAGCCTGACCCGTTCCGGTGAAGGCGGTTATACGTCTATGTTCCCGTCTGAATCTTACCCTCAACTGACTAACATGACTATTCGTCAAGTAGTTCAGTTCCAAAAACAGAAGCTAAAAGATGGTCGTGCTTCTGCTGCTGTAGGCGCTTATCAGTTCCTATATCCAGAACAAGCCGCTAAACGTGCTGGACTGTCACTTGATGACAAGTTCACACCTGCAAACCAGGATCGCATGTTTGACGCTACTCTGATGAAGAAACGTCCTAAGGTTAACGCTTACCTGACTGGTAAAAGTGATAATATTGAAGCAGCTCTTGATGAGCTTGCTAAGGAATTTGCTTCGTTTGAGTACCGCAATGGACGTAGTTACTATTCCGATGGAGTTAACAAAGCTAGTATTATGAGAAACAAAGCCGCTGCAGCACTGCGCTCTGCCCGGCAGGACATGATGAGAGGAGGTTCCTAATGTACGACAACAATCCTGATACTGATACAAGTAATCAGTTTCAAATGTCCCAGGAGGCTCTGACTAACTTAAACCAAAGTGTTGAAGCTGAAAAAGCTGGTCAACAAGAGATCCAAAAATTCTTGGGTGAACCAGAAGCAAAACCTGCACCTGGACAGCCTCAGCCTGCTGCAGAGCAAGAGCCTCAGCCAACTGAAGAAAAAGAAGAACTTGCACCTAAGCAAGTGGAAGAAAAAGAGAGCATGTACGCTAACTACGGTGACCGTAAGCCTCTTGGTCCGCTGCAGGGTCTTGTTGACTTTCTGGCTGCTCCTGGTCAAGGTTTGAATGACTATGTTATTGACGAGCTAAATAAGATCCCCGGTCTTAATCTTAAGAAGGGTCCGAAGTACCAGAGTGATGTTAATCAAGCTGTACGAGAGCTTTCTTCTATTGTAACTCCTAACATTGCCCTTGGTCGTCAAGCAGTTAAAGCCGGTAAAGCAGTCAACCTTCGTGTTGGTCACCCGTTGGGTCAGAGTCAGCTTGTTAAATCCATCGGTGAGATGGGTGCTTATGCTGGTACTGGTGTGTGGGTTGATGCCACTAACCGCCTTAACGAGTTTGATGATAACCTGAGTGGTTGGTTGAAGGCTACTTGGCCTAAGACTTGGGGATGGATTCCTGATGACATCGCTACGATGAACGGGGACAGCACTGATACTAAACGCCTCAAGAACATTAATGAAGGTGTCTATCTGGGTGTTGGTACTGACTTGTTCCAATCTGCTGCTCGCCTTGCCCGTGCTTTGCGTGGTATGAAGGAAGCTACTGGTTTCATTCCTAAAGATGATACTGCTACGGCTTTCTTTGCTAAGGTTAAAAAGGCTAAGGATATTTCGAGTGATCCTGCTGAGAATGCTTTACTGACTGCTGCTCAAAAACGTGAAGAAGCTCTTGATGAGCTGGGTGATTTCTTGGCTGAATCTAATCCTGTGTTGGATGAGCCTATGCCTGGTATTCACAACATGTTTGATGCATCTGAAGAAGGTGTTCGTTCTGTTGATGACGGTGGTATCCTTGCTGCTGCAGCTGACCAAGCTGCTATCAGTAAAAACCTTGGTAGCCGTGGACGTCTAGCTAATATCATTAGTGAAGGTGCTTTGAAGTACATGACTAATGGTGGTATTCCTACCCGCCGTCAAGTCATCGAAATGCTGGCTGATACCATTAAAAACTCAGGTAAATATGACTATGAGTACCAATTAGGTAAAGTTTCATTTGCAGAGATTGATAAAGCTGGTGAAGAGTTGGCTGAGATCCTTGTTGATCCCCGGATGGATAAGGGTATGCTCAAAGCTACTCTGGATAACTTTAAGAACAATGTTGATACCCTTAGGGGTGAAGTACGTCCATTGAGTGATGTCGGCTATAACGCTGCATTCAAGGCGATTAAACGCTATATGGATGAGTACATCAACATGGATACTCTCAAAGCACAGGCTTATCTGGCTACTTCTATGAGTGGTCAAGTTGCTGACCTTGCTGAGGGTGCACGTTACATGGAAGGTGCTGATGATGCTGTAGCACGTGCACAAGAACAAATCCTTGATCGGATGGAGTACCTGCTCGTTGAGAAAGGTATTACCTCCTATAACCGGGGTGCTGGTCTTGCTAACATGAATCTTTTCAACCGATTCAGAAATGCACGTAACCCTGAGGCTATGAAAGATGTAGCAGAGAACGCCCGTGCTCGAACGGAAGATGCTCTTGCTGATCTTATTTCACGAGCTAAAGCTACTACTAATACTTTCCGTGAGATCTCTAAGGAACGTCCTAACTACCTTATGCCGTTGCAAATGGCATGGGAGTTTACTGATGGTAAAGTAGACACACTCTACAAACTTAATCGCTATGCTCAGGAAAGTCTGGGTGATGTTCATAAAGGTTTTATTGATGGTAACCCACAAGTCTCAAACGTTATCGTTCAAGGCTACTGGGCAAACATCTATAACTCTGTGCTGTCTGCCATTAGCACTCCGTTGAAAGCAGCGTTTGGTAACGCATCTATGATGATGCTTAAGCCTACTACTGCTTTTGCTGGAGCTATGGTGCGTGGTGATGGCAAGATGATCAAACGTGCTTGGTTCCAATATACTGCTCTTACTGACTCTTTCTCTAAGGGTGCAGAACATATGATGCAAGTGTTCCATAAAGCTTCTATTGATCCGTCTTCTGTCGGTTACATTATGCGTGATGACATTGCGCGTAAGAACGAAGCTAATATGGATGCACTGTTCTCCTATGCAGTTGCTGCAGAACGCGACGGTAATAACGGTCCTATGGTTCTGTGGGAACATGCCAAGATGCTTAACGACCTAGCAGAGAATCCTATTCTGCGATTCGGTGCTAACGCTATGACGGCTCTTGACGGTTTTACCCGTGCTGTAATGGCTAACGTTGAAGCTCGTGGTCGCATCTACGACAAGTTTGTTGACGGTGATATTCCGCTCAACGGTAAGACTCTTAAAGATGCTAACGATGAGTTGTATCGGGAGATGTTTGATTCTACCGGTATGATCACCGACAAAGCTGTGGACTACGCTAGTCGTGAGATCGCTCTTAACCTTGACAATGCTTCGGTAGATGCTCTTGGTGCTTTGATTAACCACGTTCCTGCTATCAAACCGTTCCTGATGTTCCCCCGGACATCGGCTAACGTGATGGCAATGGTCGATAAGTTTGCTCCTATCTCTGTGTTTCAACGCGAGTATAATAAGCTTGCGTACAAGAAATTGGATGACTTTACTGGCGATGAAATGATTGAGATTCTCCGTGCAGTAGGTAAGCCTATTGACGAGAACATTGAAAACACTTTCCGCATGTATCGTGCAGAAGTGTTGGGACGTAAAGCTCTGGGTACTCTTTCTGTGAGTATGGCTGCTGGCTTGTTCCTCAATGATCGTCTGCATGGTAATGGTCATTACGACACCTCTCGTCAAAAGACTCGTCAAGATCTTGATTGGAAGCCTAGAACTATCAAAGGTTTAGACGGTAAGTGGTATAGCTACGACGGTATCCCTGGTATCTCTGATTGGATCGCCATGACTGCTGATGTTATGGATAACTTTGATGTTATCACTCAGCAAGATGAAGGTGACCTTCTTAATAAGATGGGATTCCTGTTGTCTGCTAACCTTACTAACAAGTCTATGTTGGCTGGCGTTGAACCTATGTTCGACGTGCTTCGCGGTAACCCTGCGGCTATGAGCCGGTGGGCAGCATCCTTTACCAGTGCTCAGGCACCTTTCAGCGGTTTCCGTAATGAGTTGGGTCGGCTTCTGTCGCCTCAATTACGTGAGGTTAATCAAGAGTTCTTTGAACTGCTTCGTAACCGTAACAAGTATCTTGATGCGTTAGATCCTTCCAGTGCACTGCCTAACAAGTATGACTGGATTGATGGTAAACTTGTTGGTTATTCTGAGAACTTCTTTACCCGTGCTTGGAACGCTTACAGTCCTATTAAACAGTATGATGACATCAGTCCTGAACGTCAGTACTTGATTGATATTGAATACGACAGCCGTCCGTTGTTCAACAAAAACCGTTTTGGTGTTGAATATTCGACTGAAGAAAAGTCTGAGTTGTACAGCCGTATCGGACAAGATGGGAACTTTAGGCGTGATCTTCAAGTGATCATGAAAAAGTATCCTGCTGAGATGTTCCGTAGCTCTATCAAACAAGCTAAAGTTGATCGGGCATCTAACCCTAATCTTCCTGATATTGATCCTAACCTTTGGAAGGGGTTGTATCGTGAGATTAATCAAGCTCTGCGACGAGCTAAACGTACTGCTGAAAACTCTCTCAGTACTACTGAAGACATGCGTAATCGCAGCTTTATCAAACGTAATGATGAGTATCATCAAACCCGTGGTGAAGTTTACGCACCTATTCTTGAAAACCGTTAATCCACCCATTACCTTAACTATTTAGCGTAATGGCTACAACCCAAAACACATACACTGGAAATGGTTCATTAACTGAATATTCCTTCACATTTCCCTATATTGAAGAGACGGACATTAAGGTTAGCCTTGATGGAGTCGATACATCTGCATACACTTTTGCCAACGCTACTACTATCTCCTTTACGTCTGCTCCTGCTAATGGAGTAGCTATTAGGATCTACCGTGTTACGACTGTAGACGAAGCAAGGGCAACGTTCTTTGCTGGTTCTGCTATTCGTGCACAGGATTTGAATGATAACTTCAATCAGATTCTGTATAACACGCAAGAAACTGTTAATCGACGAGTTGATAAAACCGGTGATACAATGACCGGCTCCCTGACTATGGGAGTCGGTACTAATATCATCTTTGAAGGCACTACTGATGATGCCTTTGAAGCTACGTTGTCTGGTGGTGATCCTACTGCTGATCGCACACTGACTTTGCCTGATGTCACCGGTACTCTGGTTAGTACTGGTGATACTGGTACGGTTGCAACTTCTATGATTGCTGACTCTAACGTCACAACTGCGAAGATTGCAGACTCCAATGTTACAACTGCTAAGCTCAACAACTCAGCGGTTACTACCGCTAAGATTGCTGATGCTAATGTTACTACTACCAAGATTGCTGATAGTAATGTAACCACAGCCAAGATTGCTGATCTTAATGTTACGACTGCTAAACTCAATGATTCAGCAGTTACCACCGTTAAAATTGCAGATAGCAATGTAACAACCGCTAAGATTGCAGACCTTAACGTTACCACGGCTAAACTGGCTAACAGTGCAGTTACCGATGCTAAAGTTGCATCTGGTATTGATGGCAGTAAGCTTAGTGCTGGTACGGTTGATTCTTCTAAATTAACCGGTGCTACTGTTGTTACTAATTCTGAAGTAGCTTCTGTTACTCCTAACGATACTAGCTTCTTTACTACTTCTGCATCTGATCTCAGGTATTTCCGTCAAGATAGTTCCGAAACTATTTCAAGTGGAGTTGCTTGGTCTAGTAGCGACGGTTCTGTTGCAACTACTGCTGCTATTGATGCCCGTATCATTGATCTTGTAGATGATGTCGGTGGTTTTGTTCCTATTGCAAACGAAACCAGTTTCCCAACCTCTAACCCGGACATTAACAGTCCGGATGGTGCTGGTACTATCATCAGCATTAAGGAGATTGGAACGACTCGGACACCTTCTGGTGGTACGGTAACCATTACTAATGGTGCCGGATCAAACACTGTAACGATTACTGGCTTGGGCACTACGTCCTTGCCTGCTGGTTACGGTGCTCTTGTTGAGACTACCAGTACTCTTCATACTTATACTTTCCACCGTCTTACCCCTAAGGCTACAGAAGTCACGACGGTTGCCGGTATTTCTACCGATGTAACTACCGTCTCTGGTATTAGCTCTAACGTTACTACGGTTGCAGGCATTAGTTCTAATGTAACTACTGTTGCTTCTAACATCAGTGACATTCAAACGGTTGCTAATGATCTTAACGAACCTATTAGTGAGATCGACACGGTTGCAACCAATATCGCTAACGTTAATACTGTTGGTAATAACATTTCTGATGTCAACACGGTTGTAACTAACCTTGCTGATATCCAAACGGTTGCTAATGACCTTAACGAAGCAACAAGTGAAATCGACACTGTTGCTACCAACATTGCAAACGTCAACACTGTTGGTGACAACATTGCTAACGTCAACACGGTTGTAACTAATCTTTCTGATATTCAGACTGTTGCTAACGATCTTAACGAACCTGTTAGCGAAATTGATACTGTTGCTACTAACATTACCAACGTTAATACTGTCGGTGATAACATCACTAACGTTAATACGGTTGCAACGAATGATAGTAATGTAACTACAGTTGCTGGTTCTATCGCTAACGTTAATACCACTGCAAGTAACATTTCTGATGTCAACACTGTTGCAGGAATCAGTGCTAATGTTACGACTGTTGCTGGTATTAGTGCTAATGTAACTTCGGTTGCTGGTAACACCACTAACGTTAACACTGTTGCAGGTAGTATTACCAACGTTAATACTGTCGCTGGTAGCATTACAAACGTTAACACCGTTGGTAATAACATTACTGACGTTACGAATGCTTCTACTTACCTTAATAATTTCCTAGCTCTTTATCTTGGAGAAGCTTCGTCTGATCCAAACACTGATGAGTTTGGCGGAGGTATCACTACTGGTGATTTGTATTTTAATACTACCAGTAGTCAACTTAGGGTTTACAACGGAAGTGATTGGCAAGCATTTGGGGAGAACGCTTTTGGCACTCTTTATTTCGCCAATGAAGATTTCAGCGCAGTTTATACGGCTGCTGCTGGTTCCAATACTATTGATTTAGGTAGTATTGTTATTTCTGGAGCTAGTTTCTCTGATGAAAACTCTCCAGCTAATCGGATGTCCTTGGCACTTGGTGCTACTTCTTACAATCTTGGTACTCTTTAATAGCAATGGCTGATCAACTTCAACTTCGTGGTGGTACTACCACTGAACATAATACTTTTACTGGTGCTTCTAAGGAAGTCACCGTTGATACAACTAAAAAAACTGCTGTCGTTCATGACGGCGCAACCGCTGGTGGTAATCCACTGATGCGGGAAGACGGTTCCAACTCTGCACTTGCTCTTGGTTCACAAGGCACTCCCTCTCTCAAGTTCACTGGTGATACTAACACCGGTATCTATTCTCCTGGCGCAGACCAAGTAGCCATCTCGACTAATGGCACTGGGCGGTTGTTTGTTGATAGCAGTGGGAATGTTGGTGTTGGAGGCACCCCCAACGCGCAACTGAATCTCATTGCCGGTGTACCTACTCTGCGCTGGACTGATTCCGATACAAGTGGTTATAGCCAGATCCTGCAAAGCGACACTAGTCTTTATATTGACACAGATAGAGGCGCTGCGGGCACAGGAAGCCTGATTTTTAGAACTAACGGCACTAACGAACGCCTCCGCATCACTTCTGATGGCAACGTAGGGATTGGCACTACGACAGTTGGCAATATTCTTGATTGCAGATTTTCTGGTGAAGACGGAATAAACGTTCAGTCAACAACAAGCAGTAATGCAAACATCACGCTAAAAGCTGCAACTGCAACCGCAACTAGCTGGCTAATTCAGGCTGGAGCCAGTGTTAGCAATGGCTTACGTTTTTATGATCTTACTGCTGGTTCAGAACGCGCCCGCATCGACAGCTCGGGACGCCTGTTAGTTGGCACGTCTACGAGTGCTACGACTGCACTTCTTCAAGTGCGAGGCAATTCTGCGGCGGCAACAAATCCCGGAACACTTTATCTTTTTCCAAATTACGCTCCGGCGTCGTTAGGTACAGGAGACGTGCTAGGGCGTCTTCAAGCTGGAGCGAATGATGGCTCGGTTGGTGCCACTATAGATTTTGTCGCTGATGCTTTTTGGGGTAGTGGTGATTACCCGACAAGATTAGTGTTCTCCACTACTTCCGACGGAGCGAGCAGCCCGACGGAGCGGATGGCTATTGATAAAGACGGGCATTTATTATTTGCTAATGCTGTTACGAATGGAGCCACTGGCCTCGGATACAGCATTATAAACGCCGGGGGATATCCTTACGTTGTTTCAAACACAAACATTGCAAGTAGAGTTCATTATTATTTCTCCTATAATTCAGGAACCGTCGGCACAATTTCAACAACCACAACTTCTACCGCCTACAACACTTCTTCCGACTACCGTCTCAAAGAAAACGTCGTACCGCTGACCGGCGCCGCTGATCGGCTCAACCAGCTTCAGGTTCGCCGCTTCAACTTCATCGCGGATCCTGATAAGACGGTTGACGGCTTCATCGCTCACGAAGCACAAGCCGTTGTCCCAGAAGCTGTCACTGGTACGCACAATGAAGTTGATGATGACGGCAACCCGGTCTATCAAGGCATCGACCAGTCCAAGCTGGTGCCGCTGTTGACCGCTGCTCTGCAGGAAGCACTTGCCAAGATCGAAACCCTTGAACAGCGTCTAAGTGATGCTGGTATTGCCTAGTAGTCCTACTCGCTAAAAGGTGTCGCAGCCGACCTTTAACAGGCTGCACCCATTTTTTCACCTTTAACACTTTTACATTTAACAATGACCACTTTTACTTGGAAAGTTGCCAACCTTGAGCGCAACGTCGCTGATGGCAAAGTTAACACCGTCCACTATACCGTCAACGCTCTGTCTGATCAGGTTGACCCTAACAGTGAGTCCGGTGGTTTTTATTCCGCTGGTGCCTACGGTTCGATCGGTCTTGACGGCGAAGTGTCGGTTGAGTTTGCTGACTTGACTGAAGCTGTTGTCGTTGAGTGGGTCAAGACTGCACTTGGCGGTGAAGAGAAAGTTGCTGAGATTGAAGCAGCACTCCAAAACCAGATTGATCTTAAAATTACTCCGGTCGTTGCGGCTGGTGTGCCTTGGTAAACCCTTAACCCCTTTAGAACAATGATTGCACTTATCCGTCCCGTTCTTATGTCGTTCCTTAACAGCGACAAAGTGAAGCGATTGATTGTTGACATGCTCCGTAAACTTGCTGAGCAATCTGATAACACTGTTGA
>Ga0075481_10000842_pt1 | contig 11803 bp, 10 predicted proteins | sample DEB08_DNA_11_FD_76337 | JGI IMG/M metagenome (GOLD analysis project Ga0075481, IMG submission 76337) | Aqueous microbial communities from the Delaware River and Bay under freshwater to marine salinity gradient to study organic matter... | ecosystem: Environmental > Aquatic > Marine > Coastal ... | reverse complement strand
TGCGCGCGGCCAGGGCGCAGGAGACCGAGGAGCAGAAGGTCGCGGACAAGAAGCGGAAGCAGGCGGCCAGGGCGCAGGAGACCGGGGATCAGAAGGTCGCGAACAAGAAGCGGAGGCAGGCGGCCAGGGCGCAGGAGACCGAGGAGCAGAAGGTCGCCGACAGGAGGCGGAAGGTGGACGCTTGGCATACGCAGGGCCCGGAGGATCACGAGGCGGCCTTGAGGAGGATGGCCGAAAACAACAGGAAGCGGGCTGAGCAGCGCCGGAGGCAGGCTGAGCAGCGATGCTCGCGTGTCACGGCGGAGAGAAGCGCAAACGCCTGGCGCGACCAAGGCGGAGAGGTGCGCCCACCTTGCTTCGCTGCGCTCCACGACGAAACCAACCTCAAGATGATCAGCGATATGCACGAATTCCTGGAGACATCGGTGTGGACCACTTGCGTGTCTTGCTGGAGAGCATGGTACGCAGTCGACGCAGACTTCGTGTTCACCTGCCCGGAAGTGCGACACAACGGCGGCCGCACGGAAAAGTCACCTTGGTTCGCAATCCGCGAGAGCGAAGTCTTACGCAAGTGGTGCATGAGTCCTGGGGCGACATCTTTGATTGATGCCGATGTGCGTGGAGATCTTGTCGAATGTCGTTGTGGGGCCACGGGCGGGAAAGCTGGATTCGGGGAGAAGTGCATCAACTGCGGCGGGAAGTCTTGGCTTCGTCAGGCATGTGTGTGCGAAGACTGCGAGGCGGCAGACGACAAGACGCAGCCACGGCGGGCCGAAATGGCAGTGGATCCAAGGCGCGCGCCCGGCGTGGAGGACGGCGACGGCATGAAGTGCTTAGGCAACCCGTTGTCTGAGATTGCTTCGCCCCTTCATGCTTTGTCGGACTTCGAGGAGATGGTCATAGCTCTGGTTCATCCTCTGGTCCAGGTGTACACGATACCCAAGACGGGTGAGCTGGCCTATGTCGGCCACGTGTGCAACTTTCGGCAGCACGTTCCCCGATTTATGGCCACGTTGCCTCGCCCGCCCTGCGAAATGCCGTTCATCATGGTACGCCCCAGGGCGGCGCCTGGCGCGACGAACTGCAAGCCGCGATGTCCGTTTCCCGTGGATGTCCGAAAGCTGCGCTCGGCCTTCCTCTGGCTACAACAGCACAACAGATGGTATCGCGGTATTGACTGGCTGCGCCCTTAGCGGCGAAGAACTGGACAGCGCATTAACACTTTGGTCCGGCGTGTGTCTCCGGTTTCGTTCGCTCGCTTTGCCTCGTTCTGTCGCGCGTCTGGCTGGGATTGTGTCTTCGCGCTGCGTGGCACACGACTCAGGAAAGAAGAAGACGCCGCGGCCTGGAGCAATGGGGAACCTCTCCCTCAGCGGGAAGAAGAAATCACCGGTCACCTTGAGGTCGCCAGGTGCGCATTTGAGAAATGGCTGCCCGGCGACTCGGCTTGCAATTCCTTCCGTTATGGGGCCGCGTTGGAGGAAATCCTCAGACAACGCGACGCTAACAGAGAGCCTTGGTTCGTCTTCTGCGACCTCATGGCGGAAGCCACCGGCGCGGACTGCCACAGGGTTTGCCCTTCGTTTTCCACTTCGGATATCTGCGCGCTGCTGGAGCGACACGGCGGCATGCAAATGGCCGACACCCCGGATCACCTTGGCGATGAGCAGTTCAAGCAACGCAGGCGCGAGCTGAGAGGCATGCCAGTGGAGCTTTGGCCGGAGCCGGTGACGACGCTTTTGTCCGAGATTGTTGCCGTCCAGTCCCAGTTTGTTCCGGATGGCGCCGTGGAGGTGACAGGGCTGGACGACGAAGAGGCAGACGGCGACGACGGGGAGAGGCTGCTCGCTGCTGAAAGTATGCTTAATGCGGCCAATGGATTAGAGGCCGGCGCATGTGGGCCCTCGAACGATGACCAGAGAGCACCAAGCGCGAAAGACCTGAAGCGCATGTGCCAAGAGGCGCCCAGAATGTCGCCCCCGGACCTGGATACGACACCAGTGCCCGAAAACACTCCGGGTTACATCCCGATGGCTTTTCCCAAGCTGTTTCCTTTCGGCACCGGCGACTACCATGACCCTGAGGCGCCTTTCAAAGGAAAAGTAGACTTTGGCACCTGGGGGCGGACCATCATGCAGTGGCACGATGGCCGCTTCATGCGTCATACTCGCTTCCGCTACTGGTTCCTCAACACGTGGCTGCGTATGAAAACGCCTGGTGCGCGACAGGTCTTTTACCGTGTCCACGAGAACATGGCAAATCTCACCCTGGCCCAGCTTAGGTCGCACGAGCTGCGACTGAAGGTTGTCCAGCAAATGGCGACGGCCGCGTCCAACATCCCAGGCACGATGGGAGAGCGACGAACAATGCGCCAACGTCTCGAGAGCATGGTGGACCAAAAGGAAGCCGAAACCGTGGAGGAGTACGAAACACTTGGCCGGGGCCGGCTTCCCGCGGCCTTCGCCACTTTGACGTGCTCCGTGTACAAGTGGGCTCAACTACACGACGTGTTGTTGCGTTCGTATCCGAGCGCGGAGCGCCAAAAGTTCGAGGCATGGCGAAAAGAGGATGCGGCAGAGACGCGCTGCGAGAAGCGGAAGGAGGCCTACTACAGGGCCGCTCTGGCGAATCCCGGCGTCGTGGAGTGGTATTGCGCGCTGCGCCTGGAGATGTCCGTGCGATTGGTCGCGGCGTTGCTTACGCAAAGCATGCAGCAGGCGGCAGACTGCGGGACTTACAAGGACACCCTGCGGAAGGAGCTGCAGAGATACCTCGGAGACACCTTTGATGAAACGTCTTTCCAGGCGTCTTTCAGGGCCATGGGCCGTGTCGACGACTTCTGGGCGAGCTTCGAATGGAGTTCGGGCGGTATGGTGCACGTGCATGTCGCCTTCTGGATCACGGGCTCCCCGCGAGTGGACAAGGTCGTCGCGCAAAGCCCACATGGCGCCACGCCAGACGACGGAGACCGGGACGGAGGCCGCGAGATACTCTTAGATGACGATGGTGACGTGGTGTTGACGGACGCGCAGTGCGCAAACCTGATGGCGTCTTTCTACGACCCAGCGTACACCGAGTGGCACCTGGGCAAGGACCCAGACGGCGCAGCGGCAAAAGCTCCCAGTGCCCGGCATGACCTCGGTAAGGGCTGCGAAAGAAAGGTCACGGCTCCGGACATGCTGTCCCACGACGCGTTGATGTGGCTCCTCGACTGCCCTCGTCGCATGCATGCGTTGACTTCCGGTGCAGCGCAGCGCGAGGTCCTGGAAACTATCGACGGCGTGCCTCAGAAATTCGCCGGTGACCGTGGCCATGAGGTTGCGTGTGGCGATCACGCGTCGGAGGCTTCTGACCGGAGCCCGGGGCGCCATGTCGCGGGGCCGTCCTCTGACAATGGATGCTTGTCGCAGAGATTGTCTACGAGGCCGCGCGCCCACGACAGAGACCTCTTCGTGACCAAACTCGTTGACTGGTCGCAGATGCACGATTATCATGCACCTTTTCCGCATGGCCCGCCACACAAAGACCAACCTTGCGCCAAGGTCGAAAACGAACATTCTGCAATGGAGCGGGCGGTTTGTGGAAAGCTTTTCCCTCGCAAACTCATCCAGCCTGGGTGTGAAGAGGTATCAGAGGACCCGCGCCGACGCGAACTTTACAGGGTCTGGCTGGCCCGGAACTGCCATTTCGTGAACAACTATATGCCAGTTGCGCTCTTGGCGTGCCACTGCAACATGGACATCCAAGCCACGCTCACGAAGACGGGCGTCGTTGAATACATGACGAAGTACATGACGAAGTCGGGCATGGGATCCTTAATTGGCCTCATGGAGCGAAGCTTCGCGATTTGCATAGACAAAGCCCGCGAGGAAGGCAAAGAGGCCGGTTCCGCGATGCTGAGATGGTTCAACTTGACGAGCATGGCGGAGGTAAAATCGCAGTTGGAAACCATGCATCTCTGCTTCCAATTGCCTCGATCTCTTTGTAGCCGAGACTTCCGCCGCCTGGCTGTCAAGTCAGAGTACAAGAAGCTGAGAGACATCGGTGAGCTGCACCCTGGCCTGCCGGAAAACGAAACGCTAACGTTGCGCGGGCCGGCCGAGGTCTACCTCGCCCGCAGAGAAACACTGTGCCCGGAAGAAGCTCACTTGCACGAGCCCCACCCCATCACGGGTCAACCTCTCTGGGCCTTCATCGCCGATCGGTTGGGCGGTACGAGGCCTTCTGACTGGCAGGGCCATCTGAGCCAGGCCCCCGGTGGCGTGCAAGAACATGTGCTGCCCGACTGGAAACGCTTCGTCATGACCTTGAGCTGGTGGGAATTCAGGCGGCTCTTCAATAACAAATTCCAATCCCTTCGATTCAAACCGAAGGCGGACATTCTTGTCGTGAGCCCGGCGCCTCGCTTGGCCAAGGCGTCCAAGGACGACAGCTGGTACGAGTCGTGCCGCATGGCTTTGCTGGCGTACTGCAATCATGGACCGCCTCGGATTGCCGCCCGCCGTTTGGGCAATAAAGGACAAGACCTCAGTTGCAGCCCGCCGTTTGGGGGCCTGGCAGATTTGCAAGGCCTGTCGCATGAAGCCCTCGAGGCGCAGCTTCGTACGTTCGTTGAGGCGACGAATGCGGAGAGAAACAGGCGAGGCATGTGCCCCTGTCCGCCCTTCTTGCGGCGAAGCTGGCGGTTGGGGATGTTGCGACAAGCGCGGCACGCGGCTGCCAGGCGCAGCAAGGCCGCAACCGTGCGAAGTCTTCCTTCACCCAGTGTGGCTGCGCCGCCAGTAGCGCGTTCCTGGGCTGTCACGCCCACAGCGGCAATGTCGGCCGAGCAGCAAGAGGAAGCCAGGGCGGCCTGGAGTATCGCGAACGCAGAGGACGACCAGAGGATCAAGGAGACGATCGCAGAGAACAGCGGTGAGCAACATGGCAGTGCCGATTGCCAGCAACGCATGTTGCGTAGCATGCGAAAAAGGTTGCAGTGGCGAACTGGCGATTTACACGACGCTCTCTGCCACTTGGGCGGACTAGCGCCCGGCAGGCCATCAGACTTGGGCTACTTCGCATGTCTGCTGCGGGACGCCGGGGAAGCCGAGGCGTGCCAGCAACCGCAAAACGGCAGGTCGCATACGGTTGCCGCTCTGAAACGAGCCTTGACCTTCCTGGGCGGACATGGCGGACTCAAGGGCAAAAAGTCGGTACTCGGTCAGAGGCTTGCGACCATCTTGGATTCGGTCGTCCAGGCAGGCCGCGATAACGCACAGGCCGACGCCGTGAACAGGGAGGCAGAGGAAGAAGGCGGCGCTGGATACGAGAGCGGGGAGGAGATGGCGCGAGAAGACCGCGGCCGCGTGCAGCAAGAGTGGGACCACCTCGGGCCCTCGTGAAAGACTGGACCATCAAGCCCCAACGGAAAGCTCGAACTCATCAAGCACGCGGCACCGTTGGTTAGTTCCGGGTTGTTCTTGTTTCGCTCTTCGACCCTTTGGCTTTCCAAGTGCTTTTGCAAGAGTGGTCAGGCGCGTATCGCTAGAAACGGTTCCGAGGCGAGCGCCCCCGCCGCGTATCGCTGCCCGGCCGGGGCCGCATGCCGCAGTGCCCGCTTACGCCCTCGTCTCCCCGGAGCAAGCGGAAAGTGCACTGGGCCGCAACCTGGCGGACCTCAGCGACCCGGACGAAGACTTGCACGCGGCGGACGCCGACGAAAGAGCGGAGCAGGAGGTCCTCGCCGGGACTCCTGTGAACGGCGAAGGCTGGCCCTACGAGTGCATGGTTCCGCCCATGGATGTGACAGACACGGCAAACACATTTGGCCTGCACCCGCCTCTGTTGCCGGGCACTCTCGGGGCGCAGGCGTTTGCCATCAGCAAGGAAGGCGCGCAAGAGGTACTCCAGCAGAGCCTGACGCGGCAAAGGGAAGAGTTCGAAGAGGAGGCCCTTGGCGACGACGCCTCCGCGACACTCCAGGCCGCCGTGGACATGTTGGATCCCACGCAGAAAATTGCCTACGACATCATCACGCAGTGGGCCGGCAAAAGATCGCAGTGGACCGCGGATCCGTGCGCTGCCGCGGTACCCCCGCCGCTGGATTTTCTGCTGCTGGGCACCGCCGGTAGCGGGAAGACGCACACTGTGAAATGCATCGTTCAGCGTGTCCGACAGCTTTTCAAGAGATACGATGCTGTTGTGGTGTGCGCGCATACAGGCGTGGCGTCCGCCAATGTTGGCGGCGGGGCAAGCACCATAGATTCGATCTTCAAGTTGCGTGGTGCGCATGCGGAATCCGATTTGGAAGGGGCCGCCCTGGACAGCTTCGTCGAAACTTTCCAAGGTGTCGAGCTCCTAGTCATCGATGAAATCAGCATGGTGGGCGCGTATCAGCTGGAGATGATGCACCGGCGCTTGCAACAGGTGCAGAAAGCGGTGTGCCGCCGTCGTTGCGGCGCAGCCGCCGAGGTCCCATATAGCAGCGCCAATTACGGCGGCATTGGCATCTTGAAGATCGGTGACTTCGCGCAGCTGCCTCCCATCATGGCGACAAGTCTCCTGCGCAATGCGGCGGTGCAAGAGAAAAGCGCGACCGGTGCCCGGGCAAAATCTGGTCAAACAAGGTTCGCGCAGGCGACTCATGTCGTGCGGCTGCGACGCATTCATCGACAGCTTGGCGCGGACCCCTTCAAGGAAAGCACCATGCGACTCCGAGACGCGGCCATGACCCTCGAGGATTACAGCCTATGGCAGCAGCACGAACTCTGTGGTCAGCGCCCGGCGTGGCAAGGCGGCGAAGACCTCGAGGAGAAAGGGCTGCACCTCGTTGTGGAAAACGCCATATGCGGTCGGATTAACGGTGAGCGCCTTCGGCACCGTGTTGCAGCCGCGTCTGCCGTGGAAAATTGCGACGGCTTGCCGTTACAAGTCTCCGCGGACACGGCCGTGGCTCAAGCGAGCTGCTGGCGTCATTGGGCCGTGAAGATGAAGGCGCATCACGACAACCCGCACGCTAAGAGCCGACCGGCGGATCAATACCGCCAGCTTCGCAAGACAAGCTATCTATGTCTGGGGGCCCCTGTGATGTTGACTCAGAATTGGCTTTGGGATCAACATACTGTGCCGCTCTCTTTGATCAACGGCGCCCGAGGCGTCGTTGTGGCCATCTTGTATCCTGGCGATGCGGGTCGCGTCGACGGCCTCGACCCACCTTGCCGCCACCCAAAAGGCCTCGAGGACTGCCCGCTGCCGGATTACGTCGTCGTGCATTTCCCAGAATACAAGGGTAGCGCGTTCTTCCCACGACACAACCTGCCCAGGACGTGGGTGCCCGTTCCGGCGGTGAAGGTGCAGAATGAAAAGAGCAAGGCGTTATCGCGTGTCGCCATTCCGCTGAAATTGTGCTGGGCGCTGACCGTCCACAAGAGCCAAGGACTGACGTGCGGAGAAGGTGTCGTTGTGGACCTTTCGGTGTCGAAGGGGAGTCGAAATCCAATCGCCACTCCTGGCGTCGCCTTCGTGGCGTGGACCCGCGCGACGTCCTGGTCACGCGTGGCTTTCCGCGAGTTGCCACCGCTGTCGAGCTTCCTGGACATAAGGAAACGCCCTGACTTTATGCGCCGCGCGGAATTCGAAACGTGGGCTGACGAACAGCACGACGCCACTATGAAGGAACACGGTGTGACGCCGGAGACCGAATTGCACCGTGCGGCGCCTAGCTGCTTCTTGCCACGCCGAGACCGTGTGCCTATCTTCCCGTGACTCCGTACCTAACGCGCCGGTAGTCTTGACCCCCGGCGGAATGCTATCGGCGGCCGGCGTGTGCATTCTTTCTTGTGGCAGCATTATCGTGTTATGGTCGCCTGGGGGCCCGAGTGAGAACAGATACGCAACCGCGCCCGCCCTGCCGAGGTCATGCTGAGCATCTGCAAGGCGCCGTTTGGAGACGTACGCAATCTCGCGCCAGCGAGGCGGAGTTGGAAGACCTTCGGGTCATGCTGTCCAAGCGCGGCGTCATGTCAATCCCGGCATGTGTCTTGAAGGAAGCGGCGGAACGCACGCAAGGAAAAGCAGGCGACAATCTGACGATGATCTCTGAAGCTTTCCGTGGCAGCCGCAAAGACCGCATTGGCCAAGGATTGGGCAGCGGCAAGCGCCCCGCGAAGGCCAAAAGGATGCCAAAAGTCTGCAGCAGGCCTGCAGCAAAGCGGAGGCCAAAAGGATGCCGGAAGTCTGACCCTGTTTCTGACGGCGAGCCGACGACGGAGCATCGTTCGGCTTTGCCGCCCGAGCACGCACTCCTCTTCGAGGAAGACCGAGAACGCGCAGAGAAGAACGCACCCCTCTTCGCGCACTACCGAGCACGCGCAGAGAAGCACTGCCACGACGCATTCTCCTTCGAGGTGTACGACCTCGGGATGTATGCGGGGCGTCGGACGAACGCGTGCTTCTGGTTGGCTTTCGCGGCCGGTTGGGTATCGCGGCCGCAGGCTGCAGGCGCTTCGCGGGGTACTGCGAAAACGCCCTGGACAGCTCTACTGCAGCCTGCCCGCAAACAAGTCCTGGCTTGGACATCCGGCGAAGAGGCCAACCGCCGTGCTCATGATGATTCGCTAGGCCAGCTGGCCGATGCCATGCGCCAATGGTTCTGCGCTGACGGCGGCTACATGCACGGGGCGCACGAGAAAATCCGCTGGATGCCAAATTGGACGGAACCGCCGACACAAGTAAGGAGTGAAGCCTCTTACGGGGAGTGGCTTGAGCGGGTCGCCGAGGACGGCTTCGCCGACGAGCTCATCGTGTCTGCGGTCAGTGGCACGCTGTGCGCGCGCATCGTGGTTGTGCCCGCCGAGAAGCATTGGGCACTGTCTGAATACGGGGGCGACCAGGAAGGGGACGTCAGCAACACCGTGTACTTGGGCAACGACAACATGCACTTCGTCTGGCTGCGGCCCCGCCGCAATGATGTTACTCCGGATGCGGCTGCGGACGTCGCGATGGCCGATGACTGCCCCGTCCTCCCCTTCGCCAGCAGTGCGTCTACAGGCTAGCGTGCAGTGGCGCAGCGAAGGGTGTGGCCAGGCTGTCGCAGGCACGCTAACCGACCCCGGCGTCCGCGCAGCGCAGCTGACAGTGGATGCGTGTCGCTGAGCCTGTCGTACAGTCGTAAGGCGACAATGGACGCCGGTCGCTGAGATTGCCAGCCGAGATTGCAAGCACGTAAGGCGACCGCGCCGCGCTGACGATGGAAGCCAGTCGCTGAGATTGCCAGCCGAGAACAATTAGGCATGCCGGCACCGACCCCGGCGTCCGCGCAGCGCAGCTGACAGTGGATGCGTGGCGGTGAGCCTGTCGCACAGTCGTACGCACGTAAGGCCAGCGCAGCTGACAGTGGATGCGTGTCGCTGAGCCGGTCGTACAGTCGTAAGGCGACAATGGAAGCCAGTCGCTGAGATTGCCAGCCGAGATTGCAAGCACGTGAGGCGACCGCGCCGCGCTGACGATGGAAGCCAGTCGCTGAGATTACCAGCCGAGAGATTGCGACACCCGTGCTGGCGCCTGTTCGCCGCCGCATTGCTTGGCGGCCGCCTGACACTGGAAGCCTGACGCTGAGATTGTCGCGTGGCGGCGTTCGAGACAGGTTGGTTGCCTTGCCTGCGACGATCAACGCTTACGTCGCTCTCTCCCGACACTGGAAGCCTGACGCTGAGATTGTCGCGTGGCGGCGTTCGAGACAGGTTGGTTGCCTTGCCTGCGACGATCAACGCTTACGTCGCTCTCTCCCGCGTGGAGCGCGACGCCGACTGGCGCTACGTGGGCAACCCGGGCGTGCACCACTTCGACCGCCAGGCGAAGCCACCGTGGCTGACGAGTGGGGAAAGACCCCTCCCCATGTCGGGGGGCCATGGTTTGGGGCACCATGGCAGCATCGGCCAGCATATGTTGGCCGGGGCTGGCGCGCCCTGTCATTCATGACGAAGCCCGGGAGAGCCCGACGCATTGCTTTAATGAACCCGACGCCCTGGAAATTGACTGAGCCCTGTCGGCTGCGCTCGCGATCGAATCGCGAGTGGCCGATCGAGACTGAGCGGAGCGCTTGCCGACTCCGCTTCAAGAGCCCATCGCTGCGCGCGCTGTTTGTCGGCTGCGCTCGCGATCGAATAGCGAGTGCCCGGTCGAGACCGTACCTGTTCGCACTGCCAATCGCGCGCCAAATCTTTTAATATCTGACGCTCTGGGTTGACCGAGCTTTTGGGCTCAAGCCGTCTCGGCGCAGGGCCAGGTCCGAGGCCAGGCCGTCGCCAGGGGCCGGCTGCTGCCGGGCTCATGCCAGCCGACGAGGGCGCCTGCGTCGTGCAGGTGGTCAGCGCCCTCTCCGGCAAGAGCCTCTGCACGCTGGAGCTTCCAAGCTCTGGCACGGTCCTGGACGCGAAGCGGCGCGTGCAGGCTGCGTGCGGCACCAACGTCTTCCGCCAGCGCCTCCTCCTCTGGCCGGCGGGGCGTGAGGTGGAGGACCAGGAGGTTCTGGCCACCCTTCCAGGCCTTCGGCTTCAGCTCGTCAGAGTGCAGTATGCCGATGCTGACGCCGCTGCAGTTGGCCGTCTCCTGCAGGCCGCCGGCGAGGGCGCAGCCCCTGAGGTGGAGCGGTTGCTCAGACTGCCACTTCAGCCCGACTGTAGCCAGGGGCCTGAGCCCGATCCGGGCATCTGAAGGAGGGCATCTGGAGGTGGCACGACTGCTCTGTGATGCAGGGGCCGACAAGGACAAGGCGGACTGTAATGGTGCCACGCCCTTGATGTGGGCGTCTGATCAAGGTCATCTGGAGGTGGCTCGTCTGCTCTGTGATGCAGGGGCCGACAAGGACAAGGCGGACCACGATGGCGACACTTCCAATATAATACAAATTGTACCGTTCCTTCTGTAATATATCGTTCCTTCTGTAATATAATACAAAATGTAACGATACAATTTGTATTATATTACAGAAGGATTATATTCCGCCGACAGGAGGCGGAAGCAGGCGGCCAGGGCGCAGGAGACCGAGGAGCAGAAGGTCGCGAACAGCCGGCGGATGCGCGCGGCCAGGGCGCAGGAGACCGAGGAGCAGAAGGTCGCGGACAAGAAGCGGAAGCAGGCGGCCAGGGCGCAGGAGGCAGCGGGTCAGGCCTGGCCAGATGTCGTGCATGGGCTGCAGGAACTGGTGCGACGAGATGGACCGGAGGACAGCTGCGGCCGTTGCGCTTCCGCCTCCGCCTCTGCCGACCGGCGTCTGGCGACCGACCCCGCCGCTGGGTCGCGAACAGCCGGCGGATGCGTCGAGGAGCACAGCCGCGATGAGATGGCGGCGCCCCCAACGACTCTACAGTCGTCGTGGAGCACAGCCGCGATGAGATGGCGGCGCCCCTGAGACCCCTCCAGTTGCTCCGCAGCGCCGTCAGGAGGGGCGACTTCATGCCGGACGTGACCCGCTCGGGGCGCTGGGCGGAAGGTGCCGTCGGTCTCCAGCCGGTGACGGCGGCGAAGAGGCCCTCGCCCGCCCCGCCGGCCTCCCATGTCGGAAGACGGCTTTCGTTTGGCGCGGTGCAGGCGGCCGCGCCGCTCTGACAATGATGCTCGTCGCTGAGATTGTCGGGGCGCGGCGCTGGTTGCCTACTGAACTTTGCCAGCGCGGACTTGGCGGGCGCGCCGGTCTGACAGTGGATGCTTGTCGCTCAGATTGTCGGGGCGCGGCGCCTGTCCCTAATTTTTAATAGATCAGCGGCCGTGTAGTTCGTCGAATGCTTGGTTGTTCTTTTTTGTCGCGGGGTGGCAGGCACGC
>Ga0075481_10000840_pt1 | contig 11811 bp, 15 predicted proteins | sample DEB08_DNA_11_FD_76337 | JGI IMG/M metagenome (GOLD analysis project Ga0075481, IMG submission 76337) | Aqueous microbial communities from the Delaware River and Bay under freshwater to marine salinity gradient to study organic matter... | ecosystem: Environmental > Aquatic > Marine > Coastal ... | reverse complement strand
GTCCCATTCAGCTTGTGCATTGGCTAAATTCTTTTTAATTTGATCTATAGTTGTTTGCGACATACTAGTTGAAGCTCTAGCACCTGTAAAGTTGTATGGATCTCCTTCCATATCTTCACTTGGCCTTGGCCCAAGATCTGCTATTGTAGCGTCTGAACCATTGGCTGAGGCTGCGGCGTCCCATTCTTTTTGATCTGCTTCTAACTCTCGTCTAGCAGCGGTCATTGCAATACTGTTGTCAATTAATGCTTGCTGAGAGTTTATTTCTAGCTGATCATCTGGATCCATTGTTGGTCGTGCATCTACGTTATCTACAAGATTGGTTATTTGACTTGGAACGCTTTCTTGATTGCTTCTACTACTGCGTAATACTTGTTCTCTGGTCCATTTTTGATTGCCACGTTCAGGATCATTCACAAACTCAACTGTGCCTGTATCCACAAATTCAACTTTTTGTAGTTGTGTTAGATCATTCCATGTTGGTGCTTCTAAGTCACTTCTGCCTACAATTCTAACATCTATTCTTTTTACACGTTCTAAATCAGCTAGGATATCATTTATAGGTCTACCTTTGCCGAATCTTCCTTTTCCTGCAGTTTCGATACCAAGCGTAGCAGCCATTTTACGGACTTCATCTTCACTTTCCCATGTAACGTTGAACATATTTTCTTCGTTGTCTACACGACCGTTTTGTAATATTCTAATAAGATCTAACTGCTCTTGGTTTTCTTCTAGTTGTTTTTTAGTGTAACTACGCCCGCCAATATTAATCTTAGCTCTTGATCTTCTATTAATGCTTTTCAATTGTTGATCAGTGAGATCTTCTATTCCAACTAAACCTCTATCCTTGACTAGTTGATCAATTCTAAGTTCACCTGATTCAGGATCTTTTACATAATTGCTTAGTGTAGCTGGATCCATAGCTAGAATGTTGACGAGTTCACGTATATTTGTGCGACCATTTGCAAAAAATCTTCGTAGTTTTAATTGTTGGGCTCTAGCAACCCTCGCAGAGCCTACACCGGCAGCTAGTGCAGTACTAGTGTTTCCTGCAATAATACCGTTGTATGCTGCATTTAATACACCTGCACCACGTGTTGTAATATCTCCTGCTGCATCGATAACCAATACGTTTGTCATATATTGTTCTGCCGCTTCACTTACGCCTTCACTTACTGGAGCAAGTACTGCTTTACCAAAAGCATTTCCTAAGAAAGTTTCTCCGATTGGACCTTTGTACATCAGTTTGTCAGTTACTGAGTCAATAATACCACCAGCCGCTGCTGTTTGAAGCAGTCCGTGAGTATGAGCACTGTATACTGTTTGATCTAGTGCTAGCTTATCAACAGCGGCTGCAAACTCTGCATCGGTACCTTGAAACCCTTGTGCAGTGAGTTGTTCTTTGGCTGCATGGTGATTTATTTTCCACTGTGGTTGTTGTTGTAGTAATCCACTGTTGTAAGCACCATTTATTTGACTTCTAATTTCGTTCATAGCCGCACCAGCTGCTTCAGCTGTGTTCATTGCAACACTAATACTACCGCCACTCCACCAACTTGTGCCTGCAATAAGAGCCATGTCTAAAACTTCCGGAGCAAGTTCGCCTGACATAATACCTAATATACCAATCATACTGATATCGGAATTGTTGCCTGTAACTGCAAGAAGTGCATCTCCCCATGAGTCAACTGCACCCGATGTTAGTTCAACTTCTGTTTGAAACTCTTTACTTTGTTTGTCTTCTATCCAGGCTTGTGCTGCCGCCAATGGACTAAGTTCTTCAACTGCTTGAAATTCATCATTGATAGTTGTTTCACCGTCTACAAAGTCAGTAGCACGTTTACCATCGTACACATTAAAGAAGTTCATTACTCCGTCAATACCGCCAGCGGTGCCTTTGGTAATTGCATCAGCAGCTTCAACACCGCCAGCCGCTACTGCTAGACCCAAGTCTAACAAATAGCTGTTGCTTTTCCAAGGAACTAATTCACCAGTATCTGGATCCATCAATGCACCTGGTATTCTTCCTGCATTAGTCCAGTTGGTGTGTGCGGCAGCAAGTTTAGGATTGATTTGCCCTTCGCCTTCGCCTACTTCATATTCAACTTGTTTGAGATATTCGTCTGGAACAGTGTATGTATCTCTACCAGCACCTTTTACTCTGGGTATTTCTTTACCCATTAACATATAAAGATCAGCCACACTCATTTTGACTGTTCTTTTAACATTTTCGTTAGGGATGCCTAAACTGTCATCGCCTTCAGCTTCTAGTACTATTGGCTTATTGAATAACTCGTCTAATCTCATAGTTATGCCTCATCAGGCATATCATCTACTACTACAGGAGGTTCAGCTGGGTATTCATTTATAGCAAGATATTCCATGTAGTGTTTTACTGCACTTAGGTAATCATTTGCTTTTGTAATTTTAGCTTGCACCCAAGGCTCTAAGTTATCAGTGTCGCCAATCATGCCGTGTAATTCAATAGCATACTTACTAGTGTTGTACAGTTGGTTCTTAGCCATCCATCCATCTTCGTCAGTTGCATCAAGTACACCTTCCATGATCTCACTCATGTACACTACAGGCTCTTTGCCTTCTGCCAATTCTGGCTTGTGTTTTTTCATCCAAAGTTTTGCTAGGTCAATGTCTTCAAACACTTTGCGTTCTATACCATTAACATCTAGCACTTTGTATTCGCTGCCTTCTTTTACCACTTGTGGTTTGGCAACTTGTTTTACTGTGCTTATTTTGTCCAATCTCATGGGTTTCTCCGGATCATTTTATTGTATACTGGGTCTTTGGGCTTTTTAGCCCCTTCTAGTCCTACAGCTTTACGGGCCGCTTTGTGGTGTGCTTTGCCTTTTTTACCCGTAAATAATGGCATTGCCACGCTAGCAACACTAGCGGCTCCCATGCCTCCTGCACTGACTGTTTCTGTTATTTCCCAGACTTTCATACAGTTATTTATCGTTTGTGTGCTAGCGCATCATGTCTACGCTGCTCTTCTTGATTGTATTCTTGTTCTAGTCTTTGAAAGGATTTGTCTTGTATAGGACCATCTTGTCTAATCAATGCACATCCAAATGGCACAGGCCACACCACACTGAGTGCAAGCCAATCAGTTCTACTATACATGCTGAGTCTGCTCCACATCCAATGACCAAATGGTATCTCAGGATCTATTAGATAATCACTGAGCAGATGTTTATCATCTGATGATAACTTAACTAAACTGTCATCCATCTTGTGCATAAAATTAAACATAAGATCTGCCTTGCCTATAAAGCATAAATCTCCAAAGAACGGAAGTCCGTTTCTTACACGTAGCCAGGGAGAGAATATAGCATCTTTGAACACTGGATTTCTATGCATATTGCTAAACAAGTTACCCCAATGTTGTTCTTGCATTGGATTCATCACAGCATCAGTTCTTGTTTTGATTACAATATCGTAGTCTTGTTTATAAGGAGCAAATGTTTCTGCAACTCTTGCTGTGCTTAAAAACATGCCTGGAAAGTTGTAAGCATACTGGTCAAATTCATCACCAATGTAGCACACAAGATTTTTTGTAAACTCATTGGTAAGGTGCCAATCAACACCAGGTTTATTACCCATTTTTACTCTGTGTCTGTGATGGTGAAAGCCTGTGTTGTAGTCGCTGATCTCTACTGTTTTGGCTTGATACAGATCCTTAGCTCTTGTACTAAGTCCACTAGAACCGTCATCCCACAAATTTAAAAAGTAATCTACATGTAGTTTTTCAAAACTCTTTGGAAATACTTTGTTGCGCCACCACCATGCACTTTGTTCCATGTGTCGTGGTTGTCCGCTCATTAATATTGCTATTCGCATGTTTGCCTCTTATTTGGATTTCTTGCGTCCGCTTTTCATATTAGCACACCAGTGATACATTTTTGCTTTCTCACCGCTGCTGTTTTTTGCTTTTTTGCGTAGTTCAGTAACGCTACCATCGCAACTTGCCCCACTACGTTTTACACGCCCTGGTCTGCTTTTGCCTTTTTTCTTTCCGTCAGCAAAGTTTTCGTTAGTTCTAGAAAGTGCTACATCAAACACTTCTTCTACTTTACTTTCTAAACTACGTCTATTGTGTTTTTTTGCAATACCACTTAGTGTGTCGTGTGCTCTTTGCATAACATTGTTAGTAAGAGCTTCAACAGGAAATTCTTTGTTGCTGGTTCTAAAATCTTTTTTACGCATCACTGTTTTCGCAATCATATCTAGTTCGTTATTTTCTCTATCCCATTGTAACACAAAAGGTACGTTGATGTCACTCTCTAAATCTTTTAATACTGCTTGTGCATTAGGTCCCATTTGTGCAATAGGCTTGCCCCAACGTTGATATTCTTTCTTAAACAACATTGCTAATTCTTTGATACTAATAGGTTCGCCATTGCGAGCATCGTTTGCTCTATCTAAAAAGTGACGTGTAAATTCTACATCAATGCCCACTTGCCCAAACACTTTGTCAACTACTTTTTCTAATGCGTTTAGTTGTGATTGTGTTACATCTTCATCCAGTGCGTCCCAATACTCATCATCACGTGGAATTGGTTTGGGATTAACTAGTCTAAAGAATGCTGTGTCTCCATTTCCTGTAGTACTTTGCTCTAACTTCCAACCTAGTTTACTAGCAAGTTGTTTAGCAAATCTTGTATATAGTTTTGCTCTACCATCACTAGCATGTTCATCTTTGTTAGCACCAAAGTCAAAACCTTCTACGTGTTCAATGCCAACTGTGCTAATCCACTTTTTCATCATTGCAACTACAGTAGCAAACACTCTAAACTCATCGCCTGAATCTGTTTTGCCCATGCTCTTTCCAACTGAAAAATCGATACCAAAGTCATCAAAGTCAGTTGATGAAAAGTCCATTCTTAGCGGACCATTTGGTGTTTGTGCTGTTGCTACAAATGATTGCGACTCGTCGGGACCAGTAAGTTTAAACGGATACGGATTATCAAATGCTTCGTTTACTTCTGACATGTACATGTCTCTATACATCTTTTCAAGTTCTCTGCTATCAAATCCAAATACTTTTCCAATTTCAAATGCATAACTTCCAAGACTGTGTTTAGCACCTTTGCTTTGTACCAGTCTGTGCATAGCATCTAACATTGCTTTTATATATCTGCCACGCTGTTGATCTTTTAAACGTGCCATTAGTTCATCTCTAGTAATGTCTTCTCTGAGATAAGGAAGATCAAACCAATGCTTGAACCATTCAGGCGTACCAATTTTGATACCTTTTTTCTTTTCAAGACGTCTGCGCTCAGTGCCAGTAACACTCATATTCTCTGCTAGTCCCAAGTTAAATGCTTGATTGGGAGTTGCGCCTTTTACGCCCAACGGCTTTGGCTTACCATTACCACCGAAGAATTTTTTAGCTTGACGTTCTGTCTCACCTGGCTTTACATCGGGTGTAGTATTAACACCTGGAACAATAACGCCATCTTCATATAATTCTGTAATCTTCATTCTGGACTCAACATTGTTAACAACTGTAGTACTGACATTTGTTCTGCACCCAATGATTGTCTACCAGTTTGTAGTGCTGATATGCCTCTGCGCATTATGTCTGCATCTTCTACTGGTATGTATTGCTTGCTTTCATATTCTTGTATGGTATTCATAATTCTTGTAATGTCAATGGGCAATGGTTCTTGTTCTTCTGCTTCTTGCTGTATGTTACGACTACGTGCGCCGCCTTTGGCACGTATTGCTTGTAGGTCATCTAGTGCTTGTACTAGTGCGGCAATTTTAGTTGGTAATACTCGATTACGATTTAGTTCGTAGTCTGCGTTTCTAAAGCCTTGTGTACCTTGTTGCATTTGTTTAATCATTGCTGTTGTTTGGTCAATGATGTTCTTCATCAAACTATCAATATTCATAGTGCCGTAACCTGGCACTGCTACTGTACTTTTGTTTGGTTCGTCTTTGTTGAAGTCATCTAGTTGTTCATCCACGAACCCTCTGAGTTTCCTACTTCTGGAAGGATGTTTTAGTTTTCGCAGTGCTCTAGCTTCAATTTGTCGTACCCGTTCTGGACCAATATCCATTGCATTGCCGACTTGTTTTAATGTATGATCTTGTGTAAATGGTTTAAGTCCAAATCGAGCTCTTAATACCAGTTCTTCACGTTTTTGAAGTGTACCAAGTGAATCTTCAACTGCTTTTTCTAATTGTTCTTTGTTTACGCCTGCTAACATATCTGGTTCGTAATTGTCATCAGGAAAATCTGTACGTTGGTTTTTTGCTGTTATATCTTTTTTACTAATGCTTTTGCTATTAGGAATACGCCCACCGCTAGTTGTATAGCGATATGTTTTGCTATCTGGATTATACAATGATAATGCCTGTTTATCAGTGAATGTTTCTCCCATTACACGATCAGCAAGTTTGACACCTGCACGATTTGCAATTTTTCTAATAGCGTTAATGCCCTTGCCAGTCTTGTATGCCGCTTTAATCATAGCCATCATTACTGGTGCCGCTAGTCCTGCAACTGCTGCCATAGCCGCAACTTCAGCAACACTAGCTATATCTTCGTCTAGTACACTTTCAGATTGCTTTCTAAGTAAAGTCATCGCTGGCATTTCGCTCAGATTTAAATCAGTTGCTTTCATATTACCACTTTCGGCATGACCAGTAACGTGCCTTATGCTTTGGTCCTGGATTATCGCAGTTGTGTCTTGCACGGAAACTTCTTCTACGTGCAGGATTGCTTTTCTTAATTCTCATGTTTGGATCACCAAAATTAACTTTTACAACATTACCTTTTGGGTTCTTGACATAAACTTTAAACTTCTTAACATCACCACGCATTGGCTTGTTTAGTTTTACTTTGCGTCCTTGATACTCTGCTTCAAACATATCAGCATATCCTAAATAGCCGTATTCATTATGAAAGTCCTGTGTATCCTCGAGTGTAACTTCTTCGACTACATTCTCTGTAAATTCATATATTTTCATCGTAAAAAATCCTTGGTAAACTTTATTATATGTATTTACCAAGGAAAGAGTTTTTAGTTTAAGATGTATTTTATGACTTATGCGTCTGCTGTGAAATCGTCGTCGTCACTACCTGCGGCGTCGTCGTCTCCAGCTTCTTCGATTTTTACTATACCAGCGGCCGCCGCGGCAAAGCCCCATGCTTGTCTAGTATTAGTTAATGCGTTTGATCCAGTTGCACTAGGTGCTACAACAGTTGCAACACGACCTGAGATTTTACTCACGCCATATGTTTCACTGTCGTTGCCTTGTACTGAAATGATCATTTCACCTGCGGCTAGTGCGGCTGGTAATTTACCAGTTACTAGTGTACATAGGTGTGTAGTATCCGCTGTTCCTGCTTCTGAACATAAGAATCTTTTACTACCTTTTTGACGTACAATAAAACCTTCTTTAACGGCTGTGCCGTTATGAAAGTCTACTTTGATTTCGTTTCCACCTGCTGTTGGGCCTGTAGTGGCATCAGCAAATAAACGTTTGTTTAGTGGTCTACCCATTTGTTTTCTCCTTAAAAGAAGTCCGATGCGAGTTCTAGTCGCTACGGGGCGGGAACCCCATAAGTCCTCTCATGAGTACTATTGGACACACATATTTATGCTGCTTTGGGCATTCCTGTGAAAGGATCGTTAGCTAACAAATAGTGTTGATACAATTGCGCACTAGCTAAGTTTTTGTGTTTAGCTTCTACCATAATGTCAAAATCGTCCCAAAAACTCAAGGCCCAATCATTAACATCTTTGTTCCAACACATATCGCTGTGCGCTCTTAGTTTGGCTTTTTTGTATCCAGCTTCTATAAGTTGCTGGTAATCTGGACGAGTGTTCGGTGAATGCTCTGGAATGTAGTCTTCACGACTAACGCTGTAGTGCATAGCAGGACGCACACCACGCCAACTGTCACGTACACGCTTAATCCTGTCATCGTTAACATCAATATATTCTCCTCCGCTGTTTACCCAATGGTGATGGATGTCTACAACAAGTGCAACATCTTTTTCTAGTTCTAAGCTAGCGTCGAGTCCCCACGAGTTTTCGTCGTTTTCGATAGTAATACAGTTTCGTGCTTCTGTAGACAGTCTTGGAAGGACGGCTTTGATACCGGCTGGACCTTTTCTGCCTGAGATGTGGACGTTACATTTGAAGTCTTGCCACTTTTGACCGTAGCCCATCCACCTGATGATATCCGCATGATATTCAAACTCCTCTATACTTCTATTTACAATATCAGGATTATCACTTGCCAAGACAGTAAACTGCCCAGGATGCATAGACAAGCGAACATCAAGGCGGCGTGCAGCTTCACCCACTCTTGCATAGAGTTTTTCTGCTCTTTGTCTGACATCAGGCTTATGCCAATAATAACTCCAGTCATGCTGAGTATAAGCAGGTAGCTGATTACTTCCAAGACGTACCATTCTAAGAGCATCTGGTAATTCTCCTACATATTCTATCAGACGTAGTGCAGCCGCTCCGTTGTGTTCCATAATATCCCACATACGTTCTTCTGCTACGTCTCTTGTTTGGCGATTAAGCCATGTAATAGTTGTGCTACGTTCCGTTAGTGGACGCTGTAGCTCTTCTAAGACTTTTTTCTTTTGTGTTTGGTCCGGGTGCATGTACTTGCATGCAAACCCGATACGTTTAGTTTCTTGTGACTTTAAGAAGTCACCTGCTGTTGTAAATTTTAGGTCATACATAATCTGCAACAGACTCGATTAGGGATTGTTGTGATTGATTGCAACAATCTGTTGGATTTTCTTTACGAAGTTGCTGTTGTAGTGCAACACTGTAAGGAGCAACAGAAAAGTGGTCGTCGGCCCCAAATGCTTTTACTAACACAGCGTATGTTGCAGGGGTTAATTTTTGTGCATATGTAAGATGCGTTAGACCGGGTTCGGTTACAATGTAATTCATAGTAGACTCCTAAACAAGTTATATTATTAATGTAACACAAGAAGTCTTACTTGTCAAGTGAATTTATTAATATTTTTGCTATAATAGTCCAGTAACTTTTTATCAGTTATGTCAGGCATACGCTGATAGCTTTCTGGTAAATCATCCCAAGGACGCATTGCTGGATGTGTTTTTTCATTAATACTCATGTTTAGACCATAACGATAACCTTTGTCCATCATCCCTTTGATCCATTCATTGTGTGCTTGTCTTTTGTAAGTGTCTCTGAGAATGTCTTGGGCACCTTGTTCCATCTGTATTTCAGTTTCAAAAGGATGCCCAAAGTCTGCATCTGCTCTATATACATTGCTAGTTTCAATGTTAAAGTCATGTTCAGTGATACGCATATAACCTTCGACAATACGTTCTGCTTCTGATACAGTAAGATGTCTTACTAAAGGTATACGATATAGTAAATCATTTTCTTGTGTTGCTAATACAAATTCACATGTATTGTCATCACCTGCTACTATTCCATCTGGTGCTAGCATTTCAACGGTAAGAAACCAACGCTGAATTTCATCAGCGTTGAGTGTTTTACTTGTGCGTTGTTGTATATAAAAATCTTGCATTACATTCTTCTAACTGGTGCTGGTAGATCATCGCTGTCGTCGACAACTACTTCTGTTCTATCAGTATTTACCCTTTTTGAACTACTGCTGGTTGGCATAGCGCCTGTTGCTTCTGGCACTGGTGTATGTTTACTGCTGGTACTGTTTACATACAATCCAAACCATGCTGCTCCTGCACCTACTATTACACTTACTAATCCAGCTTGTTCCATTGTTGGCGCTGGAAGTTCTTGGAACCATATAACAGTTTTGTACAAAAGATAAATGTACATTGTGATAAATGCTCTTGGGAACAGTCTCCATCTACTAAAATACTCTGGTGCTCTCCACCAGAAACTATTGGTATTCATTTGGTTTCACTCCTATGTCTGCACTAGTATTTATTTGCAGTCATAAAAAAAGGACGCACCTAAGTACGCCCTTTTTGCCTGGGGGGATTAGTTTTTAAAATGCAAAGTCTACAACTGTTGCACCGGTTGCATTATAGTTGTTTGTACCTACAGTTGCACCAAGGGCTCTAATTGCTGTTTGTAGATCACTAGCAGTCCATAGACTACCTTGTACCATAATTCTAAAAGCGCCAGCGCCATCTTCAGCACCAACAGCGATAATTGTGCATTTTTCTTCAATTACCCGTGTAATGAAGTCCATTGCTTCACCTGGGTTAGTTTCGTTTGCTAGAGTTGCACCACCATCGATTGTGAAGCACTCAATTTCGCCGCCAATACCATTGAAGTGACTAAATGCATTTAAGTTATTTGGATTACGAGCTACCATAATTGTGTCTCCTTTTTCTAACTGTATTTATAAAAAAAAGCCCCGCATATAGCGAGGCTTTCTCTTTGTAATTTTTTAAGGCTTAGCCAAATGTGTGTGCAACTGCGGCTGTTACGCCTGTTGAACCTGTACCATAGTCAGAACCAGCTGTAATGCCAGCGCCTTGTAGTGCTACTGCAATGCTGTTTGCACTTGTTACTTCGATACCAGCAACTGTGTTGCCTTCGTCTTCTGCAAATTTGATTGCTGCTGCAATTTCTGATTCAGAAATACTTGTTTTACCGAATGTGCAGATGTGTGTTTTTGCACCAAAACCATTGGTGGCTGATAGATATACTGCGGCTGTTGTTAATGCCATAACGTTTCTCCTGTTTTCTCTCGCTCACACCTTTGTGAACTTATACATTTATTTATCACGTATGGGTCACTTCAGTGAGTTTTACAAGCGCACTCCACCGCATTGTTTCACTATTATCACCATTTACTTTGATTGCAATTGCTTTATTTGTGTTGTCTGCATCCAATACTGCATCATACAAATAAGTATCTCCTGCATGTATAATTTCTTTTTGTGCATTGATACTCAATACATTGCCTGCTTGATTGTAGTCTACTGCACCTTTGAATTGAAATGCCGCATGTCTGTTACTGACGTTACCTCTGCCAACAACTTCTGCTTCATAAAAATATGTTGTTTGACTGGTAAGTGCAATTCTATTACTGCCAGCATCTCTGAAAAGTTCTGTTAGTGCGTTGTTGGTTGTTTCACCGTATAGTATAAAACTGGTGCTTTTTGCAGGTTGTAAGCCTTGATCTGTTTCAAGTGTAAAACTATTTTCAACACTAACATTAACATCTGTTAGTTCCATCACAGGACCTGTAGTATAGTCGTTGATGCCTGTTAAACTACCACCACCGCCTCCTCCAGTATTAATTACTAGTCCGCCGGGTGTCACGCCATCGCTGAGTCTAAATGTTCGTGTGGCTACGTCGAAGAAAAGTCGATCCTTTTCTCCTATAAAATTTGCAATTGAAATGTTATTCTTTTCGCTTGTTACAAACTTTTGAATAGGCATCCGCTTAGTCCTCTAAATGGCTATCGTCTCCAGCGAATACTACTCCTACCAGTTTGTTTTTGCCATCGTCAACATCTTCTAGTGGATCACTTTGATCTTGGTCTTGTGTGATCTTGTCAACAATATCGCCTTCTTTACCTAAGGCAGCTTTTTTTAATTCAATGTTTTGTTGTAGTGGAGGTACCATCACTGGATTAGGATCCATCACATCTTGCCCTGGTTGTGGATCATTTCCATCGCCAGCAACATCAATCTCAGGATCGCCGTCACCGTTGATCTTGATGTTAATTGGTACATTAATTGTAAACTCTTTGGCTTTCATGTGTTGTCCTTAATGATTTAATAGCACTGTGTCAACCGACCCTAGTGTAGCTTGACTGTAGCTACCTGGAGCAGGTGTAA
>Ga0075481_10000838_pt1 | contig 11816 bp, 8 predicted proteins | sample DEB08_DNA_11_FD_76337 | JGI IMG/M metagenome (GOLD analysis project Ga0075481, IMG submission 76337) | Aqueous microbial communities from the Delaware River and Bay under freshwater to marine salinity gradient to study organic matter... | ecosystem: Environmental > Aquatic > Marine > Coastal ... | reverse complement strand
CGGTGCAGCATTCCTCAAAGACTTTGAGCCAACAGAGATAGGGCAGGATAGAAGTGGTAATCCTATCTATAGTGCAGAAGATAAAGCTAAATTAGATCTCAGAGAAGCATTTGAAAGTGCTAGAGAATTTAACTTATCTCCACAAAGTGTGTCTGCGTTAGTTGGTGGGATTGCAGCAGCCATTGAGAGATTGATGCAATTCTCTCCTAACTGATAATATACTGACTTGACAAAACATATAAATACACTATAATAAAGAAAAAGAGATTCATATGAGTTGGAAGAAACATTTTACAGCATACGGCGGGCAAGCTACTGATGGTATGAAGCCTAGTAGTTCTAGCCGCTTTCAGAGCTGGTTACCTGAAGTTTACAGTGGGCAACCTAATAGAGTTGAGCGTTATGCACAGTATGATCAAATGGACATGGACAGCGAGATTAATGCTGCCCTTGACATTATTAGCGAATTCAGTACACAAGTAGATGAAGTAACAGGTGTTCCTTTCAGAATTGAATACAAGGAAACTGCTACGGAAAGCGAAGCAAAGATACTAGAGTCAACACTTAATCAATGGTGTAACCTGCAAGACTGGGACAAACGTATCTTTCGTATGTTTAGAAACAGCATCAAGTACGGAGATCAGTTCTTTATTAGAGATCCAGAAACATGGGAATTATATTATGTAAATCCTGTTGATGTAACCAAAGCAGTTGTAAACGAAGCTAAAGGCAAAAAGCCTGAGCAGTACATTGTTAAAAACATTGATCTCAACATGCAAGAAAAAACTGTAAGCCAACCAGTGCAACACAGTCAAACATACAGTAGTGTAAACAGTATGATGCGTGGACAAGCAGTGGACAAAAGTGCTTATGGACAACAAGCAGGACAGTATGACCCAGGCACAGGCAACATTCAAGAGTACACAGTAGATGCAAGCCATGTTGTACACTTGGGTATGACAGAAGGCATGGACATGAACTGGCCGTTTGGTAGCAGTATCTTAGATCCAATTTTCAAAACATACAAGCAAAAAGAATTACTTGAAGACAGTATTATCATTTATAGAGTACAACGTGCTCCGGAACGCAGAGTGTTTTATGTTGATGTAGGTAATATGCCTCCCAACAAAGCTATGGGTTTTGTTGAGCGTGTTAAAAACGAAATTCATCAAAAGCGTATTCCAAACAAAACTGGCGGCGGCACAACTATTATGGATGCCGCATACAATCCACTTAGTATTATGGAAGACTACTTCTTTGCACAAACTGCTGAAGGCAGAGGTAGTAAAGTTGAAGTGTTACCAGGCGGAGATAACTTAGGTCAAATTGATGACTTGCGTTATTTCACAAACAAAATGCTAAGAGCATTGCGTGTGCCCAGTAGTTACTTGCCAACAGGTCCAGATGATGGAACAGCAACATACGTAGATGGTAGAGTAGGTACAGCATTTATTCAAGAATACAGATTTAATCAATACTGTACGAGACTACAAAATGCACTAGCACCTACCATGGACAAAGAATTCAAACTGTTTATGAAAAACAAAGGTTTGAGTATTGACGCAAGTTTGTTTGATTTAAAATTTGTAGAGCCTCAGAGCTTTAGTCAATACAAAGAGATTGAAATCCACAGCGCAAGAGCAAATGTATTTGGTAGCTTAGAAGGCGTAAACTACATGAGCAGACGTTTCTTAATGGAGAAATATTTAGGCTTAACTGAAGATGAGATTCTAAAGAATGAGCGTATGTGGTCAGAAGAAAACGAAAGTGGTGTAACTCCAGAAGGAGATTCAATGCCAGGATTAGGCAACGTAGGAGTACGTGGCTTTGATGTTCCGGATGGCAGTGACATTGATATGAATGTAGATGCACCCACTGACGATACAGAATCAGGCGCTAGCCCGATAAGTGGTGCAGAAGCTGCACCAACAGGAGACCAAAATGCGTGACGCAGAATTTTTAAAAGAGTATTATGACGCTGAAGAAAACAACTATGCAAATAGAAAAATAGACGATGTGCGCAAGCAACGACTAACACTAAAGCACCTTAATCGACTAAGAAAACAGCGTGAAGTGCATAATGTTGAGCATGCAAATAGAACAAAACGTGTAAAGAAAATTTACGCAAGACCTGCTGCAACTTAATAATTTTCAGTTAAATTTTACTTATCTTATGAGCAAAATCATAAAATACCCATTTTTTGGGCCTTTTATCAAGCGAAACGTCTTGGTATTGTAAATATAGATGTAAACCATCTTGGTAAGCCTGTAATTTTTTAAGGAGAAATGATATGAGCGAACACAAGGAATCTTTAGTTAAGGTCCTTGAATACATCGTCAACGATGAGCAGGACAAAGCTGCTGATCTCCTACACAGCGTATTTGTTGAGAAAGCCAAAAACCATTGGGCAAGTATCACCGAAAGCGATGAAGTAGTAGAAGACGAGATTCAAGAAGAAGATCTTGATGAGACTATCGATCTTGATGAAGCTGACGATGATTCAGAGGACGACGAAGTAGAAGAGGCAATTAATGCTTCTGATGCTGAAGAAGATTTCCTTGATGATATCGAAACAGCCGAAGAAGAGATCGCAGACGAAGAAATCATGGACGATGAGGACATGGATGACGAAGAAATGGCAGAACCAGAAATGGATCTAGCTATGGATATGGATGCAGACGGTGACGAACCAGAAGGTGAAGAATCAGATGCAGAAGAAGCAATGGACAACGTAGAAGACGCAATTGCAGAACTACGTGCAGCATTTGCAGACATGATGGGCGACGATCCAGCAGAAGATGAGCCAGCAGAAGAAGCAATTGCTTTTGAAGCAGACGAAGTTGAAGCAATGGAAGAAGGCGCTACAATGTCAGCAGTTAGTGTATCACACAGTGATAACAGTGACAAAGGCAGTCCAGTAGCCAAAGGCGCTGGTAATGCACATGCTAAACCACACCCAACAGATACATCAGAAGGCGCTAAAGCTAGTGCTCCTGCTGTAAAAGACATGGGCGTAAATGGTCCTCAAGAAGCTGGATCGCCAAGTGCAGCACCTGCACCAAAGCGTGAAGACACAAAGTCAGACAGTCCAATCAGAGGAATGAAGTAATATGTTTACCTCGCTAAAAGAACACTTAACATTTAATCAGGCAAACATTGTCACCGAAGCTATTGAAGAATCGAACGGTGGCAAAAGCCTGTACATGAAAGGTATCTTTATTGAAGGCGATGTACGCAATCAAAACAATCGTATCTACACCAAAGAAGAAATTTATAGTGCTGTAAAAAGTATCAATGAAAAAATTAAAGGTGGGTACAGTGTATTAGGTGAAGCTGATCACCCAGATGACCTCAATATCAATTTAGATCGTGTAAGTCACATGATCACTGAAATGGATACTGATGGTGCGAACGGTATCGGCAAACTTAAAATTCTACCAACTCCAATGGGAAACATTTGTAAAACCCTATTAGAGAGTGGTGTTAAACTAGGCGTGTCAAGCCGAGGCAGCGGCAATGTTAACGAAAACGGAATAGTTAAAGATTTTGAAATTATTACCGTAGATATCGTAGCAAATCCAAGTGCTCCTGATGCTTATCCCGATCCAATCTATGAAAGAATTATGAATCATAGCAGGGGTAATGTACTATTGGATGTCGCTAGTGCAACTAGACACGACAAAGGCGCACAACGTTATCTCCAGGAAGAGGTGACAAATTTTATAAAAAACCTGAAGTATAGGAGAGATTAATATGGCTCATGCAATGGATGAACTATTAAACTCAAATACGCTCTCCGAAGAGGTCAGATCTTCATTATCTGAGGCTTGGGATACCCAACTAACAGAAGCTCGTGAGACAATCACAGCTGAACTTAGAGAAGAATTTGCACAACGTTATGAAAATGACAAAGCGCAGATTGTTGAAGCCGCAGATACAATGATTGGTGATGTTATTGCAAAAGAACTTGAAGAGTTCCAAGCAGACAAAGCCAAAGTTGCAGAAGATCGTGTATCCTATCGCAAGCACATGAAAGAGCATGCAAAATTGCTTGATTCATTTGTGATGGATACACTTCGCAAAGAAATTAATGAACTTCGCGAAGACCGAGTTGTTCAAGAAGCAAACATGTCAAAGCTGGAAGGCTTTGTTATGGAACAACTCACTAAGGAGCTCAATGAGTTTCATGAGGACAAACGCTCACTAGTTGAAGCAAAAGTCAAAATGATTAAAGAAGGCAAAGAAGTTATTAATCAAACTAAAGCAGACTTCATTAAAACAGCCGCAACAAAAGTTAACGGAATTCTTGAGAACACACTCAAGAGTGAACTTAACACACTGCGTGAAGATATCAAAACAGCTAAAGAAAATACCTTTGGTCGTAAGATTTTCGAAACGTTTGCAGCTGAGTTTATGGGTAGCTACTTAAACGAAGGAACAGAAGTTTCTAAGTTATCAAAAGTAGTTGAAAGTCTACAAGGTGAGATTAAAAATAAAAACAAAGCCATTGCTGAGAAAGAAGTATTAGTACAAGAGAGTGCAAAACGTGCTCGTATTGCCGCTGATACAGCAGAAAGAAAGCAAATTATGCAAGAAATGATGCAACCTCTCAGCAAAGACCATAAAGAAATTATGGGTGCATTGCTCGAAAGTGTAAAAACTGACAAGCTACAAAATGCATTTAACAAGTATCTACCATCAGTATTGAAGGAAGATGCTAAAAAACCCCAAAAGAAGGTACTTAGTGAATCTTCAAAAGAGATCACTGGAAATAAAGCACTACACGAGTCAACAGAAGTTGAATCAGGTGCAGACATTGTTTACCTTCGTAAACTAGCCGGTATTAGTTAAGGAGACCGAAAATGGCAGACAACCTAATGGAAAATTGGAGCGAAACTAAAATAGCTCTAACAGACGGTCTAACTGGGACTAAGAAAAAAGTGATGGAAACAACACTTGAAAACACCAAGAACTATCTCGCAGAGGCAGCTTCTTCTGGTGCAACTCAAGCAGGAAACGTAGCAACACTTAATAAAGTAATTCTTCCAGTGATTAGACGTGTTATGCCAACTGTTATCGCCAACGAAATCGTTGGTGTTCAGCCTATGACAGGCCCAGTTGGACAAATCCACACACTACGTGTACGTTATGCAGAAGCATTTAACTCAACAAGTGGTGTAGATACAGCAGCAGGCGATGAGGCACTAAGCCCATTCAAAATCGCAGCTGGATATTCAGGTGCAGCAGACGATAGAGCGGCAGCAACAAGCGCATTAGAAGGTGAAGCTGGTAAAAAACTAAGCATTCAAGTTCTAAAGCAAACTGTTGAAGCTAAATCACGTAAGCTATCAGCACGTTGGACATTTGAAGCAGCACAAGACGCACAAAGCATGCATGGTCTTGACGTTGAAGCAGAAATTATGCAAGCACTTGCACAAGAAATTACTGCTGAAATTGATCAAGAAATCATTGCAAGCCTAACAAGTCTTGCTGGTGCAGCAACAGACACATACGCACAAGGTAGCGTAAGTGGTACAGCAACATTTGTTGGTGACGAGCATGCAGCTCTTGCAGTTCTAATCAACAAAAATGCGAACACAATCGCAGCCCGCACACGTCGTGGTGCAGGTAACTGGGCAGTTGTTAGCCCAACAGTACTAACAGTACTACAGAGTGCTACAACTTCAGCATTCGCACGTAGCACAGAAGGTACTTTTGAAGCACCAACAAACACAAAGTTTGTAGGTACTCTAAACGGCACAATGCGTGTTTATGTAAACCAGTATGCAGCTAACGACGATGTTCTAGTTGGTTACAAAGGTTCAACAGAAACAGACGCAGCGGCGTTCTACTGCCCATACATCCCACTGATGTCAAGCGGTACAGTACTTGACCCAAGTACATTTGAGCCAGTAGTTAGCTTCATGACACGTTATGGTTATGTAGAACTAAGCAACCAAGCAAGCTCGCTTGGTAATGCTGCTGACTACCTAGCAAAAATTGCTGTAACAACAGGTCAACTTGCATTTACATAATATGTAATTGTTTTACTAAACAAGAAAACAGGGGCTACGGCCCCTGTTTTTATGACTAGTGTTTATAAATATGTATATCAAGAGCTTAATTTAAATAGGAAAAAACATGAGTGAAACAAAATTTAATAACAATATAGATGTTTCCGGAAACATCAACATGTCTGGCAATTTAGTTGCCACTCAGGCTTGGGCTAATTCCCAATTTAGTGGAGCTAGTATCGGAAGTATAGACACACTATCAGATGTCGATACAACTACAAATGCTCCTTCAACTGGACAAGTGTTAAAATGGGATGGCAGTAATTGGATACCTCAAACTGATGCTGCAGGAAGTGGTGGCATTTCGTTAACTGACTTGAGTGTTGGTAGTGAAGGATCAGCAAGTGGTGATGGCGCTATTTCTTATAATAACAGTTTAGGAGTTTTTACATACACACCTCCGGATATAAACAGCTCCGTTGATACACATTTAAATCAGTCAAATCCAACTAGTGGTTATGTACTAAGTTGGAACGGAAGTGATTATGCATGGGTAGCACAGACAGGTGGCGGAGGCACACCAGGAGGCAGTACAACTCAAGTACAATTTAATAATGCAGGTGCATTTGGAGGCGACAGTGATTTTACCTATAACAGTACTACTAATACACTAACTGTTCCCAATATTACAGCAACAAATTTAAATGTAACAGGATCAGGCAGTACAACTATCAGTGCTGGAGCAAATATAGAACTAGACGCAACAAATCGTGTACTAGTTACAGATACTCCATTTAGATTAGCAAGTTTTACAACAACTACTCGTGATGCTATTTCTAGTCCTGCAAATGGAGATATGATTTATAATACTACAACTAATCAATTGGAAAGTTATGAAAACAGTGCTTGGGTAGCAACCGCAGGTAGTAGCAGTAGTGGTATTGCAAGTGTAGTAGCAGATACAACTCCACAACTTGGCGGCGACTTAGATGTAAATGGTAAAACAATTTCACATACATTTACAATAGGAGCAAACGGATCATCTGATTATACGTTTAGCGATGCAGGAAATGTTTGGTTCCCAACTACTGAAAATGACCCAGTATTATATCTTCGCAGAGGTGAAACATATGTTTTTAATGTAGATGCATTAAGTGGATCACATCCGTTTGAAATTAGAGTAAGTAATGGTGGTAGTGCATACAGTACTGGCGTAACAAACAATGGAGCAACAAGTGGAAACGTTACATTTAAAGTTCCAATGTCAGCACCAGCAACGTTATATTACCAATGTACTGTTCACGCAAGTATGGGTAATACGATTAATATTGTTTAAGGATTTGCAATGAGTGAAAAAGAATATATTGTTACACTAACAGTAGATGCAGACCCTGGTAGTTTTCAAGCAGACATGACACAAAATTCTGGAGATTCGTCTATACCTTCTCGCAGTGTTGATATTGCAAATCCAAGACCGGGATCAGTGCGTAACACACACTATAGTTTAACAGCAGAAGAAGCTGAAGCATTAAAAAATGACAATAGAGTATTAGATGTAGAAGTTCCGCCAGATGATATACCAGATTCTGGAATGGAACTTTATGCAGTTCAATCAGGGGATTTTACTAAAACCAGTAGCAGTAGTGGATCTCATCTTCCGTGGGCAATACATAGATGTTCAAGAACCACCAATGATTATGGAGCAGGAACAACTGTTAGCGGAGATTATGAATATAACTTAGACGGGACTGGAGTTGACATAGTAATACAAGATAGTGGCATTCAAGCTGATCATCCTGATTTCAACGATGCAGATGGAAACAGCAGAGTAACATCTATTAACTGGGCAACTGAAAGTGGTTTAAGTTTTACACAAAGTGCTAATCACGATAGAGATTATCATGGACATGGCACACATTGTGCAGGAACTGCTGCAAGTCTTACATATGGATGGGCTAAAAATGCTCGTATATACAGTCAAAAACTCGGTGGGCTTGAAGGTAGCGGCGATAGTGGAACAGGTATTAGTTCTACATATGCATTTGATGCAATAAAAATTTGGCATCAAAACAAACCAGTTGATCCTGCAACAGGATACAAGCGTCCTACGATAGTTAATATGAGTTGGGGATATTATGTAGATAATAGCTTTGAACCATATGATGGGTACTATAGAGGATCACAGTGGACATACGACAATAATAATACAGGTGTTGCTAATAGTTTTTCAGGTTCTTTACTAATGCAACAAAGAACTGGGCTGCCATTGTGGAATGCATATACCAGTCAAGCTGTTAGGAGAACAAATCCTAGATATACTAGTGTTGATACTGATGTAGAAGAATTAATTGCAGCAGGTGTCCATGTGTGCATAGCGGCAGGTAATAGAAATTTACCAATTGATGTCGACGGAGGCCCTGATTATAATAATAGATATAGAGTTAATCCATACGGAACTCCGGGTGGTTATATCTACTACTGTCGAGGAAGCAGTCCATTTAGTACAAATGCATTTATGGTAGGATCTGTAGATGATGTTGTTAATTCTACTGGTAATCTAGAACAAAGAGCTTCGTATTCCAATAGTGGCCCGGGTGTTGATATATACGCACCTGGAGATAATATTATAAGCACTATGAGTACAACCAACGAAGGTGCAGACGGTGATTATCCAAGTGATGCTAATTTTAAAATTGGCAGTAAAAGTGGAACAAGTATGGCAAGTCCGCAAGTATGTGGTATAGGTGCATTAGTGTTACAAGTTAACCCACACATGACTCCTGCACAGCTAAAAACTTTCCTACATAATCAAGCACAGTCGGGTAAACTTAGAGAAGATCCAAATTATTCAACATGGACTATTGCAAATTCAAATTATAAAAGTTCGACCTCAGATGGTAGGTATCTTCAAGGTGCACCTGACCGTTATTTGTATAGTCCGTTTCCAGGACAATATAAGTTTAGAATTCAGAATCCATAGTAGTTCACAGCTAAATATATGTAATAAGTGAGAGACATATATGGCGTTGAATTTAGATCATCAAAGAGATAGGATTACCACTAGTACTGGTAACATAACTATCAATACTGCTGGCAGTTTGCGTATACCAGTGGGTAACACTTCTCAGAGACCACAAGGTGGTGTAGTACAAACTGGGCAAATACGATTCAATACACAACTAAATGAATTTGAAGGTTACAACGGCACTGCTTGGAAAAACATAGGTGGCGTTAGTGATACTGATGGTGATACGTTCATTGATGCTGAACAGTCAGCTGACGATGATGTACTAAGATTTTTTACAGCAGGTTCTGAAAGAATAACAATCAGTGACACAGGTATTGTTGCTATTTCTACTGCAACACAAAGCACCACATTCAATGATGGCGCACTAACAATTGCAGGCGGCGTAGGCATTGTTAAAGATTTAAATGTAGGCGGCAACATAAACGTTACTGGAAATGTTACTGTGGGCGGCACCATTAATTTAGGCGACGACGATACAGATAACATCAATATCAATGCAGATATCAACAGCGATCTAATTCCAAACATAAATGATAGTTACGATTTAGGCAGTGCAACAAAGTCTTGGAAAGATCTATATCTAACTGAAAGCATAAACTTTAAAGGTGCAACAGGCGAAAATGAAATAGTTGTTCCTACTAATCTAGCAGATGCACTAAGTGTTAAGGATGATGCTAATAATGATATATTAGTAGTAGACACAACTACAGGTGCTATTACAATCACACTTAGTGGTAGTTTAGTTGTACCTAGTATGGCAGTGAGTGATCTAACTGACAACAGAATTGTTGTAGCAGGCACAAACGGCGAACTTGAAGACGACAGTAACTTTACTTTTGATGGAAGTATATTCAAAGTATCAACTACAGATGCTATTGTTATTCCAACAGGTACAACTGCACAACGTCCAACTGCACAAACTGGTATGCTACGTTTTAACAGTACAAGTGGTAAAGCAGAAATTTATAACGGCAGTGGTTGGATAGATGTAGGCAGTGGAACTGGCACAGTCAACGAAGCATTTAAAACAATAAGTGTCAGCGGTCAAAGTGATGTAGTTGCAGACGATCCAACAGACACACTTACATTTGTAGCTGGAACAGGCATTACAATAACAACTAATGCTGCAACTGATGAAATTACAATTACAGGTGTAGCGCAATATGGTGATTCAGATGTCGATATACATCTTAATACTAGCACCGCTGGTACAAATGAAGTATTAAGTTGGAACGGAACAGATTATGCATGGGTAGCTAACTCCGGCGGAGGTGGCGGATCAGGATTCAGCGACAAAATTGAAGACGCTGATGGTGACACACATGTTAAAGTAGAAACAAACAGCGACGAAGATTTTATTAGATTTACCACTGCTGGAACAGAACGTATAAGTGTTGACAACACTGGCATTTTAACAATAGGTGATTTGTCTGGTAGTACATACTACAAATTTCCAACTGCTAGAGGTACAACAGGACAAGTACTAGCACTAGACGGTAGTGGAAATTTAACATTCCAAACTGTCAGTGGCGGAGGCGGCGGAGGTGGCTCCGCTGTATATTATCAAAACACTGCTCCTAGTATTGGTGTAACAGCAGGTGATCTTTGGTTCGATACAGGAACTACTGGTGAACTGTATGTGTATACAGGCAGTGAATGGATCAGTACAACACCTGGTGCTGATGCAAGTTTTATCACAGTAAACTTTACTGGAACAGGAAGTCAGACAGCATTTGATACACAGGCTGGACAAGGCACTGTGAGTATGGTTTTCTTGAATGGTGTGTTAATTCAACCAACCAACGACTACACAGAAAGTAATGGCGTTGTTACGTTTGTAACAGCTCCATTGCTTAATGATCAAATTGATGTTGTTGTTACAGGTGAAGTAAATGCACTTACACTTCCTACTCTGGGATTAGCAAATCACGGATTTATTGTTGTTGACACTAGTGGTAATGTGACCATGAACAGTGTTAAAGTCAGTGACCTCACTGATAACAGAATAGTAATTGCTGGTGCAGCTGGCGAGCTAGAAGATAGTGCTAATTTAACATTTGATGGTAATGATTTAATAATTGATACAAACAGTAGTATTAGAGTTCCTGTGGGTACAACTGCACAAAGACCTACAGCGGCTACTGGACAATTACGTTTCAACACAACTGATAGTAGTTTTGAAGGATATGACGGAACAGCATGGGGTGCTATTGGCGGTGGAGGTGAATTAAACATCGCCGGTGACACAGGCACAGATGTCATAGATGTTGAAAATGATACATTTACAATTATAGGTGGTACTGGACTAACCAGTACAGTAACTAATAATCAAGTTGCTATTGCATTAGACAATACCGCTGTTACTCCGGGTGCGTATGGTAGTACAACTGCTATTCCTGTTATCACTGTTGATCAACAAGGACGTATTACAGCAGCAAGTACAGCCGCATTAAGTGTTAATAAATTTGCTACTATTAACGTTACAGATACAAACAGCGGATATTCATTTTCACAAACAGGTAGTTTGAATGCTGTATCAGACAGTGATTCTCTTACATTTTTAGGAGGCACAAATGTTGATATTGATGTTGATACTACTAACAATGTAATAAAGATTGATGCAGTATCTAACAGTGCATACACACTGCACAGTTTTACAGGTACAGGTAGTCAAACAACATTTGTTACTAGTAACACAGCAATTAGCGATGCGCAAATATATATCAATGGTGTATTATTAGATGCTGGTGATTATAGTATTGCCGCAAATGGT
>Ga0075481_10000834_pt1 | contig 11831 bp, 7 predicted proteins | sample DEB08_DNA_11_FD_76337 | JGI IMG/M metagenome (GOLD analysis project Ga0075481, IMG submission 76337) | Aqueous microbial communities from the Delaware River and Bay under freshwater to marine salinity gradient to study organic matter... | ecosystem: Environmental > Aquatic > Marine > Coastal ... | reverse complement strand
CCTTTCGGCGGGCTGATCGGCCGACCAGCCAGAACGGGTGAGGCAGCCGGAAACCGAAACGGGGCGGGGGAATAGTGGGTGACACGTGCCACTGGCATAACAGCCCCTGGGCCAGAGGCCGTCTGAACCGTGAACCACCACGGTCGGCGAACCACCAGTGGTGGCGGGACATAGCCGGGAGCCTGAATCCGATCGACTGGCATCCGGGCCACCTGCTTCGCAGGTGGTGGCGGCTGATACACCTGCTGAGCCCAGCTGGTATTCCCGGCTAGTCCGATCAAGAAGGTGACCACCCCCAGGCAGCCAACGCTCTTAATTGTTGACCAGATCGGGGAACCCCCATCAGTGAATCGTCTTTGAACCGCTGAGTGAACCATCACAGCAAGGTTGGACATGAGTGGGAGGCTGGCTGGGGATAAGACGGGCTGTCTCCGGAGACTATCGGCCAACAGCCAGCCTCTGAGCCGGTAATTTCCCCGAATCTTGCCTGGTTAGCGTGGCCGCCCTGCATGGTGTCCCATCACCATTTCACCGAGTCACTCTCGTTGCATCCTGCCGCCTATCCTGCGGTAAACTGATGCTGTTTCCGCCACCTTCACCCATTCCTGAGTCATCGGTGTTTCATCCCCAAGCAGGCTTGTCGTTGTGTTGCCGCCTGGCTGCCGGTGTCCTGACATTGACCCTCGCCCTGTTTTCTCAGTGGCAGCCCGGTCGAGCAGCGGAGCCCGGGCAGCCACCGGCACGGCCAGACAGGGCCCGGTTTGATCCGCGGCCGTTGGTGGCGCGGGCCCGTGCGGCTGGGCTCCAGGTGTTTCAAGGAACGCATCTGGTGCTCCTCACCGACTGCCTCCCGCAGGCAGCGGGGCTGGCTGAGCTGCCGAACGTGTTTGACCAGGCCTTTCTCGTTTGGTGCCACCACTATGGTCTCAAGCCCGATGACTATGCTGACTGGCAGGCCTGTGGCTGCCTGATTGTCGATCGTGAACGGTTTCGTCGGGCCGGGTTGTTGCCTGAGCGTTTGCCTGACTTTGCCAACGGGTACTGTGACCATCACCGTTTCTGGCTGGTGGAGCAGTCAAACCCGGCCTACCGGCGGCACCTCTTCCTGCATGAGGGCGTGCATGCCTTTACCGCTACGCTGCTCAACCTGAACACGCCCACCTGGTACACCGAGGGCATTGCGGAATGGCTGGCGACGCATCGGTTCGTCGAGGGGCAGTCCCAGTTCCAGCACACGCCGATTCCAGTCGCACCAGACGATGTAGAACAGCTTGGCCGCATTGAGATGATGAGGCGGCTGCGGCAGTCAGCCGAGGCGCCGAGTCTTGAGCAGGTCTTTGCGCTGAAGCCGACGCTTCACGGCACGATCAGTTCCTATGCCTCAGCCTGGGCAGCAGTGGCTTTTTTGGCTGAGCATCCTCGTTACAAGCATCGCTTTGGCACCACCCAGCGGCAGCCGCTCGATGCCAGTTTCACCCGCCGATTGACCAGCCAGCCTGGCTGGAATGCGACCACGGCCAGCCGTGACTTTGATGCCTTTACGGCTGATCTCGACTACGGCTTTGAGTGTGAGCGAATGGCAATCGACTGGTCAGTGGGCCGCCAGCTGCCAGCAACCGGGGCAACAGCCACCGTGACGGCCACGCGTGGCTGGCAGAATAGCGACTGGCAGTTGGAGGCTGGTCGGCGATATCGGCTGCAGGCATCAGGCCGCTGCCGGGTAGGCCAGCTTCAGCGTGCTGATGGCCTGCTTGATCTGGAGAGCACTGCAGCCGGTATTTCACTCGACTGGTACCGTGGTCGACCAATCGGCAGGCTGCTTGTCGGCCAGTGGGATGAAACACCAGACTCGGGCGGTCGTCCCCAGTTTCAGATTCTTGCCGAAGGGACGGCGGCAACCTTCACGGCGGTCAGTGACGGCCCAGTGTTCCTGAAGATCAACAACCGGCCGGCCAATCTCACAATGAGTGATGGCCAGCTTGCCGTACAAGTCATGCGTGATTGACTGTTTCGGTGAGAGGTTTTTTGGTTTCAGTACGGCGAAAGTTGGCGTCCCTTCAGGTTGCCAGTGGCCGGGTCATCTCGACTGGCACGACCCACTGGTCGTACTGCTCGCCAGTAAGCAGGCCGAGCGAGACGGCTGCTTCCTTCAGACTGGAGCCGTCAGCATGGGCCTTTTTGGCAATCTTGGCGGCGTTCTCATAGCCAATATGAGTGTTGAGCGCCGTGACCAGCATCAGCGAGTCGTCAAGGTGATGCTGAATGCGGGCCAGGTTGGGAGCGATGCCGTTGGCACAGTGGAGCCGCATCGAGTCACAGCCATCGGCAATCAGATCAGCACTTTCCAGCACGTTGTGGATCATCACCGGCTTATAGACGTTGAGCTGGAAGTTGCCCTGACTGCCAGCAAAGGCAACGGTGGCATCGTTACCAAAGACCTGCGCACAGACCATGGTCAGGGCTTCGCACTGGGTTGGGTTCACCTTGCCCGGCATGATTGAACTGCCCGGTTCGTTCTCTGGAATCGTGATTTCGCCAATGCCGCACCGCGGGCCACTGGCCAGCCAGCGGATGTCATTGGCGATCTTGAGCAGGGCCATTGCCAGCCCACGCTCGGCAGCACTCACTTCGACCAAGGCATCGTGGGCCGCCAGGGCAGCAAACTTGTTGGTCGCCGAGACAAAGGGATGCCCTGTTTCTTTGGCGATGTAGGCAGCCGTTGTCTCGCCAAACCGTGGATGGGCATTGAGGCCCGTGCCGACGGCGGTGCCGCCGATAGCCAGTTCATAGAGCCCGGGAAGAGCCCGCTCAATGCCAGCCAGCCTGTCATCAAGCTGGGCCCGCCAGCTGGAGATCTCTTGCCCCAGGGTGATTGGGGTCGCATCCTGCAGGTGGGTTCGGCCAATCTTCACCACGTCGGCATACTGCTTTTCGAGTTCGGCGAACGTATCTCGCAACTGCCGGACCGCTGGCAGGAGCCGGTCGTGGATCACCTCAACAGCAGCAATGTGCATGGCCGTCGGAAAGGTGTCGTTTGAAGACTGGCCACGGTTGACGTCATCGTTGGGATGCACCGGCTGCTTTGAGCCCATCTCGCCGCCGGCTATTTCAATGGCCCGGTTTGAGATCACCTCATTCGAGTTCATGTTCGACTGCGTGCCGCTGCCAGTCTGAAAGACTACCAGCGGGAAGTGATCGTCCAGCGTGCCGGCAATCACCTCATCCGCCGCCTGAGTGATCAGCTTCACCTTGTCAGCAGGCAGTTGCCCCAGTTCACCGTTGGCGAGTGCCGCTGACTTTTTCAGAATGCCGAGGGCTCGCTTGACCGCCCGTCCCCACTGAAACCGATCGACACCAATTTTGAAGTTGTCCCGTGAGCGTTCCGTCTGGGCGCCCCAGTAGCGATCAGCAGGCACCTGCACCTGGCCCATGCTGTCAGATTCAGTGCGAAACGATGGGGCAGACTGCGACACGATGAGATCCTTTCAAGACAGGGTTGGGCAGAACCAAGCCCCGATTGTCCGGCCCTTGAGACCTGTTTTCAACCCGGCGCTCTGGCGTGAGTCACCTGGCCGTGCCGTCAGCATTCGTGGCGGTAGTCTGCTCTTAACGCTGCGGCGGTGTCTTGGTCTGCGTGGCAGTCTTCAGAGGCGGTCGCTCGGCCAACGCCAAGGCCAGCCAGCCATCCCAACTGACGGCCTGCACAGCGGCCAGATCCTGAAGCCCAGGATGGTCCGTCAGCTTTTCCGGCAGCAGCACCAGCGGCCGTTCCTTCGGAAAAATCTTGCCGAAGATCGTTCGTAGGGCAAATTCAATTCGCCCCCGATGGCCAGGGCCACCGATCCGGATGGGCCCGTCCCGTTCCAGCAGCACCCGGTTCCCAATCGCGACCGGCTTGTAATTCACCTGGCCAATCACGTCGTACCAGTCACGGCGGCCGCTTTCCAAGGCATCAATAGCAACCTTGACGTTGACCAGGCCGTCGGCAAATTCAACCCGAATCGGTTCGACTGCTTCGAAGGTCACGGTGACCCCTTCAGGCAGGTCTTCAGGGAGTTTCGGTTCAAGGCCCAGCCGTTCCTGAACACGGGTGAAGAGGGCCTCGAGTGCAAGCTCTTGGCCACCGATGCCAAGCCGATCGAAGGCGTTGTTGAGTGCCGATTGATGAACCTGCAGGCCGAGCAGGGTGCCGGCCGGCTCACGAGGGCGAGGGGTGTGAGCGGCCAGCTGCGTGTCGGCATGCAGTCGTAGCCTCAAGGTAGCCATGTCAGCAGTGGTCTGCATGTAGGGTGTTGGCTGTAGCCCAAGCCGGACAAGTGGGTTCCAGACTTTCTCTTCAATGCGGGCTGATAGTGCGGCAAACTTTTCTTCTGATTCCTGGTCACATTCCCGGCATGATTGCCAGACAATCTTCTGAGCGACCTCACGATTAGCCTCGGGCAGATTCTCAGCATGCTGGTTCTTGGCGAGTGCCCGTAGCATGGAGCCCATCAGCGGCACGGAATCAAAACTGGTTGAGACATTCATCAGTCGAGCTCGATTGGTAGCTGACGCCTTGGACGGGCCGACTAAAAGACCCTGCCGGCAGACCTTGATCGGCTTTCTTACCGTAAACTGCCCGGCACCGCGTGAGGCCATCGAGATAGGGCCTGCATCGGTGATGCCATAAGTCGAAAGCTGACCATCGACTACCAGGTCAAAGCAGATTTCATCTTCATCGGGGGTGAGCTCGATTGAGGTGGTCTGTTCAACTACCCGTCGTCCGCGGACTGGCCTGCCGAGGACAACGTCATTGAGCGAATCCGTGCGGCTGGTGGTCTCGGGCATGAGCCGAGAGAGGAATTCATCCCGTAGTGAGAGGCGTACATTTGGCGCCGCGTACTGATTCCCAATGGCCTGAAGCAGATCCTCGTTGCCTGGGCGGCGGGTAGCAGTCGCTGTGGCCATGGCCTGGCGAATGAGGGCAGCTTGCGGAGCAGTGGCCTCAGTTTCAAAGGTTTCAATTGCGGTAAGCAGGTGGACCAGTTCAGCCGAGACCAAGTCGGGTGCGTTGGCTGCGAGCTGGCTGCGGCTCTCAACAGCGAGGGCTCGGGCTGCCTGCCAGGTGGCTGCTCGTCGTTTGACAGCGAAGGCAACCCGGCGGACCTGGCTGGCGAGGTCATCATCGGTAATTGCACCGGCGACGAGCATGCCATCGCCAGCACAGTTGGCCAGTTCGTTCAGGGCGGTGTCAGCTGAGTCGGCAGTGAGTGTTCCACTTTCTTGAACACGTTCAAGCGTGCCGGCTACCTCGTTGGTCCATTTTTGAATGTCCCTACATACTGAAGGCCGCGGAGAAGCCTCCGCGGCCAGGTTTTTCAGCTGCCGCAGGAGTTCTGTCGGCGGTGGCCAGGCAGGTTGCCCGCCAGCGGCTGCGTCGTCGCGATCGGCCTGATCGTTTAGTTGTCCGAACCGATCCCGTAATCTTTCATTGGGACGGATCCGATCGAGTAGCCGCTTGACCGGTGTCTCTGGTGGTGGCGTCACCTGCTGCGATGAGTTGGCGGCATCAGGTGGTGGGACTGGTGCTGGCGGGGCATCGGCCTGGGGACTTCGGCCTGTGTTCTGAGAGAGTCGCTTCACAATCCGCTCCCGTGGGCTCTCAACCGGTGGGGCTGGTTTGACCGGTGGCGTGGTGACGGCTCTGGTCCAGTTGTCACGATCAGGATCAACCCAGGAGGTCCCAACAGCGGAATCGGTCGAGACGGAGCCGACACCAGCTGACTTTGGCTGCACCGATGACCCGATCAGGTCAGTCCGCAATGGCGGCGCAGGGGCAGTGGCTGTGCGGGGCCGTGGATGTCTAGGCGTCAGGCTGACCGCGGGCTGATTATCCCAGTGCTTGGGATAGGGTGGGGTATCGGCTTCAGTTGTCGACGCTTGTTCCCGTGACAGATCCAGCAAGCCCGTGCGTTCAGACTGTCGGGGCTTTTCGGGCGACGCGATGGAAGCGGGCCGTGCCGTGATCTGGGGTGGTGCTTGGCGGGTCGGAGATTGTGCTGGTGCAGGTGAGGTTGCGGAGGCCGATGATGGTGTCGGTGCCGCCAATGCTTTTGACGGACCGAGCGTCCGGGTCAACAGGCTTTTGACCGGAATATTCTGCTCGGTCTGTTCAGCACGCTCGAGGGCGGCGGCAGCAGACTCAAGCCCACGGGTGGTGGCCTGCGAGCGAGCAGCGGCAGCTTGTGCCTCGTCAGCCGCTGGACGTTTCGCAGCGTCTGCTGTGGCAACTGACGCATCGGGTGGGGTGGTGGCTGCCTCAGTGGCTTCAGCCGGCTGGTTTTCTGACTTCTGATTTTCTGGCGTCTGATTTTCTGGCTGCGTTCGCGAGACCAGGGCCCGAAGCGAATCTGGAGATTCCACAACGATGGCCTTCCCCACATGGCCCTGGGTTGCCGTACGTGTTGGCTCTGGGCTTGGCGGCTCTGGCTTTTGTGCTGGCGTAGTCGGAAGAGGTGTCGTAGTGGCTTCAGTTGGTGTAGCCGGCTCCGGTGTCACGGTGCCGAGAGCGGCGAATGCCTCAGCGTCGCTGGTATCAAACGGCTCTGGCGGAGCGTTCTTGACCGCTGATGAATCTGATGGGGCGGTTGCCGGGGTTGCCGTCTGGTGGACATGAGCCATGGCGGGGGCTGGTTGTCCCTTCGCGGGCTTCACTGCGACATCAGCAGCGTGCGTGCTATTGTCGATGGCAGCGAGTGCTTCGGGCGTCGTGCGTGGCTGGGAAGTTGCGGTGTCTTCACCTACCAGCGTGCCGGTTCGCGCTGAGGGAGCCGGCACCTTGGCAGCCCCAGTGGTGGTCTCGTCGCTGGGCTGTTCTTTGCTGAATACAGTGACGGCGACCTGGCCAGCCGCAATCTGGCCTCCGTCAGCGAGACGCTGATCGGCTGGTTTTTGAGCGGCTGGTTTTTGGTCGGCTGGTTTTTGGTCGACTCTGCGGACCAGTTCTTCCAAGGAGCCGATTTCTTCCTGACTCAGCGCCATGGGGCGTGGAAGGTCTGCCTGTGGGGCAGGCGTCGCGGCGACGACAGCCGTGGGATCTGCTGGTGGCTGTGACCACGGCCGGTTGGGACTGTCAGCCAGGACAGTTGGAAGATGTGGCGTATCTGCTGCGGTGGACGCGGCTGCGTCCGTGACTGTTTGTGTTTCCGTCGCTCGCTGTGAGGCAGAGGCCACTGGCGGCTGGGGTGTGGCAGCGGCGTCGGCCTGTTCTTCGGCAAAGCCAAAAAACGGATTCTGCAGCGGAGCCGATTCCTGCGGCTCGACAAGCAGGACTGTGGCTAACAGGCCAGCGACAAAAGACGCGACAAAAATTGCGACAGCGTGTTTCTGCGACATCCCTGTCATTCCTGAAACCGTTCGATCCATCGACTCGCTTACCGGCCGTCGCTGACGCGTCTGCGGCGGGACGACCCGTAGGATCCAATCGACAGAAACGACCGGAAAAATGACCGGAAGTCTTAGAAACGGCAGAATCAGCCCCGGCAGCCAAGATTGTGGGCGAGGCAGGAAGTCTGGGCTGGCTAGGAGCGGCCACCCGGTCGCTCGAGCTTGGCCGACCAGGCATCAATGAGAATTCCGAGGTTGGCATTCCGCTCAATGCCACTGAGGGCATCAAGGGTGTGCCGGAGGCAGGCGTCAGCCTCTGCTTCCCCACGCTGCCACCGTCCAACGGCTTCTGCCATGGCCTGATCAGTTGGTAGATCGCCGCCGACTGCGACTCGTAAGCCAGCCCGAAAAAACTCAACGGCCTGTTCAAGAATAATTCGCAACCGGGCCCGGCGCAGCGGAGCTTCCTTGCCTGCCGCTTCCACCACGGTAAGGGTTTCGCGTGACAGGACCACACCGGCAAGGGGTCGGCTGGCCAGCAGACTGAGCAGATGACCCCGGAAGGCCGCAACGTCTTCGTTCAGCAGCAATCGAGCCCGCTGCAGGCTGCCGCCTGCTGCCCGGGCGACAGCGGCAAGGTCAGCACCAGAGCCCTCTTCGCCCAAGGCTGCCTGTTCGGCACGCAGGATGGCCTCAACCGTTGTCGTCTCCAGCGGCGCAAAGCGGACTGTCTGACAGCGGGAACGGATCGTCGGCAACTGGCGTTCAAGGGTTGTGCCAACCAGGATGATCACGGCACCGGGCGGTGGCTCTTCGAGTGTCTTCAGCAGGCAGTTGGCGGCTTCGTCCGAGAGGTGATCGGCATCGAGCAGAATGGCAAGTTTGCGCCGGGCAAGGGCTGGCCGCAGCAGCAGACGCCAGCAGAAGCCAGTCCGCAGACGCTGCTCTGGGCTGCCAATGAGCAGGTCGAGAGGAATCGTGGCACGTTCTGGGGGCTTCTCGACAAGGTCAATGTCGGGGTGGCTATCAGCCAGCGCCTGCACACACGAGGCACACTGGCGACAGGCAATCAGCCCTGCAGCAGGACGTTCACAGGCAAGGGCCAAAGCCAGCGCCTGGGCGAAGGTTGCCTTGCCTACCCCCGGCTGGCCAACAAAGAGATAGCTGCCGGCAACACGGCCGGCGGCTTCGGCTTGGGCAAAGCGGGCCGCGATCGCATCGTGTCCTTCAATCCCCTGCCAAGCCATTTCCGTCTTTTCCTCTCCGTGCCAGGTCACCCTGTCTGCATGGCTCTTTTCACTCGTGTGGTTCAGCCGCCGACGGGCCCGTGTAATTCCGGAAACGTTTCTGAGACCGCTGCCAGCAGGCTGGCGGTGACCGTCTGCTTTTCGGCGCTGGCGTCAATGACGACTGCCTGCGCCCGCTCTGCTTCAAACTGGTAGCCCTGCCGCAAGCGCTCTCGGTAGGCGTCGCCACGCTGCTCCAGTTTGTCAAGCGGACGATCAAGTCGGGTTGCGGCCGTCGCCAAATCGATGTCGAGTACCAGGGTCAGGTCGGGCTCACGGCCACCTGTTGCGACCTGGCCCACCTGCCTGACAACGTCAGGATCGAGCCCACCGGCATGTCCTTGATAAACGATGTTGCTCATCAGGAAACGATCCGAGACCACCCAGGCCTGATTGGCGAGGGCCGGTTCGATTACCTCTCGAACCAGCTGGGCGCGGGCGGCCATGTAGAGCAACATTTCTGACTCACCTGCCAGATGCAGGTCGTGTCGATGCAGCAAAATCTCACGGATCGCTTCGCCTGTTGGCGTGGCTCCGGGGTCATGGCAACGCACAACCTGTTGGCCTTGCTGTTCGAGCCAGTCGGCCAGGGCCGTCGCCTGCGACGACTTGCCTGACCCATCCATGCCTTCAAGCACGATGAACCGCCCCGGTGTCATCACGATCCTCCAATCAGTCTGCCCACGCCAAGCGGGTCGGTCGGGTCGAGTTGTGCAATCTGTTGGCTCACCTCCCGAGCCATTGTGTGGCGTCCGGTATCAAGCAGGCAATGCACCAGACCCTTGGCAACCTCGTGAAAAGCTCGGTTGCCAGCAAGCCGATAGGGTACAGGGCGAGGATTACTGGCTGCCTTTAAGGCCCGGGTGCAGAGTTCAAAGGCCCGGCCGAAGTGGCCGCGGGCAAGCCGTGGGTCATCAGCTTCGAGGGCCAAAAGCCCAAGGTGCAGATGGGCCTCGAGGAAATCAGGGCATTCCGTCAACAGCCAGACCAGTTCCTCGGCGGCAATTTCGGCCTCACCGGCTTCGATCATGGCCTCGACCTCGGCGATATCATCGAGCCGTTGCCGCCCGCATCGCGGTTGCACAAACTCCCAGACAGGTCCGTCGGGCAGATCCCGACGAATCACCGTTAGTTCGTCACGGCGGTTCGACTTTGGTGACCGGCTCGACTTCGATGGCCGGTTCGACTTTGCTGCCATTGATCAGAGGCGTTCTTGAGGAGATGGTGGATGCCGAACTGGCTTCCACAACAGGTTGGAACTGACATACGGAAAGATTGCAAGTGCCACCACCAGCAAACAGGCAGAAGCCTACCCGAGTCGCCGACATGCCTCCGTTGCCCTGGCCAGAGCCTCAGGCAGCAGTCGTTCGGCCCCTCGTGGCCTGGTATCGCCGGGCTGGCCGCGATCTTCCCTGGCGTCGGTCACGTGATCCGTATCCGATCTGGATCAGTGAGGTCATGCTGCAGCAGACCCAAGTTGAGCGGGTCAAAGATTTCTTCCGTCGCTTCCTTGAACGGTTTCCCACCGTGGCTGACCTGGCAGCGGCTGACGAGGCTGCTGTCCTGCAGGCCTGGGAAGGGCTGGGCTACTACCGCCGGGCTCGGCAGTTGCATGCGGCGGCCCGACAGATCGTGGCGGACTGCGACGGTGTGTTCCCCCAGACCATATCTGGACTGCGAGCCCTGCCGGGGGTTGGCCGCTACACCGCCGGCGCGATCGCCTCGATTGCCTTTGACCAGCCGGAGCCAATTATCGAGGCCAATTCACGGCGGGTGCTCGCCCGGCTGGCGGGTGACGACCGGCTGCTGCAGGGGCCGCAGGCAGATGAGCCACTCTGGCAGCTCGCGGCTGAGTTAGTCCCCAAACGACAGGGGGCCGGTCGCTTCAACCAGGCGCTGATGGATTTTGGGGCAATCATCTGCACGCCAGAAAATCCACGGTGCACCGCCTGCCCGCTGGTGGCGGCCTGCCAAGCCCATCAGCAGGATCGCGTTGCTGAGATCCCCAACCTGCCAGCAGCCCGATCAATTCGGCAGTTGCAGGAAACGGTGCTCGTCCTCAGGCATCGTGGCCGCCTGCTCGTCCAGCGGCGACAGGCGGGAGAATGGTGGGAAGGCCTGTGGGACTTTCCTCGTGTGCTCCCTGCTGGTGTGGTGACCAGCGGGCGGCGGCGGCGGCTGGGGGAGGTTACCTATACCGTCACCCATCATAAGGTGACCTGTCGAATCGTCAGCCTGACGGTCGATGAACGCCCACGACCGGGGCGGCAGGAGCGGTGGGTGCGGCCAACTGAACTCACCGAGCTCGCCATGACGGCTCCCGGGCGACGGATTGCCGTCATGATCGCTTCGCTGCCCTGATCGTAGTCACTGCCCTGATCGCTTCGCTGCCCTGATCGCTTCGTTGCCCTGCCAGAGCGTTTCACTGTCCTGGGCGTAGCCTGTCCGCTGCGGCTGCGTAATACCTTGCCGAGGACGATCGCGGCAATGTGGTGATCACTCGACGGTGACGCTCTTGGCCAGGTTGCGGGGCTTATCGACGTCGCAGCCACGCAAGCAGGCAATGTGGTAAGCCAGCAGCTGCAGTGGGATGGATGCCACGATCGGATTGAGGAAGTCGGGGCAGGAGGGCAGTTCAATGATCTCATCAGCGAGATGACTCACGCGATCATCTCCTTGGCTGACAACGGCGATTACCGGTCCCTTACGAGCCTTGATCTCTTCGAGGTTAAGGATCACCTTTTCATAGACAGCGTCTTTGGGAATCAGGAAAACGCTGGGAGTGAGGGGGTCGACCAGGGCAATCGGGCCGTGTTTCATTTCAGCAGCGGGATAGCCCTCGGCATGGATGTAGCTGATCTCTTTGAGCTTCAAGGCTCCTTCCAGGGCCAGCGGGAAGTTGTACTGGCGGCCGAGGTAGAGGAAGGTGTTGGCGTTGCGATAGCGTTCGGCAATGCCACGGGCCACGGTATCAACCTTCAGTGCTTCAGTGATCAAGTCAGGGAGTTGCTCCAAGGCATCAATGTAGGACAGCCCCTGCTCAAAACTCATGTGCCGCAGCCGACCGAAGTAGAGGGCGAGCATCGCCAGAACCACACACTGGCTGGTGAAGGCCTTGGTGCTGGCGACCCCAATTTCTGGTCCAGCGTGCAGGTAGATGCCACCGTCGGCTTCGGTGGC
>Ga0075481_10000827_pt1 | contig 11856 bp, 7 predicted proteins | sample DEB08_DNA_11_FD_76337 | JGI IMG/M metagenome (GOLD analysis project Ga0075481, IMG submission 76337) | Aqueous microbial communities from the Delaware River and Bay under freshwater to marine salinity gradient to study organic matter... | ecosystem: Environmental > Aquatic > Marine > Coastal ... | reverse complement strand
ATCCATTTGTACATATAATTGCATTGCTTCAAAATCATCTGCAAGTGTAACAATTGGTGAATAATAACGATGAGAAACATTACCAACTTCATTAGCATCATATTCTGAAACAACATTTACAGTGATGTTTAATCCAGTGTCAGTAATTGTATTATTGGAAATTGTTGCAGCACTGTAATCTACAAATAAATTTGTTGTGCTATCAAATTTTCTAACTGATATATCATATTCACTGACAAACAATAAGAAATTAGGATCTGAATAAAAGTTTGTAATAGTTCCACTTGCATCTACAGTGAATACACATATTCTATTATGTACATTCGCAGCATCTCTTTCTGTTAAAGTAATCTGTATTAAATCTGTAATGCTGCCACTTCTAGTGACAGTAACATTGTCTTGTAACATTGCACCATTATCAATATGATGTTCAATTGTTGTTACAGACATTCGACTCAGGTCTAACATTGGTGTGAATTTATTATCACTAGAACTCAGTTTCACATTGAGTTCAAAATCAGATTGTGTGAATGCTTTACGATGATTTAATACACTTGTTTCATTTGGAGAAATGTTTTTGTAAAAAACATCTTGAGTTGTTTCATCGTAATTTCTAGCTTTCCATTCAAAATCAGTTCTAGTTCCTGTGAGATTCATAGAGTCCACATTCAATCTCATTCTATCTACTGTTTCATTAAAACTACTTTCACGTGGTCTCAATAACATTTCTTTTTGATTTGTATTAAATATGCAACTTAAAATTTCCATTTGTAATACAACAGAAGTTGGAGCATTTCCATTTACAGCAACGACATTTTCTACAAAAATTTCTGTAGATGTATTTGTTGTAGTGTAAAAATTCAGATTTTCTTCTGTTCTTAAAACAAGTGCATATTCCTTATTAGAAGAAACATAAACTGGTATTTCATATGGTATTTCCAAAACACCATCTCCACTTGCTGCAGTTACAATCACTTCACTAAATGGTAACACTAGAGAAGGTGATAGATTACCATTTACTAATGGTTGTATTGTAGCAATTACTTTTACATCAGTTGCATTTGGATTGTTATAGTGAAGTTTCATTTTAGATAAAAATCTTGAACTATCTAAAATGAATGTTTGATGTAATGGTGCTTGAACTCTTGTTGTACTATTGATGATGTATGTTTTATCATCAATGTATTCTGTATTTGTGTTTGAGAATAATTTTCGTTGAACAGGTCTTATGGATTGACAATGACTTGTTTTTGTCTCAAGCAATCCTCCAAAATAAAATTTATTAGATGCTACAGGAACGCCAGTAGCAACATCCTTCACTTGAACATCTACAGATGAGTTTGCTAAAATTTCACCTTCGGTAATAGTAAAATGACCACAAAGAATTCCATCAGAATCTAAGCTTACTGTTGAACTACCATAAGTAGCCACGGCAGATACTGTACCATTTAATTCAGTTAAATCAGTTCCAGATACAAACTGATTTGTCATCACATTTGTTACATACAAATTATATGTTTTGCTTGTTGCTGTTGTAGATACTAATTCTATATGATTGATTGTTCCATAAGCAGTTCCTACATTAGCAATTACTTGAGTTATCTCATAACCTTGATACAATGCTTTAAAACTACTTTCTGATGCTGTACTTGTAGAAACAAATGTAATTTTTTGTCCAGCAGATATTCCCCTGAGTGTGTCATTTACATATACATTATATTGTTTGGTTGTATCTGCATCCAACATCTGTAAAACAAATCCAATATCTTTTTGTCTTGACTTAAAAGTTAATGTAGTATTAATCTTTTTATCATTTATAATTTTTTCAATATTGTTTTTGTTGTTCACCATTCTTCCTGTTTTTTGAGAAAGAGTGGCGTTTGCTAAAGAAACTTCTGTAGTGTCTACATTTACACCCGACCAGAATTGTTCCCAATCTCCCCATTGAGTTTTATGTCCGTTGTTTTTTAGTAACTTCCAATTCTTAAATTGATTGTCAATATTCAACAGAACATTTGGAGCAGATTGTGTACTATACCAATTTTCACTAAATGGGTACAGAGAAAGTTTACCATTTACAAAAGCAGAAAGATTTGAATTTTCAGAAGTTGCTGTAGTACCATCAATAGTATTAGCTTCTGAAGTCTCACTTGAAACAGGTAAGAAAACGATGTTTTTATTTTTAGTGGGGAATGTTGTTCCTATCGTAGCATTTGGTGAAATTTCTAATAATGTATTATTTGATTTAAATGATGGATACATCTTCATACCATCAATATCAATTGATGCAGAAAATCCTTCTTGATCTACTTTTGAAATTGCAAATCCAGAAAACATATCCACAAGCAAACCATTTGTAAATCTAGGTTCACCGGTTGGTGTGCTGAGTTTTGTTTGAATCGCTTGCAGTTCTAGTGCATTTAATTGAGCAATATCTTCTAGATTTTCTATTCTTTTTTGAAGTTTAGAAATATCTTTCATTGTATAATTTTTATTGTCAATCAATTTGTATTCAATATCATCAAAATCAAAAGTGTATGCAGCAATTGTTAAATCATATAATCTTATATTATAATCAGAAGGAACATAAATTTCTTGATTAGAATACTGTAGTTCTATTTCTGATGAACCATTACCTTGAAGTGCAATGACTTTATTTTGATTCAGGTAGTAATCATAATCTAATTCAACATTTCCTATGATATCTACTTCTTGACTATAATCTGTAGTGCTTCCAATAATCGGATTTCGTACAGGTCTAAAATCTATTACATTTCGCAATGGATAATTATTTTTAGCAGCATCTACATATGTTGGTATTTTTCTATAATGTATGTCTCGATAACTACTTACTGTGAAATAATGTCCTTTTGTGGATTCAAAATAATCATATTCTACTTGAAAGACATAGAAATTGTCATTTGTATTTGCTAAATCATTTATTTGCGGAAGAGTTAGGTGAGACTTTAAAACTATTCTGCCTCTATCATAGTGCGTGTCTCTTTGTCCTGTATCCAAATCAAAATAATTTGTAAGGTCAACTGTTGGTGTTGCTTTACCAACGCCAACTAATATTTTTCTTATTCTATAAACATCACTATGATTTAATACAAATGATGAGCCAGCATCACCTAAGTATCTCACATCGTCTATAATAAAATCAGCGGTTGTTTTATTCACGTATACTGTAAGTGTGTCAGTGAATGTTTGAAGGTCTTTCGTTCTTTGATTTGGTTGCGAAACTGGAATTACTGCTTGCACAATAAACTCATCATTATTTTCAAAAGTATCTACAAAAACTATTTGAAAATTATAACTGGTTATGATAGCAGAAGTTATAGGTATAAGTTCTCCTTTATGATACTTTACATATCCATTTGAAGTATCGTATAATGTTTTAGCAGCATATACTTTAACATAATCATTTGTAATATCATAATTTTCAGCGTAATTTGTGCCTATATTATTTGAAATCTGATTAGTGACTCCTCCGCTGTTTGTCCATTTTTGTTGATAGAATAAATCATAACTATCAACACGAACCGCTTTTACTTCACCCTCTCCCTCATTAATTACTCTAGCAAATTTCTTCTGTGTTTGATTTGGTGTTTTTATTGTGGGATAATTTGTGTTGGTTTGTTTTATGTTTCCATAAAATTCAGTTCCATTGATATAATCACTTTTTACAATTGATTTGATATTATAAAGATAGAATGTTAAGTCAACAGTATCACCAACACTAAAATTAATAGGATTGATGAGAGAGACATTGCTTAGTGTAAATTCTTGAGTTGACCCATTATAATCTTCAATTTCCCATCTTCTTCCATTGTTTTCTATATGCATTCCATTATACACATCGTCTACTACACTAAGATTTAATCCAATACCTCTAATTGTAGAACCACTGATACGAGTTACTACAAATTGCTTTGGTGTTGAATCAAGTTTATAGTGAGAATATCTGAATCTATTTTTATCGTAGACTCCTACCGAGTTGGCACGAATTGTTCCAATTTTTGTTGAATTGTATTGATAATTATAATAATCAGCATAGCTTGGCTTTTCAATAATATATGTTGTTGTTGGATCAAGAACAGAAACATTTGTGTCTACTGTCATAGTTGTGGAGACAGTTGTTGGTATATCATTTACATAACCATGTGCTACAAATCCATTACTATCTCTAATAATTACATAGTCACCTTCATCAAATTCTGTGTTGTAATAGCCTGCAGAATTTCTTGTAAAATTAATTGAATAACCATTACTTGAAATAGATGCTGTATTTGCAGTATTATCTGAAACTGTTTGAACAACGTAACTTTCTGCAGTATTGCTTACAAACGGTGCTTCATTTAATTTTGTTAATGCACGTAAGGTATAAGTGTTGTTTTCATTTGTGTTCGTATTGATAACAATGTAGTTTTGACCAACAATAGGTAAACCATCTGTGCTATTCTTTGAGTACTCAGTAATTCTATAAGTTGCTGAAAGTATGCCGCCAGTTTTTGTAACAGCAGAAACGGCTTCAAATTTAGTGCCATTTATATCAATAACATTTCCAATTCCAATTGTTATATCACTTGTAAAGCCTCCACCAAGTTCTATTTGAACATTGTACAATTCCTTATGAAAAGTACAATGCATATCAATTAAAGATAATTCATCAAAATCTATAAAATTTTCTGTGTGAACGAAATTCTCTAATTCAAAATAATGTTCGTTTGTGGTGATATTTAAATTAGTAACAGTATCTGTTTCTCTTGCTTTAACATCTTCAAGCTTTGTATTGAATGTAGTTTCAAAACGATATCCTTTTACATATGCTTTACCTTCACTAAGTACATAATTTAATTTTTCTTCATCTCTTAAAACTATATTTTGATTTGCAAGTAACAGTGCAGCACCTGCCGCATCGTTATAAGAATCATAGTGTATATCACTTACACGAATTCTATTATTACTTTCTATATCAATAATTTTAAGTAAGCGATTGAAATCAATATCAGTACCAAACATTAAATAATTGTTTACTGATAGTTCATTATAATTCGTATTAGTACCCACAATAGTATAAACAATTTCTTCACCTGCAGTAATCACTTCAGTATTTGTAATTAGATGTGTACCTGCAAGTTCAGAATCAGATTCAATATTTAATTTAAAATTATCAACAACAAAATTTCCATTGATTTCATATGTTCTTCTTGCTAAAGTTTCTCCAAGAACACTGTATACTGGATATTTTACTCTATATACAAGATTACCATCTTTAAATTTTAAGAGAGGAACAAATTTCCAATCAGAATCTGTTTGTGTATAATTTAAAGGATGGTCCGCTAATTGTAGTCTTAGTATTAATCTGTCAGCACCTGGAGAATTTTCATTGAATGCGTTTTCTGCAGGGTCAAATAATTGTGTTCCATAAACAGGGTCTGTTATATCTGCTATTTCCCAAACAAGTTCAACTCCAACTTCACGATTTAAATTAGGAATGTTCTCAACACCAAATATATAAGTTTGAGGTGCTATATTTGTGAAATATCCAGATACATAAAATATGCTGCTATTGATAGTTCCATATTTACCGGCTCTTGGTGTTGAATTTGCAAGAGTTCCTACTTCAACAAAATTTGTGTCTGATTCTTTAATATAGACTTTAACTTCATTTAATGTACTAATTGTATTTTGTGGAAATCCTGCGGGAAATTTCAATCCTATCATAATAGGATAAACGATCCCATCTTCCACAAAAGCTTCTTTCATGGCTATAAATTTACCCTCAAGAACAGTAGCTGCAGTGTCATTGATATTTGTTGTGAAAACTACGGTACTATTCACAGAACCAGCAGTCACCGAAGTATTTGCACCATCTGCCAATTCATAAAGCTGACAGTTATCAAAATCTATACCACCAGTAGATGAAACAATAGAACCATCTTTAAATATATGATCACCAAATCTTTTGATTTGTTCATTTAATATATTTTGTAACGAGATGAGTTCTGCAGATTGTAATGGGTATCCTGGTTTAAATAAAATTTGTGAAAAGTTTCTTCCTGGATATTTTACAAAATAAGGACTATTTGCTATTTCAGGTAGTAAAGTCTTTGGTTCTGACATTTAAAATTCCTTTATTTTTCAGAATAATAATTATACTAGAGGGTTCTTTTTATTTATGAAACTATTTTAATAAATAATACTATACTGTTTAATTTCTAATTTTAACTTATTTATACGTATGATAAAAACAAGAGAAGATTTAATACAATGGGCTTTGCGTTCATTGGGTCATCCAATGATTCATATAAATGTTACTGCTGAACAATTAGAAGACCGTTTAGATGATACTTTGGAACTCTTTCAAGAATATAATCTTGGTGGTACAAATCGTGATTATATTAGATATCAGGTCTCAGAAGAAGATATTTACAATCAATACATTCCCATAGATGGTTCCTCTGTTTTAGGCATAATGAGATTAATACCATTATCTAGAGGAATATTTGGAAATGTAGATTTAGTCTTCGATCCTATTTATCACCTACTAAACGCAGCAACAGACCGAAGTTGGGCAAGTATAGACCTCACTTCATATACAATGTTCAGACAATATGGTGAAGTTTTGGATTTAATTCTTAAACCAAAACACAATGTAAGATTCAATCGTTATCAAAATAAATTGTTTATTGACTGGAATTGGGGAGCAAGAGACTGGAGACCAGCAAATATTATTACTGAAAATGATCAGAATTTACTCACTGAGGAAGATAAAATAGATGATAGTGTAGATTATCAATTGCAGTTTGTTGATGAATTTGCAGGTGCAGATTCAAAAGCAGATATTGAACCGGGAGATTTTATTATTCTAGAATGTTTTAAAGTCTTAGACCCTGAAGAATATCCCGGTGTATATGGTGATAGATGGCTTAAAGAATATTTTAAAGCAAAGGTAAAATATCAATGGGGTCAAAATCTTTCTAAGTACTCAGGAATGACACTTCCCGGAAACGTTCAATTGGATGGGAACGCAATGATTAATGATGCGCAGGCTGAACTTGACAAACTCAAAGAACAATTGTACACTGATTATTCGGAGCCGCTAACATTCTTTATAGGATAAATTATGCATGAACTTATACAAGATATTCAAGAATCTTTTGTGAATGAAAAATTGCAGAACATAGATTATGCCAATGATTTATATTTGGCCATGTGTAATATTGTTTGGAAAAAGGGAGATGCTACCAATACATTTTCTTTTCGTGAAGCCGCCGGCATCATTGCTGATTTAAGAAATCAAGGCGAAATGTATCTTGATTTTTATCCAGCTATGATATGCGGAACAGAAAAAACAGAAGGAACAATCACAAATGAAGTACGTGAGGATTTGAGAAAAATCGGTTGGGAAGGAACCGACTATACATTCTCTAATTTAACTATCTAGATTTTCGTTTTGCTCAAGTGCCAATAATTGTTTCTTAAACAAATCCTTATCACCCCAAATCAAATGATTCATGAGTTTGATTGAACTACCATCATACTCTTGCTCAAATGTTTCTTCTGATATATGCTTGCGCATTGTCATTGCCATACCTAACTTGGTGTTTAGATAATCCATAAACCTCTTTTGACTTGACTAATAAATAAAAAATCGGTAAAATTATTTATCGGTATTTCAAAAGGAGAATTCATGTTAGAGAACTTAGAAGAATATATTGAACAAAAATATATTAATGTGAATACTCATGAATTGGATGCAGAGTATAAGATTTATAACTACTCACAGTTTACTCAGTATAAACGTTTCTGGAATGATACAACAAAAACCTGTCGTGGACTTATCACACGTAAAGGTGAAATTATATCTAGAGGACCATCAAAGTTTTTTAACTACGATGAAATAGTTCAACCACCCGTTTCAGACATCGTAGGAGTTTACGAAAAAGTAGACGGCTCTCTGGGCATTCCATATGAGCTTAATGGAAGCGTTTATCTCGCCACCAAGGGGTCTTTTGCTTCTGAGCAAGCTAGAATGGGTACAGAAATTTTAAATGAAAATTATGATGAATTTTTGGTAACTTTGATAAACGATTTGTTAGATATCGGCATCACTCCTATTTTTGAAATCATATACCCAGAAAATCAAATAGTAGTAAACTATGGTAAACGTGAGGAACTTATTTTCATTGGAACAGTAGATAATAAAACTGGTCTGATTGATTATGAAAAATACAGAGAAGAATTTGAAAAGTTATGTACTGTTGTCAAAAAACATACAATTGAAGATCCAATACCAGAAAAGACAGAAGGATTTGTAGTACAGTTTAAGGATGGAACTTGTGCTAAAATTAAATCATATTGGTACATGAATCTTCACAGGCTTGTTGCTGATAAAGATTTCTATCGTATGACTTTAGAATCGCTGATTAATAATGATGATATGAAATGGTTGGATGATATACCAGATGAGTTCTATCAAGAGATAGAAAAGCATCGCAAAGATGTTGAGCGAAAAGTAAGTAATGAGACTACAAGATTGGTTCAACTGTTGACTGTAATTAAAGAACAACATAGTAAAGAAAAAGACATTGCACTTAGAATACAGGAGTTTCCAAATGATATGTCTTTTCTATTTCCTTTGTGGAGAAAAGGAACTACTGCTTTGCGAGAAGTTTTATTGAAATCGTTGATGAATGATTATAGAAAATCAAACAACTCTTAGCCATTTAATATGGCCGGCGACTTTAGATTGTTGTGAACCAGGAGAAATAGCTAACGTGTATGTACCTCTATCGTAAGTACCACCGACTTGCAAATATCTTTCCAACTGTTGAAATAATTGCAATCCTGTCAAAGAGACTTCTCCTTTGGTTTCAATAAAGCCAGAATCTATCACATCACCGGTATTCACAACAGCATCTGTTATACTATATTCTAATGCCGAGTTTTCAGATGGCACAAATACCAAGTCTATTGGATTACCGGTTGAAGTTAAAAATGTTGCATCTTTTACAATTTTAAATTGATAGTTTGTATTGCTGTCTCCCATCACAGAAATTCTCTCTGGTATAAGAATTGCATCTAAATGGTCTGCTGTCAATCTAAAAGTAGCTAAATTGTAAAATGTACCAACACTCGCAAGTGTATATGTTTGATTTATATCTCTGCCATGAGAAATGGTCGGTGCTCTTCTGTCGGGATTAAAACCACCTTCACTAACTACAGTTGAACAAATTTGTTTCAGTGTGCTGGAAGATGCCGTATTTGTTTTATTTGTAATTTCATATCTTAGAGGCAAACATGCTGTTGTCATGTATGTGTCTTCATTTATATTTTCATTATGAAATATATGTGCTGTTTTTAAAGCACCACCATCTACAAATCCACAACGAACATCACCCACACCTAGCCATTCAATGTCTAACCAAAAAATTTGAGATTTTGTAAAATCTATGGCATCTACACCGTCAGAACGAACATCATATTTTTTTCGAATTGATGAAAATTGAGTTCCATCAAAACGGTCTATATTCCAATCAGTCTGTGCAATTCGATTTTCTTGAACACTTCCAGTTGAATAAGACCGAAGTACCAGATATGCAGTAGTGTCATCAACTTCTAAAAAAATTCCATTTTGATCATTGAAATATCCAATACGTTGTCTGAGTCCGCTTTTAGCAGGATTCATAGCAAATGTGTTCATAACAAGAAGTGATTTACCAGGTTGATAATAGAAAATCTTTTTAGTTTCTCTAATGACTTCACTATTAGCTTGGTCATCTACAGTCAATGATAATGAACTTGTATTTGGATTATGTGTAATAGATGTATTGACAGTGTTTGCTGTACTCCATCTATTATTATCTTCATAACGATGCTGAGAATCAAAAATAGTAAATGCATCTGATATTCTCAATCTACCAAATGCATCTACAATTCCACCAGAAGGAGTTACTTTGTCGTCCAGCATAAAGACTTCAAATCTACCTTCTACATCTATTGTATTATTGTGAGAACACCATTGCATTAATTATACCTCACATTTCATCATTGTAATCAGAATCACCACCCATACTAAAACCCATCATTTGTTTTGATGCGCTAATAGGTTTTACTTGAAATGGAGTAATCTTTCTCATCATGGGTTTTGACTCTGGAGTTTTTTCTTTATACTCATCATGATATTTTTCACCTTCATCTTCTTTTCTATCCTTTGTTGATTTCATATAATCCGCAGCGGTATCAAGATATGCAGTAGCAAGCGTAATTTTACTCTGTACCCATTCTGGTAAATTTTGATTATCCGTAAGAATAGATTTTAATGTATCAATAGCATTACAAGCTTTTTGTAGCTGAGTCTTAGCCATATCTCCTTCAAAATCGTATTCATATTCTTCACCAGGTAAATGGTCCTCATTAATATCACGCAATTGTTTTTTTAGTTCTTCAATTTCTTGAAGTTTTAACGAAATCTTATCTTGAATAGCCTGTCTACTTGAAGAAGCAGACTTTTCTTGTTCTCTTTCTAATTCAGGTGATTCTTCAGAGACAGTGAAGTATCTGTCTATTATATTTTTAATATCTGACATAATTCCTTTATTAAATAAAAAATATGTATTAATTTATTGTTTGTATTTATAAAGTTATTGGGTTTCCAACTGTTTTAATTTTTTCTTATCATTTTCTATCATAAACAAAACATCTTTTCTAAAATCTTCTGTTAAATTTTGAATTGAAGATAATTCTCTATAATCAAATTTATTTTTATATTTTGATTCAATAATATAATCAGGATTAATTTTATTAAATATCTCATCAGACTTTATAATACTTTCATATTCTAATAAAAATGTATAAAATAAAATTTTATTTTTTAAAAAATCAATATCATTTTTTGCTACTAATAGTTTTTTAACAAGATGTTCATTATAATATTCTGTAACCAAAGAAATCTTTGAAAACTTAGTAAATTGATGGTATATTTTATATTTTACACTATAAGAACAATTTCTTTTTTTAGTACGACCACTAAAAAATATTATATTTGCATTTTGTTTTTCTTTTAAAGAACTATTATAATAATTAATAACTTTATTATCATTAAAATGATTAATTTTTATATCTGTATTTGATAATTGATCTTTTATCCATGACTGGTCACTATACCTATATTTAAAAAGAGTGATGCCTTTATATTCTTTCATAACAATATCTTTTATACCTATAAAATTTTTATAAATAAAAGTTTTATCTCCACTCCAAGCCATTAAACTTGAATTTATACTATTATTTTTTCTAGATTTATAATCTTCTAAAAACCAAAAATTATCATCTACTATCTCAATATCATCAAGCCAATCAATGTTATTTTGTATATGTAAATCTAAATCAAAATAAATAGTTTTACCATCAAAAACATTTTTAAATAATTCTAACTTACTCCAAAATCTAGGCAAATCATCTTCTAATAAAATATACTCACAAAAATTCAAAGGTATACTACTTAAACATATGAAATTAAATTTTTTAGTATAATGTGTTTCTAATAGTTGCTTTAAATGTAGAACATCATTTTTATTATAAGAATGACTTCTCTTTAATACACATAAAAAATTCAACATTTAAATATTCCTATGAAAAAATTAATACAAGATATTAGCAAACTTCTCAATGAAGAACAAAAAATAAATGGTTATTATGCAGTGTTATTATCTGAAGACTCATACAATCAAGTGAAAGAATACGCTAATTATAAAATTGTTCGGTCAAATCATATAACAATTGCTTACGATCCTTCAATATCTACTGCAGAAAAACTTAGTGAATTACTAGGAAAAAGAATATCTATCA
>Ga0075481_10000825_pt1 | contig 11862 bp, 8 predicted proteins | sample DEB08_DNA_11_FD_76337 | JGI IMG/M metagenome (GOLD analysis project Ga0075481, IMG submission 76337) | Aqueous microbial communities from the Delaware River and Bay under freshwater to marine salinity gradient to study organic matter... | ecosystem: Environmental > Aquatic > Marine > Coastal ... | reverse complement strand
GTGCTGAGTTTAACGATTGTCAGTACGACGGCTATCTGTCATTTATATTAGAGAGGAAGTAATTGATATGTGTCATCCAGCAGCATTAGCGGTTATTAGTGGCTTGAATGTCGGAATGCAATTTGCAGGACAACAACAGCAAGCTAAAACACAGGAAGCGATGCAAGCACGAGCTTCACAAGCTGAACGTCTACGCTTTCAACAGGAACAAACTTCGATGCGTATGCGTCAAGCACAGGAACAGGAAGCTGTTGGACGGGAACTTGAACAAGTCAGTCGTAAATCACAAGCAGCACTTGCTAGAGCTAGAGTATCTGCTGGAGAAGCAGGAGTAGCAGGTGCGTCTGTTCAAGCGTTGATGGGTGACTATATGAGGCAAGAAGCTGGGTATCGTAGTGCTTTATTAAGACAGCAAGAGCTAGGTGCTTTAGGTACAGGCTTAGGACTTGAACAAGCAGGGTTTGCTACACAACAACGTCAGATCGGAATTAACCAACCTATTGATAGACCTAGTGTTTTAGGAGCTGTACTACAAGGTGCTCAACAAGCTATGAGTGGTTACCGTACAGGACTACAAATGCAAAGCATGATGGGAGGCAGTGGGGGTTCTTCCGCTTTACAATCTTACACAGCTCCAAAAGCAATTGGTAGGTCTAATGTTAAAATCGGAGGAGGGTACAAGATACTATAATGGCTAGAGAACGAGTACAAGTACAAGGACTAGGGGATGTTGCTCCTGGTATTCAGCCTACCATTCAACGAGCAGGTCAGTACGGCATTCAAGTGCAGAGGGCTGGTCGTAATAAGCTACAGGATTTAGCGGGTGCTTTGTCACAGGTTAATCCTACCCTTCAGCAGTACATCGGAGTCGCAGAACAAGAAGCACAAATATTTGAAGAGGATCTAGCACGGAAGAGTCCGGAAGAAGTGCAAGCTATGCTCAAACAAACGGAGGGAGAACTAGACAAGCAAGTACGACGAGGTGCTATGGGTTGGTTGACTTCTCCGTTGAATCAGAAGAGGAAGATGCAAGCTGTAGGTGCGTTGTTACACGACGACTACGAAAGACAGCTTAAAGCTCAAGTAGAAGACCCAGCTAATTCAGATGCAGATATAAACGAATTGATAGCTGGTGTTAAAGATAATCTACGCAATCAATATGGTTCTCTACAAAGTACTTTTGTTAACGAAGGTTTTGAAGGTTCTATCAGAGAAACAACAAGAAGATATACATTAGCACACGATTCCCTCGCAACCGCACAAGCTAGGTCAGAATTAAATAGAGCAGGTAAGTCCGTCTTGTTTAATGCGTCTACTTTAGTTAACGGTGAAATAGCAGACCCTGAAGCTATAACTAATTGGTGGGCTGAGAATGAAGGAGCCTTTACACCTAGTGAGTTAAAAAAGTTAAGAGACGATGTTGTGTTATTACACGCTAGTCGTGGTAACTTTGAGGCTGCTAGAGAGTTTCAAGAATATACATCTAACCTAAAAGCAGGTACTACTAAGATGGGCGATCCAGACATCAAGGATGACGATGTGTTTGGTATGTACTCAGCTGAAGAAGCAGCACTTAGGCAAAATATAGATGACATGGAAGTAAGTAGTGACGCTCGTCTAGTTGCTGATTCTAAAAAACAACTTAGGGAATATGATGAGTTAGCGGTAGATATAGGTCTAGCTATTAGAACTGAAGAAGGATATACAGCAGAAGATGGTACAGTAATAAAAAATAAGGAAGACGCGGAAGCTTATCTTTTAAAAGAATTACAGACATCTAACAATATAATGGTTAGAGGTTCTGATGGTGTTGCTTTAGTGCAAAACGCTTTGAAAAGACTAGAGATGCCTAGCGATGAGAATTACATATTATTCAAAGAGAAATACGCTAGAGCTTACACTGGTCCTCAAGCTTTTAGAAGTCGTTATCAGCAGATAATACAAAGCTTTGAACAATCCGTAGGCGAAGTAGATTTCAATTCTGGTAAGACTATTGTTAATCCTAGATACACCAACTTAGCTAATAATCTATTAGTAGATATGGCTCGTAAGAGAGATGAAAAGATACTAGAAATGAGCACTGGTACATTTACTGACGTTAACGGTGAACTTATTACTACATCTAAATTCCAAGAACAAATGAAGCACATGAAAGCTTGGGATGATTTTTACTTACGAGAATACAACGAAAAATTAACTACTTCTTCTCAAGATTTAAAACCTCTAATAGAAACTGAGAAAACATACAAAACACAAATAGAAGAAGAAAGTACTGACCCCGAATCATTTGTAGCACCAGGTAACAAACTTAGTGATTATTATGATATGTACGGCTTTAGTAGGAGTATATCTAAGGGCTTAACTTTTGATGCTGACTTTATTGATTTAGAGAAGGCTATGCGGGACGGAGATGATCCGACTGATATAGTCAAGGAATTAGAAACAACAAGTGAGCAAGGATTGATTCCTCCTTTTACTTATAAGAATAAGATTCAAAATACTCTTAATACAATTCAATCGAGCCAATCAACACCAGAACAAGTACAAGCTGCTAAAAATAAAATAGCTTTATACTCACTAGCTAAAGGCTTGTACACTCCTGAAAGTATTAAAAAGGGAAGTATTACTATATCTTTTGGTGGTGTTCCCTCTAAAACAATAAAGACTACAGCCAAAAAAGCAGAACAAGCTAGTTATGAAATAATAAGTAGAACTGGTTTTGCGGATTTAGGTGCAATTGCTAGAGTACCAGGCGTACAAAGTGTATCAAAAGAAATTAAAATAGATAAAGCAGCTGTTAAAAACTTAGCTAGTGTATTTCCTTTAATATCGAAAGAGAGACTAACTGAAATAGCAGGTACTGCACCAGAAGAGTTCCCACAAGAACAATCTCTATTTGAAGCTTTATATGATGTTGAGCTTGACCCAGACAACCCACAAGATCAGAAACTATTAGGTGATTTCATCAGGAAGCAAGCTGCTATATCTCAAAGAATTTATAAAGATTAATAACACATGAAGTTAGAAAATTTTAAGTTAGAATACAACCCAGCTGAGACTAAAGAGTTTGGCGTTACTGATTATATGTTAGACGCTATAAGCGGAGTACCCGCTGGTCTAGAGGATATGGCTCATGGTGTATATAACTTAGGTGATTTTCTTTCGTTTGATGTACTGCCTGATTGGGATGAGGAAAGATTCTTTAAGCGTCCTCAAACCTTAGCGGGAGATTTAACAGCAGGTATAGTACAGTATGCATTACCATTTGGTGTTATCGGAAAAGGACTAAGTAAAGCAGGTAAACTAGCTAAAGGTGTAAAACCAGGTAAACTATTAGATTTAAAACCACAAGGTTATTTAGCTACTGATGTAGCTACTAATTTTGTAGCGTTTGACGGGCAGCAAGAGAGACTGTCTAACTTGTTAAAAGAAGTAGATAACCCAGCTCTCAATAACGCAGTCACTCAATATCTAGCAGCTGATCCAGACGATAGCGAGTTAGAGGGTAGAATGAAGAATGTACTAGAAGGTGTTATGATTGACGCTGGAGTAGGTGCATTGTTTAAAGTATTTTCTTCAGGATTAAAAGCTAGTAAAAGATATACTAAAGAACTCAACGGTGGAGCTAGTAAAGAAGACGCTGTTGTTTCTGCATCTTTAGAATACCAAGATCAAATAAAAGGTGTTAATGCTTTTGAATCTGTGGCTGAACTTCCGAGCTTCACCGACGACATCACAATCCTACAAAAAGAGTTAGATGAAGATAAAGTTCGTCTAGATGAGTTATTGAAGAAACAAGAAGTAGGTGAAACAACCGGGATGGAGGATTCTTCTATAGCAATACTTCAACGTAGGATAGAAGGTAAAGAAGCCGACATACGAGTGCTTAATGGTATGAGGACAGCTGATGTAAAGGAAAGAGTTAAAGCAGCTGAGTTGAGAGAGCGAGTAGAAGAGGTAGATGAATTGGTTCCCCCTGATGTGTCTGATTTATGGAAGTACTTAGAGGAAGCTGAATCTAATAGACCTCCTCCATATCAAAGTTATGAAGACGCTGGAATGCTAGATGTTATTCCTAGAGGTGCTAAAAACATAATAAAAAGATTAAGAAGACCTGATGTTTTAAAAGCAGCTGATCCAGATGATGTAAAAGATGTAGAAAAATTTATAGATGTAATCGGCACTAGGTTATTTAGCGATGTAGCACAACCTATGATTACTAATAAAATACCAGCTGCAGGTCAATTTGAGTTTGGTAGTAATCTACTAAAAATAAGAAAATCTGTACTAGAAGAAGGATCCTTAAAAAGAGTTATGGTGCACGAGTTGTGGCATAGCCTTAGTCGTTATTTACCCACAGGAGATTTAGATAGATTAACAAAACAGTTTAACAGAGAGCGTAACAAGTACATACAAAGTTTTGGTATAGATGTCGCAGATTTAGACAACCCTTTTGATGTAGCTACTGTACAAGTTAAAGATATTCCTTCAGAACTAAAAAAGTTTCTTAGAGGTAAGCGAGGTGATTTTAATTCAAAGAACTATAGATTTAAAGATATAGACGAATACTTTGCGGAAGAAATGACTGACGCTTGGTTTAAGAAAATGGGAGAGGGTGATTTAGCACCAACAGGTACTTTTAAGAGAGTAGCACAAGACATAGCTATACTTTTTAAAGATATGTTTGAATCTCTTAAAGCTAAGTTAGGAATCGATCAAAGGCAGAAGATATTCAACGACTTTCTTAAACAGCGTAATATAAAGACACAAAGACAGACATCTCTTAGGGGTTTGGAAGCTACAACCGAATTACCTCAATTTAAAGATACTGTAAGTAAGCTTGTTAAACAAACAGACGCTACATCTTTTAAGATAGGTGGAAAAGCAGCTGTTAAAGGACCTGTTAAAGATTTAGCGAAATTAACTGAAGGTCTTAACACATCTGAACTAGCAGCGTTACAAGACCAAGTAGCTGATAAGTTACTAAAAGACGGTGTTAAAATGCAAAAGCTATCTAAAGAACTTCTTGAAGAAGGGGCTGCTATGGAGATGGCTGATCTGATGGGTGTGGATGGTAGGACTATGCAGGAGCTGATTGACCAGGCTTCTCAGGATTCTACTACTTTATTCAGAATAACAAGTAGGATGGCTGCCCTTAAAGAGTTGATGGAAGCTAACGGTCAAGAGATATTGAATGTAGCTAGAAACTATAAAGATACATTTAATAAAATGAGTCTAGACGAAATGGAGATGACCGAAGCTAGACTTAAAGGTTTAATAGAACAACAGTTACATATACAAGCAGGTCATTCTAGTTTAGCTAGTGGTTTCGGTCGTGGTTTAAAAAGCAGACAGATAGGAACTAAATTAGGTTTATCACCGGACGAGTTGCAAAACACACAATTAAGGCAAGAGTTCCTAAATAAAAAGGGTGGTATGTCTATGGACCAAATGGTTGAGGGTATACTCATAGCTGAGAAGAACGGTGGTGAGGATTTGTTTGCTACACTGATAGGAGTTAATAAACAAATCCGAGGAGCTAACGGTGGTAAACTAACTGACATGGTTCAGGAGTACTATAAAAACTCATTAATGTGGGGACCTCGTACTCTTACTATCAACGCCCTTGGTACTGGATTATCTAATGTCTGGAAAAACTTTGAAAGAAGTATAGGCGGTTGGATGAGTGCTGACCCTGCTGTGAGGAGGGCTGCATCTAATCAGTGGGGTGAGGCTATGAGTTTGATGGATATAAAGAAGTTTCTGTTAAACGCTTGGGAAACTGGAGACCAATTCATAGGCGACGCTGGTTCTGCTTTTGTTGAAAACTCTAAATCGAGTATAGGTTCGATTAACGCACGAAATGTACAAGAGGTGATGCGTGGTGTTGAGATGAGCGATGGCGTTAAAGATGCTATTGATTGGTTTGGTAATACTATACGCATACCTAATAGATTTAACACCTCTGTTGACCAATTGTACAAATTTCATCAATATAAAAGTCGAGCGTTAGCTGAGTTAAAACTGAAGGCTTATGACTTAGGAATGCGTGACCCGAAGGAAGTAAGTACATATATACACGACGCTTTTGAAGCTTTAGTTACTAGGTCTAACAGGAACTTCTCAGAAGGTGCATTACTAAAAGAAGCTAATGAAGTAGTACAAGGTCCCTTCCAAACACCAGCTGACAGACAAAGAGCTGTAGCTGATTATGTACAAGCAGAGAAGTCTGATAAATTGAATAGAGCTAGAGAGGCTGGTTTAATAAACGAGAAGTTAGACGATCACCGAGCACTAGAGGAGTTAACTAAAAACTGGATCGACCCTAGTATTAAGACAGCTGAAGAGGTTACATTTTCTAGCGAACTAGGACCATTCGGACAAGCAGTGCAGAACTTAGTTACTAAAAGTAAAGTAGGTTTCCTAGTTGCACCGTTCGTCCGCACTCCTACTAATATATTAAAATTCTCATATGATAGAATATCAGCACCAGCAAGAGCAGCTATTGATCTAGCTAGAGCTTCTGAGGGTTGGTCCAAATTAGAACCAGGATACAGGCAGCGTATAGAAGCTCTAAAAGGAGGTTTAAAAGGTTCTGAGGAATACAGGAAAACTTTGTTAGAACAACTTAACGCTGTAAAAGCTGACGGCACGCCGGACAGGATAGCAAGAGCAGAATCACGAGGTAAGATCGCTTTTGGTACTGTTTTAAATGCTTCTTTGTTTTACGCTGTTAATAACTTTAGCGATAACATTACGGGAGGTGGACCTAAAGACTATAAACAAAGACAAGCTTGGCTAGCATCCGGTAAACTACCGTATAGTATAAAGGTAGGAGATACTTGGGTTAGCTATCAAAGGCTCGATCCATTAGCTACTGTTATAGGTATATATGCTGACGCTAAAGAACTATCTAATGATAACAAACTAACAGCTGCTAATAGTGATGACTTAGATAAGTTAATGGGTATCACATTTGAGTTAGGTATTAGAAATGTTACCGATAAATCATACCTAGCTGGTGTTAATAAATTTATTAAAACATTAAGTGGTGAAGGTACTCCTGGTAAATACTTCGGTGGTATAGCTGGAGGGTTCTTACCTAATATTATACCTCAAGGTGCTTCTATTACAGGAGACCAACACATGAAAGAAGCTAGAGGTTTTGCTGATGTTATCTTAAAAAGAATACCAGGGACTGATGTAGACTTAAAACGAAACCCATTAGGAGAGCCTGTTGTACAGCAATACTTCGAAGGGGTAGCTGGTGTACTAAATCCATTAAATCCTTTAGCTTGGGGTTTTGATAAAGACGATAAAGTAGCTAAAGAACTTGCTAATGTTGCTCACGGATTCTCGGCTCCTAGCACTAAACTAGAAGGTGTTATAGAACTTACAGACTTCATTGGACCAAACGGTAGGAGTGCTTACGATAGGATGTTAGATTTACAATCTAAGCTTGTTCTTAATGGCATGACTCAACGACAAGCGTTAAGTAAACTTATTAAAGATAAAAGATACCAATCACTTGATCCTAAATCTTTTGTAGGTTTACCTAGTGAGCGTGTTAAATACATCAATAGAATACTTAGTAGATATAAGAAGGCTGCTAGAATGCAAATGCTTAGGGAGTTTCCTGAGATCATGCAAATGCAGCAAGAAGTAAAATCAGCAACAATAAGTGGAGTACCTAGAGAAGATGTGCTTGAACTCCTAACTCAATAGTTAATAATATATTATCATGGCTAACACCTACGTAGACTACACTGGCAACGGCAGCGAGACCGACTTTAACTTTTCATTTCCGTATATTAAGACATCACACGTTGCTGTGGAAGTCAATGAAGGACAAGGAGCAGGAGGGCTAAACAAGTGGGTACGCAAGACGTTGACCACCGATTACACCGTTCAAACTTCTCCGAATACTTTTGTGCGGTTTACCACGCCTCCCGCTTCCAATGTGAAGGTACGAGTGTTACGAGACAGTGAGGCGAACGAAGGAATCGTAGACTTTGCGAATGGATCTGTACTTACTGAAACAGAACTTGATAACTCCTACCAACACAACCGCTACCTCGCTCAAGAAGCAGAGGAAGGTATAACAGGTGGTGCTTTAACAAAAGACGCTACATCTGGACAGTTTAACGCTGATGCTTTACGCCTTGAGAACTTAGCTGATCCTGACAGTAACGACGATGCAGTTAACAAAGGATATGCAGACGGTCGTTATGTTGATGTAGCAGGGGATACGATGACGGGGTCACTGACTCTTAACGCTGATCCATCCTCTAACTTACACGCCTCCACGAAACAATATGTAGACAACAACGACGCTCTACAAGTTACTAAGAGTGGTGACACGATGAGCGGAGAGTTGAACATGGGCAGTAATAAAGTTACTAACTTAGCTGACCCGACTGTCGATGCTGACGCTGCTAATAAGAACTATGTAGATGATACAATTACTACATCTCTTGCTACAGGTTCTCCTCCTCCAGGTGTACAACTCGCTACGGCTCAGATACAAGACGACGCTATTACATACGCTAAGCTTCAGAATGTAGCAGCTAACAATGTATTACTTGGTAACGACAACAGTGCGGGTGTTGATGTTCAAGAACTTACAGCAACTGAAGCACGGGCTTTATTAAATGTAGCAGACGGTGCAGAAGTAAACGTACAATCAAATTGGAACGAAGGAGATACTAATAGCGATGCATTTATCCAGAACAAACCTACTATACCAACTAATAATAATCAGCTCACTAATGGTGCTAATTATATTACAGATGCGGATGTAGCGTCTAACTCAGCTGTAGCTGCTAACACTGCGAAGGTATCAAATGCTACACACACCGGAGACGCTACAGGTGCTACTGCTCTTACACTTGCTACTGTTAATAGTAATGTAGGTTCGTTCACTAACGCTAATATTACAGTTAACGCTAAAGGATTAGTAACAGCTGCTAGTACGGGTAGTGGCGGTGCTGTCAATAAGTACAGCACAGGATGGCAAAACTCTATAGACTCTGTAACTGTAGCGAACGGCAGTACTCACACTATTACACATAACTTAGCTACTACAGATGTACTGGTTAATGTTTATGTGAACTCATCAGCATCAGACACGAACGCTCAACAAATACACAGCAATATACACAAAGATGCTGCTCAGTTTGATTGTGGTGCTTTAGTTACTTCTTTGAGTAGTAATTCTTTGGAACTACAATTAGGTGAGAATGGTTATAATGATATTACAAGTTCAGGTGTATTAATAACTACCAGTCTTGCTAGTAAATATCTAAAAGTAGTTGTAATAGGATGATTGAATCCCTATCTAGTTTTCTTAACACCGCTCTTGTCATTGCACTTAGCGTTATCGGGTGGATTATTAAACGCATCATTGAACGATTAGACCTTGGTGATAAACGACTTACAAAGATAGAAGTGGAGTTAGCTGCACAGAGAGAAAGAGATGCTGCTGTTGAAAGTAGAATAGGAAAGGTTGAGACTGCTATCAATGAGATGCACAATAAGCTCGACCGCATGATGGAAATATTAATGAGGAAATAGATACATGAAACGAAAGATTAAAAAACCAGGATTGTACGAGAATATGAATAAGCGTAAAGCATTAGGCATTAGTCGTAGCAAGAAGAAGTCTACAATATCTGCTAAAGCTTACGCTAACATGAAAAAAGGATTCCCTAAGTAAGATGCCGTACAAAAGATATAAATTAGCTATTAAGAAGAAAAAGAAGAATGGCTGAGAAGAAGAAAGCTATGACAGGCTGTAAGCGTCGTGGTTTAGCTATTAACAAACCTAGACGAATACGCAAAGGCGAACCGGGGTACGGTAAGAAGAAGTTTGTTGTCTGTGCTAAGGAAGGCAGTAAGCATCGTATTATTAGATTCGGTGACGCTAAGATGACTATTAAGAAAAGTGATCCAGCCCGTCGTCGTTCTTTCAGAGCAAGACATAAGTGTGACCAAAAGAAATCAAAGCTCTCAGCTGGTTACTGGTCTTGTAAGAAATGGTAGGGCGTAGATGCTTCGACGAGCAAAACAGACGGTTAATCCGTTATCAGCACAATCACGATCGCTGGCGGTAAGTGCACGTATAAAACCCAAGCACCCTAATACATCATGTTAAGTCATAAAGAAGGAAGTAAGCTACACGACAAGATAGCAGACGCATACAGAAGTAGTATAGACATAATGGACGACACAGGGGAGTACAACGCTGCACTACTCAACGGTGCTAGACAGTTCCTCAAAGATAACAATGTTACTATGGACAGTGGGTTAGGTACTCCATTAAACGCATTAGATCATCAATTAAAAGCGTTACCATTTGAAGAAGAAGAACAACATCGAGATACCGCCCAAGCTACGGGACTTTAGAAACTTTCTATTCCTAGTTTGGAAACACCTTAACCTCCCAGATCCCACAGAGCTACAGTACGACATCGCTGAGTACCTGCAAAACGGTCCTAAGCGGTCTGTCATCATGGCGTTCCGTGGTGTTGGAAAGAGTTGGATAACATCTGCTTTTGTAGTCCATCAGCTACTGCTTGACCCCTCTAAGAACATACTTGTTGTATCAGCTAGTAAGAATAGATCAGATGACTTCTCTACTTTTACCTTGCGAATTATTCAGGAGATTCCCATTTTACAAGGATTAAAGCCATCAGAGAACCAACGATTTAGTAAGATAGCATTTGATGTAGGACCCGCTCCCGCTTCTCACGCTCCCTCTGTTAAGTCACTTGGTATATCGTCACAGCTGACAGGGTCTCGTGCTGATATCATCGTAGCTGATGACGTGGAAGTAGCTAACAACTCCGCTACCCAAGGTATGAGAGATAAGCTGGATGAACAAGTAAAAGAGTTTGACGCTATCATAAAACCCCTGGACACCTCCCGTATCATCTTTCTAGGTACTCCACAGTGTGAAGATAGTATCTATAACAAACTAAGAGAGAGAGGCTACAAGAGCCGTATATGGTCTTCTGAGTATCCTGATGAGACTGAAGCTGTAAATAACTACGGAGGCGATCTAGCACCCCTTATAGCTGATAACATATCTCCTGAGACAGTGGGTACATCTACAGAACCTCTACGATTTACTGATCTCGACCTGGAAGAAAGAAAGATGTCGTACGGTCGTACCGGTTATGCTCTACAGTTCATGCTTAATCCAAAGCTGTCTGATGCTGACCGCTACCCATTAAAGATTAACGATCTTATAATAACAGATATTGATACAGATGTAGCTCCCGAAAAGATCGTCTGGTCAAGTGATCCTGATAACACAGATAGAGAACTACCTAATGTTGGACTTGCAGGAGATCGGTACAGACGACCCTCTTCCACTGTAGGAGATATGATACCGTATAGCGGTTCTGTACTTTCTATTGACCCTTCTGGACGAGGTAAGGATGAGACGGGATATGCTGTAGTAAAGATGTTAAATGGATTGTTATATGTTCCTGATGCAGGTGGTATAAAAGGTGGATACGATGAGAAGACACTTAAAGAACTTGTAGCTATCGCTAAGGATAACAAAGTTAATAAGGTAGTCATAGAGAGCAACTTTGGAGACGGTATGTTTATGGAGCTTATCAAACCTTTGTTTCGTACTACTTACCCTGTTACTATAGAAGAGGTAAGACATAACAAACAAAAGGAGCTACGAATTGTTGACACCTTAGAACCGGTACTTAATAGTCACCGTCTAATCGTAGACCCTAAAGTTATAACATATGATTACAAGTCAGCTCTTAGCTATCCTATAGAACAACAAACTAGATATATGTTAATGTATCAGCTATCACGAATAACAAGAGATCGAGGTTCACT
>Ga0075481_10000816_pt1 | contig 11917 bp, 9 predicted proteins | sample DEB08_DNA_11_FD_76337 | JGI IMG/M metagenome (GOLD analysis project Ga0075481, IMG submission 76337) | Aqueous microbial communities from the Delaware River and Bay under freshwater to marine salinity gradient to study organic matter... | ecosystem: Environmental > Aquatic > Marine > Coastal ... | reverse complement strand
GTTTGCCTCCAAAGCCCTACCCCCCCGTTTCCTCCGCGGGGCACTTTCTAAATGGCCGCGTCTCCGGGCTCCGCGCGTCCAAGCGTCTCAGCGTTCGTCGCGCCGCCGCCGCTCTGATGCGAGGCGCGCTCGGGCGTCGTCTTCCCGCGACCGAACACCATACATCGCGAGACGTGGAGCGACCAACACAGCGGTTCGACGGGGTCACGAAATGGAATGCGCTCGTGGTGTCCCTCGTCCTCGCGATGCCGTTGACGCTGTTGCTGACGCTGATGCCGGAGACGCGGCGTCAGATGTGGTAGGACAAGATGATGCGTCGTCACGCCGCATCACGAAGGACTGCCTAATCCTCAATCCTCCCCAACACTCCTGCTCTATAGCGAGGGCCCTAATAAAATCGTGCAGTGTCGGTGGTGTCCGAGCGCTCGGTGCGCGGAACAAGGCGCCGTGAACGAAAATCGCGTCGCCGCGCTTGCGTGCGGGCTGTCAGTTTCGCGCCTCGCCGCCGCGACGCCGCTCCCCGGCGGTTCCCACCGACGCGCCAGGCGGGGGGGAGGAGGCGATGGATTGTCGACGTACACATCATAGCGAGTCTGAATCGAGTGTCGAATCTTTCGACAACCCCCGGGACCATGCTAATCCCCAGCAGTTGAGGGAACGCGTATGTGATGGTCAGCAGTGCGCATCGGGTTGTTTTAGACCCATAATCTTGAGTTGTATCGTTATCCCCAAGCAGAAATGAACATAACTCAAGAATGGTGGTCTGAACGCCTTCGGTGTCCCAAAAACCGGAAAAATGTGTCACGATTTGCCGCGCGGGGGTCCCGTGCCACAAGCCCTGGCCCGGCGATGGGCTGGTGTCCCAGCGTCGGGTTGGCGTCCCAGCATCGCTCACCATGATGATGATGGCGATGCTCATGATTACGATGGTGATGACGGTGACGGGCCGTCCCCCGCCCCTCACCGCCGCGGAACGGCAACGTGTCTCCCGCGCTAGAAAGAAAGATGCGGCCGCTGCTGCCTCCGAACCCCTGGAGAGATGCGTTGTCTCTGCCCTGGGGGGCATCGTCAGCGGGAACACGACGCCGAGCCAGAGTGTCCACGAGCTTGGCTCGGCGATCGTGAACGATCTCGTCCCGGAGGATTACCACCACCTCCCCGTCGAGTGGTCGGCTCTGGCTGGAGCCGGGGACCTGGAGCATCTCTTCGGCGGCAACTTGTGGACCAGGGGCTATAGCGAGAGCGCCGCTAAATCAAAGCGGCGCTCTCTGCAGCTCTTGCCCGTCCAGAACGGCGCGATCACTGAGGAGGCGGAGTGGATGGAGCCCTTGGCGAAGCACGTGCAGGAGGAGCTGTGCAAGTTGGGCATCCTCGGCGAGCAGCATGTTTTCGGCGCCATGACCCTCCTGCTGAGCGAGCAGGGTGCGTGTCAGCAGTCCTGGCACTGCGACTTCCCGTACCAGCACACGTGTTTCGAGAAGAAGTTCTTGGCGGGCGACGGTACCGTCCCGTACCCTGTGTCTGTCCTCATCGCGTTCCACCAGGATGGCGCGTCCCTGCGTGTGCAAGGGGCGGAGAGGGTCATCGACTTCGGCAAATTTAGCGCAATTGTCTTCCGGGGCGACTTGGAGCACGCCGGTGCCGCGTGGAGACGCCGAGACTGGAACTTTCGCATCCACATTTACTTCATCACGGGAGGTGAGCGCTGTAAGCAGGATTGGAAGTGCCCCCTTCCGAGGAAGGGCAAGACGGCGAGAGGAGGCAACAACATCCAGGTGTGCCCCCCGCCTAGCATGGCCGCCTAGCTAGGATGTGATCTCTGCAATAAAAAATTTTACCGTTCGCGATAACGAGTGCCCCGCCACAAGTGGTCCGCGTGGCGTGCACGACGCGCGACGACATGGACATCGACGAGATGGTCGGCCAGATGACTGATGAACAGGCCCTGCTCGCCGTCCTCCAGGTCACGACGAACATGCGGAACATCGTCGCAGCCCTGATTCTTCATCGTCGACGCCAGGGTATCAAGCGCCCGTTTCTGCGATGTGACGACCTGTTCACTCGCGGTGGGGCTGCCCTTGGACGGAAGCGTCCGTGCCGTGTTCCTGGGAATAAGCGCAAGGCTCGCAACGCCGACATCTTGGATCCCGCCACGGGAAGATGTCCCCGGGGGCGTGCAGTGTGGGAGCGCAACTACCGCGACACCTCGTGGTTCAAGGATTACTTGACGCTCCATCCGGCGTCTTACTACGACGACCCCAGGCATCGCGACGAGCGTGCCGTACACCGGCGCGATTTCGAGGCCAAGATCCGCATGCCGCTGGATCTCTTCCAGTCTCTCCTCGCGAAGATGGAAGCGGACCCGGCGATGCGGGCGGACCTTAGGATCTGAAGCGTGAGATCTGTCGAGTCGTGTCATATTTTCGAGGCGACCGAGAAACGCATGAAAGCCACGACGCTTCACTCTCGCCCGCGCGGGGCGGCTTCTCGCACGAGACTCGCACGCCCGCGTTCAAGTCGCCTTCATCGGCATGTCCCGTGCTCCGTCCGACGGCTCGTCGAGCAGCTCGACGTTCTCCGCCGCGACGGAAGGAGTGGACACGTCAGAGTCGGAGGTCGAGTATTCCGAGTTGTCAAGCACCGAGGCACGAGCGGTGAGACGGTCCTGCTCGGCCAGACCCGAGGCATCGACGTCCTCAGCAAAGGCCGCGACGCCTTCGCGAAGCTTGCGTCCACCATCTCGGTGCCCCAGCCCGTCTCCTCCCGCGGGCACAACCTCGAGCGTCCCCCAGATCGTGTTTCCGCTGGAAATCCGCGAACGCGAGCAGGAGCCACAACATCAGCTTGTCGCGCCGAAATTGCCGTTCGACGTCGCCGTCGCACTTATCAGGGACTACGTGCCCGACCCCACGGACCTCGGGGTGTTGCGAACGGTCAGTCGCGGTATGTGCGCCGCCGTCAATGCGACCGGACGGCAGGTTCTCCCGGTCTCCAAAGATGTCGCGTTGAAAAAGGGGTATTTTTCTACGTTGCGCATCCTTAGTCATACACGTGATGAAAAGCGTCAACTGCAGGACGCGAGTGTCTTATGCGCCGCAGCGGCGGCGCACGGTGACTTGAAAGAGTTGCAGGCGCTTCGACGCGAGGGATTTTCGTGGACCGCGTTGACATGCGAGCACGCGGCGGAGAACGGCCACCTCGAGATCCTGAAGTGGGCGCGCGCGAACGGCTGCCCGTGGGACGCCGAGACGTTCGCGCGCGCAGCGAAGAGTGGAAACGCTTGTGTGATGCAGTGGTTGCAGAACAACAGAGCCCCAATTGATGCTAGAACGTGCGCATGGTTGGTGGAGGGTGGTCATTGCTGCCTCCTGAAAACTTGTCGCCTCAGCGGGTACCCGTGGGACGAGACGACGTGCGCCAACCTCGCGTTGCGTGGGGACCTTGGAGGTCTTCGCTTCGTGCGGACGCCGCTGAGTGACTGCGTCGCCGCGACGGGTCTTCAGAGGTTGCCTTTGGCGCGCTTGGATGTATGTCCGTGGGACGAACGCACTTGTGCAAACGCGGCGAAGGGTGGCCACCTCGAGGTGCTGCAGTGGGCGCGTGAGAACGGCTGCCCATGGGACGCGTGGACGTGCGCGTGGGCGGCGGAGAACAACCACCTCGAGGTGCTGAAGTGGGCGCGCGCGAACGACTGCCCGTGGAACGAGTGGACGTGCGCGTGCGCGGCGAAGGGCGGCCACCTCGAGGTGCTAAAGTGGGCGCGCGAGAATGGCTGCCCGTTGAACGAGCAGACGTGCGCGTACGCGGCGAAAAACATGCACTGGGATGTGCTGCGTTGGTTGCTTAACAAGGACTGTCCTTGCAAAACGGCCACGCTCGAATTCGCGACATACAAAGGATTCATCAGACAATGAGAGGCGCTTCAAAGCGACGACACCATACGCGAACATAGACTACGAAGGGAATAGACAAAGACATAGACTGAGGCCACGGTGAACTCGATGACGTTCACCGGTGCGCCGCGGAGCGCGGCGCCGGCGCGCCGCTCGGCGCCGCTGTCGCCGGGCGCTTCCGCGCGGTACCGCCCCGATTTTCCACCTTTCGCCTTTCGATTTTGCACCGGCGAATACTCTAAAAAAGATTCCAACACGGGAACGCACACGGCACTCCCCGGCGGCGCGTTTATCGAGGCGCGTGTGGACGATCACCGACCCGCAACTGCCCACGATGCCGCGCCAGAGGTGCGAATGCGAAGACACGCGTCGGGATGAGCACGGAAGGTGCAGACCGTGCAGGAGGAAGTCGCAGGTCGCGCGCAGGCAGCGTGCGAATCGCGATTCTCAGATCTTGAACGATCCGGTGTTTCGCAAGCGCGCGGGCCACGGCGTGACGACGACCGTGGACGTCCCGGAGTACCAAAACCCCAGCTGGCGGGGGCGCCGCTGTGGCGGCAACACCGAGCGCGTGTACGCGCCGAACCGAGCGGATTTCCAAACGGCCTTTAACGTGCGCCATCACTGGGGATCGTACGACCCCGCCGACACGCGTTCTGTCAACGACGACAAGCGCTTCGTCGGGATGAAGCGGTGCTTTAGTGGTCCGAAGACGAACAAGAACTTCAGGGAAGAAGACGAGCGTGTGTTCCTCGCGACGAGAGATAGGGCGCGTTTGCCTCGGCAGATGCGGCTGTTGCTCGACAAGGAGAAGGCGTTGCCCGGCGTGATGACGCCATTATACGAGTCGATTCGCGAACCGCAAGCGTACCAATGGCACGCAAACACAACCGCGTCGATCCACGTGCTCCTTCAGGTGATGGACCTGAACGCGCTGGTACGTGGTCGCGACGTCACCGTCCTGGCCGACCCGTACGCGGGCTCGGGGTGGCTCGCGGAGGGGTGGTTTTCGTATCTGCGCCGCTTTGACGACGAAGGCGACCCCCTACAATTCACCGGGACGCGCGGCACCGTCCCTTTCTACGACGACGACGACGACACGCGCGTTTCCGTGACGGTCCTGTACCACCATATCACTACGGACGACAACGAGGACGTCTTCAAGGTCTTGTGCGACGATGGCACCATCATGGACAAGGACATCGAGGAGTTCTGGCCGGGCGACACCGCGGACGCCAGTGTCCAGGCGAGGATCGACGACGACGCTGACGCTGCGGCGAACCTGATGGCGCTCGCCGGCGGCGGCGCGCTGCCGAGCGCGGCGCCGTTCGCGGAGGACATCGGTTTCCACGCGCTGGACAACCTGGTGAGCCTGCGACTCGGATTCTTGAAGTGTGATCCACCGGTACCTATGGCCGAGCTGCAACGCGCGGACGCGGCGCGCCTGAAGCGGCTGGAGGATGAGGGTCGCCTGGAGCGAGGCGACGGGGGGCGGTTCGATCGCGCCTCCGGCGGTGGGATTCGCTTCCGCCGCGGATATCGTTTGGAGGCGAAGGAATGTAGACCGGTTGGTACCCGCTGGTGGGATCGATCCCAGACCGACCGCACTTCCGTGCACGTACGTCGAGACTTGCTTGCGAACGACGGGGAGGACAGGGACACGTTCGACATGGAACTCAAAGTGACCGAGATCACAAAAGGCGGCGTCATCCAAGCGTATTACGGAATCGATTCGAACGATTGCGTCGTGGGCGTGCGCGTCGCCGGCGACGGCATCGTGACGTCGCCGTCGTTCTGCGCGGCGGACCTCGCCATCCTGAAGTATTACCCCGCCACGGAGGACGCGGAGACGAAGTTCGCGGCGTTTCTGTTGCCGTCCACCTTCCTCAAGACGCGCAGGAAGGAGGAGAGACACAAACTCCCCTTCCGCCACCGCTTCTTCGAGTTCATGAAATCGCGCGTCGCAATCGTGAGCAACGTGGAGACGTACGGCGCGTGGAACGACCTTTCTTGGTTTGTCGTTTGCGCGTCGACGGAAACGCGCGACGCGCTGTTCCCTGTGGAGTGCTACCACCTCGAGAAGATGGATCACGACGAGGTGTTCGGGTACGACCTGGAGAAGGAGGACAACAAGCTGCACATCCCGGTTGAGTACAAGAAGTCCTAAATTTGGTAGACTGTTCGTCTGTCGAAATCGAAAGTGCATCATGGAGACAAAAAGCGATGGCGAGCGACCCTGAAGCCCTTTCCGAATCGTATTGAAAAACACCCTGAAACCTTTCCCGACGCACGTGCCGGGAGAAACACGATAACGTCGCGGCTACGACGTTTCAGAAAAGACTTTGACAGTACGACATGAGAGAAACTCGACGATCTTCACATCACTCGCTGAGGACGCTACGTGATTCGCGACGGCGTTCAAGGTACGAGCGTGCGAAGAGGAGCAAATTCTTTACCGAAAGTTCTGACTGAGCACATACGATTTTTGAGTACGAGTCGGGGCGTTTTCGACCGTCTGTGACTCGCGGAACCGCATCCGTCGAATCGAAGGATGAGCACCCGCCTCGGGAAACCGTTTTCGCGAGTTCCGCTCGGATGCGTACGAAACTCGGTCCAGGCCGAGGTGTGGACACAAAAGAATGTCCCCGAAAGTTTCAGCCCATTCCGCCGCGTATTCGCGCGGCGGCGCGCGTCGGCGTCGCATCTGAGCAAAACAGATTCTCGAAAGAGGTTTGGTGCCCTTTTTATCGAGCACTACAATCTCTCGTCACTACCGTCGCGATCTCCCCTGGATCGTGTTCTCGAAGGAAACCTTCTTCCTCTCGTACCATTCCGTGTCGCGTTTCAAGCGCAAGACGCATCCGTGTTCCTGGTCGTCGCCGTCTCGATGATACATGACGAGTACGCCGGCGTCCAAGCCGGTGCACGCCATCTGCGCCTGGATCTGGTCACCGTACCGCTTCAGGGGCTCGTCGAACGAGCCCATGGACATGTGCGTATTGTAGCCGCACAGCCGGTTCAACGCTTCCATCTTCGTGACGCACTTCACCTCGACGACGTACCCGTTCGTCGTGATCGCGTCGGGCGTCGCCGCTAACATCCCGTCCGCGTTGAAAAACGTGTATTCACCGCCAAGTCGCAGGTACTTCGCGCCGCACTCGCGTTTGAGCCAATCCAGCGCGTTCCGTTCGTTCTCTGTACCGTAGTTTAACGCCTCCTGTTGCGTCTCGTTAATAGATGCGTTCGAGTCAGGCCAGGTGATGTTGCCATTGTACAGACGAGACGCGAAGATGATATCGTCGCGAAGGCGAAGTGGGTGGGAGGTGTTCTTCGGCATGATCTTGTCGTTCTCGGAGGGTTCCCACGCCCTCCAATCTTCGCGATGGCGATTCACTCGGATGTGCTGCATGCGGTTGCCGATCTCTGTCACCTTAACCGTCACGTCCGCTGGAACATCTTTCGCGAACACATTCTGCAGCATTTTCTGGTGGTACTCGCGCATCATGTTGGCTTCCATGCCCATGTTATCCACACCGACCGCCGCGTCGCCGTTCGCGTCGCCGTTCGCGTCGCCGTTCGCGTCGTCGTTCGCGTCGTCCTCTTCGTCCGTGTCGTTGGCGCTCACCTTTTGGGTGGGCGTGCGCCAGGCGAGAAACTTGAGAGGCCGGTCGTCGAGTGTGCCCCCGACGACCCGACTCAGCTTCTCGTCCATCGCCGTTCCGGACAAGTTAAGCAACGCGCCGTCGTCGTTGAGCGTTGTCACGAGCCTTTCGCCATCATCTTTCGCATACACCTGAGCGTGTTTCTTGCCGATATACAGGAACGAGTCGCGATAACGCAGCGGCGGGCTTTTCCCGAAGAAAGCCTCGGTCACAGGGTCCTTGAAGAGCCAGATGTGTACCCAGGCGCGCAGTCTCGAGCGTGCTTTCCTCGCCATAGAACTTGACGCCACCGCCGAGTAGCCACTGATCTCGATCAGCCGCTTCGTCGTCGCAGACGCGGGCGACGCCGACGACGCCGCCTCCATTCCGATTCGAACCGCCCGCCCGGTCGTTTGAATCAACTCCTCCGCAGTCCACGGCGACGTCATCATGATGGTCACACTGACCATGTCAAAGTCGAATCCATAACCAACGATCGCCGTGGTGGCGAATAACACCTTGAGAGATCCCTTCTTGAAACGGTCCACAAGATGCAGTCGCGCGGCGCCATTGACCGTGGAGTCGATGTACGCGATGCGCGAGAAGTCGCCGAGACGCATGCCGATCGCGGAGTGCAAGTACCGACACGCGGCAGCCACGTAACTCGGAAACATCACCAGCGAAGTCCGATCTCCGTCAATTTCCACGTTCAAGATCTTGAACAGCTCATCCTCCAAGGGGGATACCACCAATCCAGGACACTGCCTACGCAAGTCATCAGCCAACGGTGACATCGCAGGAGAGGCGCGCACTCTCGCCAACGCGGCGTTTGGGGCGATCTCCGCCAGCGCCTGGAGGTAAGGAACATGGCTGCTCTCAAGGTTTTCGGAGTGGTCAACAACAGCCTCCTGCATGTTCTGGATGGGTTCCCCCACATGCACAAGCGTCTGCAGGCTCTCGACGCTACCGACAGAGTTCTCGAACAGATTCGCGACGTCATCGGGTTTTGCCTTGACGAAGAATCCATCGACGAAGCTCTGGAAGGCAATCGCCGCCGCCTTGCCTTCGACCGTGTCGACTCCACTTCGGTCGTCGACCCCAGAGCCCCGTACCACCTTGTCCAGCGACAGGCGGGCGACCGCTTTCACTTGTTCCGGGATTTCCATCACCAGCGAGGCGAGATCCAGCAAGTCCTCGAGACAGCTCCGAAACGGAGTCGCCGTGAAACAAACGCGAAACGTAGTTTCAGCGTTCGTCGCGATCCAGTTACGCCAAGAATCATAAATTTTGGTGCATTCGTCCGCCACGACCAACGTATTTCCGCCTATCGGGCGCGGTAAGTGCGCGGCGGTGTACGCAAGCACTTGCATCTCAACATTCCCGCAAGCGGCTTTGACAACCGTCTCGGTCTGGTCCCTTAGATTGTTGGTGGTCAGAACGATGATCCTCTGGAACCTTTCGCGCAGGGCGCGACAGACGTCTCGCATGATCAACGTCTTTCCGAAGCCGGTGGGCCCCCAGACGGCGACGCCGGACGCGCCGTGTACGAAGTGACCGAGGATGTCGCGAAGGATGACTCGCTGATCATCTCGGAGCGGCGTCCCCTCCGACGCGTTCTCGATCGTGTCCATGCACGCGTCGACACTGAAGTCGGTTGCTCGTCGTGCGTCGGCGTGTAGTCGGTCGCACAGCGGGCTGAAGACGTCGCCGTCGAAGCACGTCAGGCCGACGGCTGCAAACACCATGCGTATGTACGCGGCGTGCGGCGCGGTGAGGGTACACGGATGGTTCCCCTTCCACCTGCAGGATTGGCGTGTCTGAGCTCCGAGCGACTCACCCACCTTCCCCGAATGCACGTCCACCGATAAATCGGAGTCGCTGCCGAGGATGCTGAGAGCCATCCCGACCACCGCGTCGGCCAACTGTCGCGTTTGTTCAACGGACCTCACGCCGATCCCATCGCCGGTGGAATCTGAAGGGCAGAAGCGCAGGTGCTGCTGAACAGGATACACGCCAGGAATCGCGTTCATGAAGATGAAGCCGACGCGTTCCTCTTCGGGCGCGAATTTCGCCAAGGGCGCCGTGATGTACCGCTCGATGTTCTTCACGGTCGTTGACGGTTCCCCTTCGCCGTCAGCTCCGGGGGTCTGGTGACACGCCGCGAGCAACACGCCGATGCCCTTGTACATGCACACCGCGGCGTCACTGTTTTCCCCGGCGTCGATCTTCCATGACCCGTCTGGGTCAAGAATCATCACGAAGCACGAGCTCGTGAGATCGACGACCTCACCTAGTACATCCGCCTGTCCTTGGCGGAGCCGTCTGACCGTCTCGCGCAGATCCTGGACTGTGCACCGTCGAAAGAGCGCGGCAGCCACAGAACGGGCCGTGCTGTCGCCAGCCGCCGGGTCCTCTAGGACTCGCTCATCCCGCGGCTCGGCCGTGGGCTCCGCGGTGTGACCCTCTTCCGTGCCCCAGGCCTCTTCGTCGGACGCGGGCGCGGACTCGGACTCGAACCCGAACCCGGACTCGTCCTCCGTCTCCGCGTCTGGCTCCGTCTCGGCGGCGTCGTCGGTCTCGCGCGCGGTCGCGTCCTCCGCGTCGTCGACGTCCGCGCCGGACCCGGGTCCTGAAGCGTCGACGTCGGCAGTCGGAACCTCCGTCGAAACCTCCGTCTCCGCGTCTGGCTCCGTCTCGCGCGCGTCCCCGTCCGATGGGTTCCCGTTCTCCGTGTCTGGTTCGCTCTGCGGGCCAGCTTCTGCGTCGGGCTCGGCCGCGTCCACCTCCGGGTCCTCATCTTCCTCCTTCCCCGGGGCGTCTTGGCCGGGCGCCGGCTGCGCCTGGTTCGCTCTCTTTCGAGGCGCCCCGTTTTCAGCAGCGTCAGCAGGTTCGCGGTGCCTTTTGCCCAGCTTGACCTTCGGTACACTGCTGAACAATGTCGATATCCTCCGCACAGCATTGAGCATGCCTCTCCTCTGTGGATGTATCCGCAGGTTTGGCGCAAACAGGTCAGCGTTGGGTTCGTGGAAGGCTCGGCCGCAGCCGCGTTCGGGGAGCCTGTCGATGGCACTTCGTGATGTAAAAAAACGGCTTCGCGGGCGGGGTGTCGCGCGCGAGTTTCGCGTGTGGGCACGCACCATCGCCGCGCAGGCTGGTGGGTGTTCGGCTGCTCCGCCCTCGCCGCTTCGACCGCGCGCGGACGCCGGTGTGGTTTTTCTTGTCGTCCGGCTTTGCGCGCGCTGCGGAGTAACTGCCGCGCAGCTCCGCCGGTCGCGACAACCCTCGTGGCATCGGAGATCTCGCCGAGTCGGGTCTTGGCTTTGACGAGACTCGACAAGACCGGCGTCATAGGAAGACGAAGAAGCGCTAGGCCGGCCAGGAAACGCGCCTTTTGCGCGGTTCTGTCTTTCCCGTGCACGCACAGTTCGCGGCGCACCGCCACGGCTGGATTCGCCGCCGTCCGGCTGCGTCGCTCTCCAGCGCGACTCCTCCGCGGCCGTAGAGGCCGCGGTTCGCTCGCAGGTACGCGCCCCGCATTACGGCGGCTCAGCTTCGGGTTTTTTGGGGCCGTCGCGTCATCCACCGCTCCTGTTTGTGCGCCCGTGTGCTCGCTCGCGGCTTTCCCACTCGTGGGAGTAGGAAGACACGCGCATGTTGCGTGCATGCATCCTGGCACGCGTGGGGTGCGACGGTCGCGATGGCGGCCCGTTGAGTTTTCCGAGGAGGTCGCTCGAACGGCTTGCGCGGCATTCGCAACCTCGCTCTTGCTTTTTTTGGTTTCGAAACTTTTTGCGCGCGTGCTGATGATCAGTCGAAGTGTCGATCTTCGGCTTGGTGGTTTCGACTCCTTTTTTTCTCGCCAAAAAAGTGCACATTTTGACCCTCCCCCCCCGTGTGTCGTTTCGAATACAGCAGACCGCCATGCCTCGCCGTCCCGAACCGAGCTACATGTGCCGCGTGTGTGAAAAGCATGGGCCACACGTCTTTCGCCAGGTTGGTAGGTGGATGGTGGGCCAGCCCGTAAACATCAACGAGTACATTGGCGACGCGTCCACGGCGAAGTTTCAGAAGGGCGACCGAGTTTGTGACCGGTGCTTCACCAGGCGCCGCGAATGCGTTACCCCTCGGACGTGCAGAGGGGTTGACGGGCAAGGCTGTGGCAGCAGGGATCTTAAGAAGGACAGTCGTACTAAGTCTGCGGTCCGCTTCGGTGCCGATAAAAGCATGTATCTCTGCGTTGCGTGCGCGGAGAGCTTCTCTCGCTGCCCGCATGGCAAGGTGAAATACCGCTGCACGGCCTGCAACCCCTGCCCGCATGGCAAGCGGAAAGACCACTGCGCGGACTGCAACCCCTGCCCGCATGGCAAGCGGAAAGACAACTGC
>Ga0075481_10000814_pt1 | contig 11929 bp, 6 predicted proteins | sample DEB08_DNA_11_FD_76337 | JGI IMG/M metagenome (GOLD analysis project Ga0075481, IMG submission 76337) | Aqueous microbial communities from the Delaware River and Bay under freshwater to marine salinity gradient to study organic matter... | ecosystem: Environmental > Aquatic > Marine > Coastal ... | reverse complement strand
GTCGAGTTCGTCGTCACCGCTCGCCAACGCCGCCTGAACAAGATCGGCCACCTCCCACGACATCCAACCGGCGCTGACCGAGGTCGCGTACGTGCTGACCTCTGAGCCAAATTGGGTGACGCGATCCACGTCGCCGTAATGCCAACCTGGCGTGGAGACGTTGGTGACGCCCGTCCAGTTGTTGACGCCGTCGTAGGTGGTTTCGTTCGCGGAGGCATTCCAATCGATGAGCGCCGGCAAGAGGCCGACGTTGACGCCCACGGCCGACGAGAGCTGTGAGAACATGTTCAGCTGCGCCGATTCCACGCGCGCATTCTGAGGATTGGGCACGTCGGTCAACGGGATGCGGAGCAAGGTGGCCGCTTGCTGCGTGGACGTGTCACCGACGCGGAGCGTCGACGACGTGGCGTAGGTTTGTCCACTGCTGCCGCGGATGACCGAGGTGTCCTCAAATCCGACAAGCCCGAGGGCAGGCATCGCTTGCTCATGGTGCAACTCGACGGCCACCTTGCTGCCGAGATCCCACGTGGTGGTGTCCGGCAGCAGGAAGTGGTTGGTGTTCGACCAGTTTCCGAGTTGGTTGGTGGCGGAAATGGCACGGACGCGCCAATACCAAGTCGTTCCATCGTTCAACGTCTGTTGGGGTTCGTAAGTCAGGTTGGTGGCGTCGAACCCTTGGTCGTTGAAGGACGAGAGGTAGCGCATCTCGGCGGTGTTGAAGTCCTGCGAGGTGTCGAGTTGAAGGGCCCACCCGCCAATGGTCAACCCTCCAGCATAGGTCCAGTTCAGCAACGGGGTGGTGTCGCCTGCAGGGTTGAGCCCCGGCAGCACGGCCCATGAGCCGTTGGCCGGGCTGGAAGGCACCGGCTCCGTTGGAACCGCATCAGAACCGGGCACGTACACGATGGTCATCTCCGCGCGGTCGTTGGCTGACGCGCTGTTTCCATAGAGCAAAGCGTACTTTGAGACGCTGGTGGGCGTGGAAACAATGTCGAGCAGGAAGTCAGCAGAACGGCCCTCACGCATGGCGGACTGAACGGCTTGTGTCACGTTCCAGTTCACACGATCCCCACTGCCGTAGGTGGAATCGAGGGTGGTGGACGTCAGGAGCGAGCCTCGCTCCCAACCACGGGCACCGCTGGTGCCCCACGCGTTCGTTCCGTCGTAGGTGGCCCAAGTCGCACCGGACTCCGTCCAGTTGTGTTGGCGGCTCTCAAAGGCCCCGATGACGGGAGATGCCCCCGGTGGTGTGGACAGTTCAAGGGTAAGGTTCGCGCTCTGGACAGCGTAGCCCGAAGGCAGCAGATGGCTCCTCAAATCGCATCCGACCAGGATGGTCTGGCGTGCGTTGTTGTCAAGGGCGATCAGCATTTCTTCGTCGCCGTCGTAGTTGTCCGAAGGAGAGGAAGAGTCCACGTAGGTGTCCATGCACGACGGCATCCGACCGTCGGAGGTTCCGTTGCCGTGGCTGAGACGGAGTTCGTAGCGGTCGCCACCGAGCCATTCAGAGGCCAAATCGCTGACCACGAACGAGGAGCTGGCCCACGCGCCCACCTGATCGTCCGCATCGACCGAGGCCATGCGCCAATGGTAGCCCATGCCTTTGTCGAGGCTGTCGACGCCCGAGGGCGTGTACCCCGTGGACGTGGAGGAGAAGGTCGAGGAGGAGCGTGTGTCAGCGACGATCACCTTGGTGCGGAATTCAGAATCCTCGGCCATCTCGAAGAGGAAATCGTGGCCGGACAGCGGGGTCCAGATCAAATCTGGCGTCGTGTTGCCGCTGAGGTTGTGGCCGCTGAGGTTCCACACCGCAGTACCTGCGCTCGGTGCATCAAGGCTTGGCGGCGAAGGTGCTGCACCGTTGGCCCAACGGTAGGTGATGGAAAGGGAGGGCCGGTCGCCGGTGCTGGACGCCTCGTGAGCGTGGAAGGTTGCCATGTCCCCAGCAGTGAACCCTTCGTGAAGGCCGCGTGCGGTCAAGAGGAAGGTCGCAGCATCGTTCGAAGCGCTGCTCACCCACGCTTGCATGGACGTCGTGAGGTTGAGCGTCAAACTCGTGTCCGTGGAGGCCATCTCAACGGCATCCGCCGCGGCACCTGCCGTGGTGCGTCCACCGGAGGTCCAGGTTTGGGAGGAGGTCGCTCGGTTCCACGTGATTTCATCTTCGACCCACGTCTGGGAGCCGGTCGGGTGAATGGACACCAGCGGCGATCCGCTGGCGGAATCCACCGTGAGGGCGAGCGACGCGTCGACGATGCTGGCGTTGCTGGCAAGCCCGATTTGGTGCATCTGGAAGCGAAGGTGACTGAAGGTCTCCTTGCTGCTGGTCATCGATACGTCGAAGGTTTGTCCAGCCCCGAAGGCGCTGTTCTTGGAGACCTCAGAAACGCCGGCGTCTTCGATGAAGGACGACGGCAAGCCAAGGTCCGTCAGGGCCATCGTGGCCGTTCCGTCACCGTTGTCGGTGACGTCGAGGTTGGGGAGCAGGACGTTCCCGCTCTCCCATGCGCCGTACACGCCGTTGGCGTCCATGGCACGCGCTCGCCAGTGCACTTCCGTGCCGTTGTCAAACGCAACGCTCGAGGGGAGTTCAACCTCACCGCCTGCGGCGCCTCCAGTGAACAAACTGGCGTCGTTCAGGGCGTTGAACGCGCGATCGGACCCTGCGTCGACCAACCAATCAGAGACCAAGGAAAACTGGGCCTGGACGACGTTGCTGCTGGCTGCAGACCACGTCAGGCTTGGCGTGGTGTCCGCTCGGAGGATGAAATCCGAGGTCATCAGCGCCGTGCCGTTGTCGGGCATGGTCGGCGTGATGGAACCGCCCGCCGTGGTGGCCGTTGACGTGGAGACCACGGTGAGCAAGGGTCGAGCAACCGCCGCCACGGCTTCAGAAAGCTGACATTCGTAAGCGTCGCCCGTGGCGGCGATGACCAACGAGAGGTTGCTCGATTCTGCCGCAGCCTGCTGGGCGAGGGCCGTCACGTTCAGCGAGAAGGTCCCGTTGGTGCTGGCGAGGAAGGGGGGCTCCCACACGCCCCGGTCGGTGCCAACATCGTTCACGCCGACGAGGCTCCAACTGTCCAATGCAGTGGACATGGCCCAAGTGGCATCCGACGCGTTCCACGAGGAGTGGACGCGAGCGGCGTGGAAAGCGGTGTCACCAGGCATGGAGGCAACGCTCGCACATTCGAGGTCCAGCGTGGCCGATTCCACCGTTGAGGTGGAGGTCAGGCCGAGGTCGAACTCCAACAAGAGTCGCCCTTCACCGCTGGCACCGAGATCGCCGACCTCGGCGGAATCCGAACCTTCGGAGGAAGAGGTCGCCGTGGAGAGGATCCCCACATCCTGAACGGGGGAGAGTTGCGCGGTGGCGCGGGAGACGGTCGGAGCATCGTCAAGAACGGCGTTGTTGCTCATCATCGGGACGCCAACGTCGGCGATGAGAAAGAGCATGACGAGGGTCAGAACAAGGGGAGTTCGTCGTGGGGCGGATGCGGACGTCATGGAACTCACTTTTCTGAGGATTTGGATGCTTATAGCCACTTGCCCGCCAAGGTCCCTTTTCCAACGAGCGAAGGTTCATGGGCGCTCGACGGAGGTGGTCACATCCATGTCGGAACTCTGGGTGGAGAAGCACCGTCCACGGACGGTGACCGACATCCGGGGCCAGCGTTCCGTGGTGGAACGCCTCGGCGTCTACGCCTCCAAAGGCGAATTCCCTCACCTCCTCTTTGCCGGACCGCCTGGGACAGGAAAGACGACGGCAGCCATGGCGCTCGCCATGGACGTCTTCGGCGAAGAGTTTCGGCGAAACCTGCTCGAAATGAACGCCTCCGACGAACGGAAACTGGAGAGCATCCGCAGCAAGGTCAAGCAATTCGCGCGAACCACGCCTTACGGCGATGCCCCGTTCAAGGTCATCTTCCTCGACGAAGCTGACGCTTTGACCAACGACGCACAAGGGGCGCTGCGAAGGATCATGGAACAGTTTGCGGAAACGTGCCGGTTCATCCTCTCGTGCAATTATTCGTCGAAGATCATCGAACCGATCCAGTCCCGATGTGCGGTCTTCCGCTTCCGCCCGCTCCCCGATGCTGAAGTCCAGGACCAGGTGGCCAAGGTGGCGGCCTCTGAACACCTGGACATCGTGGACGATGCGGTGGAAGCCATCACGCGAATTGCCCAAGGCGACCTTCGTAAGGCCCTCACCACGTTGCAGGTGGCGGCGGCCTTGGACCGAACCATCGACCGAGGTCTCATCTACGAAACCTCGGCCACGGCGCCTCCTGAAGCCCTCCATGCCTACCTGATGGCCTGCAAGGAGGACGGGTTCCACGCCGCACGGCGCCGCCTGCGTGAACTCTTGGACCGCTACGGCCTTGCCGGGACGGACTTTGTGGCGCAGCTCCATCGCAACCTCTACGCCGCGGATTTCCTTGACGAACCGGCGAAACTTCGACTCACTGAGCGGATGGCGGACGTCGAATTCCGCCTTGTGGAAGGCGGCAGCGAAACCGTCCAACTCGACGCACTCACCGCACGATTGGTGAACGAATTGGACGCGTGACGTTCACTTTCAGCGGACCCCCACCGAGCCAAAGGTAGACCCCATGCGCATCCCCGTGCATGAACGCGCAAACCATGCTTGCCGAACTCCTCTGCTGGACCGTGGCCGCTCCCTTGATCCGGGCGTGGCGCCACCGCTCCATCGCCAAGAAGACCCAAATCCGTCGGGACGTCTCGCGGGTTGACGACCTGCTCAAGGCCATCGTTCGCGCCCATCCGGACGTCGCATGGTGATCATGCACGTTCGTCGATGACGTCCAAATGCCACTCGTAAACGCGGGTGTTCACCCACGGTGAGCCCTGTTCTTCGATGTCCACGGTGATCGTCCAGCGACCTTCGACGAGGTCCGCGCCAAGCGGCACCAAGAACCATCGGTGGTCGGCATCGGATTGGCTGAGGTTGGCAAAGGCCGAAGGCACGGTTTCCACAGGAAGCAACACCGAACCCGACGGATCGGCGTTGCTGGAAAGACGTACTTCCACGTTGTTTTCACTGACCTCGTGGTTGTCGGTCAGCGTGAACATGACCCAAGCGTTCCCGTGAAGGACGCCGTCTTCGGTGGTCCACGCGAAGCCTTCGCCGTCCATGTCCATCACATCACTTGAAGCGCTGGCGAGGGTCAACTCTCCGTCCTCGGACATCACGGCGATCTCCCAATCACCGTCGAGCGAAGCGGCCGTAACGTCTCCGAACGGCGGATTCACCAACAGGAAAGAGATGGCGAGGAAGGTGAAGGTGTGGAGGAAGCCTGCCTTGACCCAGGTCCCTGAAGTGTAGTGCTCAACAAAGCCCTCTGGCATCACAAGGCGGTGAAGACGAGGCAGGAAGATGAGCATGCCAATCGGCAGGAACCACAAGAGGAAGCCGTCACCTGGACCGACCCATCCCATCAGCATGTGACGGTTCACCAGCGCAACCAACACGGCGTAAGCGAGCACGAACCACATCGAGGCGGTCTCGGCCTTCTCCTTGGCCACGTGCTTCACGGGGTCGAAACGCTCGATGCCAAGGTCGGCGCCCGAGCGGCGCTTCTTGCGCTCAGCAGCGGTCTTGTCGAGGCGCTTCTGACGGTCGGCCGCGGCAGCGGCCATCGCCGTTTGAAGGTCGACCATGCCCCCGGGCAGCACGGACGACCCATGAAGGGACCGGTCCGAACCGCGCGTGGACGTTCCGTTGATTTGAAGAACGGAATGTCGCAGCGGCAGTCAGGCCGGGGTGGCGTAGTTGGTGGCGCGTCGGACTCATAGGACACTATGAGCGGACTAACCGTCGATGTCTGAGACATCCGAAGGTCGCGGGTTCGAGCCCCGCTCCCGGCACCACAAGCGAGCGCTTCATGGACGTGGACCTCACCCCCGGACCATGGAAGCCACCCCGGGGGACAGAGTGCGCGTCGAATTGGACACCGAAGGCGGCACGACCGTCCTCGAGGGCAGGGTCCTTCCACCGGCCGCCCCAAAGCACCTCACCTTGAAACTCATCAACGGCTACAACGTCAGCCATCGCAACGATCGCATCCTCAGCCTTGACGTGCTCGAAACCACCGCTCAACCTGCCTCAACCGACGCACCTTTGCCGCCGGCCGACGAATCGGACCTGCCTTCGGTGCACGTGATCCATACCGGTGGCACCATCGCCTCCAAGGTGGACTACACGACCGGCGCGGTCACCGCCTCGTTTGAGCCCGAAGAATTGCGTTCAAACGTCCCCGAGCTGGCCGGAATGGCCCGCTTGAGCACGACGAAACTCGGGAACATGTTCTCCGATGACCTGCGGCCCCAGCACTGGAACAAGATGGCCGCCGCATGCGCGGAGGCCTTTGCCAACGGCGCCAGGGGCGTGGTCGTGACCCACGGCACGGACACCCTGCACCATTCTGCAGCAGCCCTCGCCTTTTCCTTCGCGGGTCAGGGCACGCGCCCAGCCGGCCCCATCGTGTTTGTCGGCTCCCAGCGTTCCTCCGACCGCGGCTCCAGTGACGCCGCCGAGAACCTCATCGGTGCCGTCCATTGGGCCGCACACGGCCCACGACCAAGCGGGGGCATGGGGGACGCGACCGTGGTCGTGATGCACGCCGCATCCGACGACGGCACCTGCGCGGTGCTCCCCGGCGTGGCCGCACGAAAGATGCACTCGACCCGAAGGGACGCCTTCAGGGCGCTGAACGCCGCGCCCTTGGCGCACATCGAAGTTGGCCATGCGGGATGCCAACACAGCCTGAGCGAGGGCTATGCCAAGGCGATTGAGGCGGATGAAGGCCGACCGCTGGCCGAATCACCCGGAACCTACCGCACCGACCTCAACCTCCCCCAACTGACCGCCAACGCCTGGCTGAGGGCCGAGCACATCGAAGCGCTGGCGGCGAGCGGTCCCGCGGCCATCATCATTCACGGCACGGGACTTGGCCACGTACCGATGAGCGATCCCGAGGGCGATGCGCCTGAAAACAAGGACATGTGGAAAGCCCTGATGCGGGCCTCCAACCGGAAATTGCCATTGATCATCACCACCCAATGCCTCGAGGGGCCCGTGGACATGAACGTCTACGCCAAGGGCAGGGAACAGCAAGGCCTCGACCTCCTCGGCCACGGATTGACCTGCCATGCGGACACGGCCGCCGTCAAGGTTCACTACCTTCTGAGCGCCGACCTCTCCTTGCGAGAACACCTTCACCGAAACTTGTGTGGAGAGAACCCTCCGAGGCTTTGACCAGCGAGCACATCAAGAACCGCTTTGGGCAAGCCTTCGCCATGGAGGGTGTCAACGGTGCAAGGCTTCGCGAACTCCGCGACCGCCGAAGCGCCATCGAGAAGGGCGGTGGGGCCCGTAAACTCGAGGCCATCCGGGCCACAGGCCGAGGCACGGCCCGAGAGCGCATCGCCATGCTCCTCGACGAGGGTTCGTTCATCGAACTCGACGCCTTCGTCACCCATCGCACCACCGACCATAGCATGCACCTTCACCCCTCTGCGGGCGACGGTGTCGTGGCCGGTCATGGCACCATCGACGGTCGGCGCGTGTATTGCTTCGCCCAAGACTTCAGCGTGCACGGCGGCAGCATGGGCGAAATGCACGCCCTGAAGATCGCCAAAGTCGTCGAGATGGCCGAACGCGCCCGATCTCCTTTGGTGGGCATCTGGGACGGGGGAGGCCAACGCGCCCAAGACGGCATCGCCGCCCTCGGTGGAACGGGCGAATTGCTTGACCGCATGGTGCAATGCAGCGGGCGCATTCCAATGCTGAGCCTTGTGCTCGGCCCGGTGGTGGGGGTCAGCGCCTTGGCGGCCGCCTTGGCGGATTTCACCATCCTCGGTGAAGAGCACGGCCAGCTCTTCCTCTCGTCTCCCTTGGAAACGCCGGAGGTCATGACGGGCGAGGTTGACGCGGCTGGGCTTGGCGGAGCCAACCTCCATGCCTCACGCAGTGGCGTGGCTTGCCTGATTGCCGACGACGAGGACGATGCGTGTGCCATCGCGGCGGACCTGCTCTCCTTCCTCCCAGACCACAACGACGCAGTGCCTCCTTTCGAGGAGACCGCCGACCCCTCTGACCGACGCACAGAGGACCTGGAATCCATTGTTCCGGACAACCCCAACAAGCCCTACGACATGGTCAAGGTCATCGAGACCATCGTGGACGACGCCCGATTTGTCCAACTCTTTGACGCCTATGCTGAGAACATCATCATCGGCTTTGCGCGCCTTGGTGGACGCTCCGTGGGCGTCATCGCCAATCAACCTCAAGTCCTTGCAGGATGTTTGGACATCGACGCTTCGATCAAGGCCGCACGCTTCATCCGGACCTGCGACGCCTTCAACGTCCCTTTGTTGACCGTGGAAGACGTCCCTGGGTTCCTTCCCGGCGTCGTTCAGGAATGGGGTGGCATCATCCGCCACGGGGCAAAGTTGCTCTACGCCTACGCCGAAGCGACCGTTCCGATGATGACCTTGGTGACGCGAAAGGCCTACGGCGGCGCGTACCTCGCGATGTCCTGCAAGCACTTGGCCAGCGATTACAACGTGGCGTGGCCCACGGCGGAATTGGCCGTCATGGGCGCCGAAGGTGCGGTGAACATCATCCATCGCAGGGAAATCGCGGCCGCCGAAGAGGACCAGAAGGAGACCGTGCGCCAGAACCTCATCGACGAGTACAAGGCCAAATTCGGGGACCCATACGTGGCGGCCCGAAACGGCTGGCTGGACGACGTCATCGAACCGTCGGAATCCCGCCTGAGGCTCATCCGCGCCCTGAACGTGTTGGCTTCGAAGCGTGAATGGACCCCGCCCAAAAAGCACGGCAACATTCCGTTGTGATCAGTCCTTGGCGCGCCATGCGAGGATGCCAAGGGCGGCCAAGACCACGGCACCTCCGACGAAGAGCACTGGCCCCACACTCGATTCCATGTCCTCATCGACCGCAGCGGTGGCCATGTCCTCGACCTCAACAGGCAGCACGTAGACCACCGGCGGCTCGGACGAAGGGCGGAGTTCTTCGACGCGAAGCGTCATCCCAATCAACGAAGACGGCAACTCCCAGACGCTGTCGCAAGTGACCGACCACAAGGGCACACCACGGTCGTCCAACAGCGCTGGCCCGCACGAGGGGGACCCCGTCTGGGTGAGCGAAACACCGTCGTTGTCCAGCATGACACCGGTAAAGGAAGCGTTGCTCAATGCATCCCGGTCCTCCACCGTCCAGCGCACTTCGATTTGATCACCGGCAAGAGGACGGACCCAATCAAGGCGGATGCTGCCGGAATCTTCGACGGGCTCAACGGTGATGGACACGTTCAGGTTGAGGGTTCCGTCGGGGAACGCGAACCGGAGCACGGCATCGGCTTGGCCGTTCGCATGCTGCAGCGGACGGACCTGGAGGGTCCGGTCCACGACGGCCAGCACCGTCAGCGCTTGAGGCGATTCGACGACGCTGACCGTCGGAAGGTCCCCGTCGGCGTCCCACGCCAAGGGCGCAAGATCGATGTCCACGATCGTGTCTTCAGCCAAGACGACAAGAAGTTCGGTTTGGTTCAGCCGTGGCGCATCGTTGACCGGCTTGACCACGACCGTCACGTTCACTTGAACCGCGTCGGTCAAGCCGTCGCTGACGAGCAGAGAAACGACCACTGAGCCGGAGGCATTGGCCAGGGGGAGCACGCTCAGGTTGGAACCCATCACGGCCGCCCGTACCGGTCCAACGTCGGTCCACATGCCCCCGTCCACGGTGACCTGGAGGGGCATGCCTTCAGGATCGACGACGTAATCGCCGACGGCCAAGGTTTGCTGTGCCCCGTCTTCGTCGAAGACCATCGTTGGAGGAACGCCGATGACCTCGACCGGGTTGTCCACGTCACCCATCCGAACCTGAACCGACACCTGGAGGGGCGAAGTTTCACCCGGAGCAGAGAGGCTTGCGTTGAGCAAAGCGCCACCGAGCCAATCCACGTCCGACGCGTCACGAAGTTCCACGCTGGATGCTCCCGGAAGGAGGCGGGCTTCGAAGCGGCTGGCGTTCTCACCCTCAAGTTGAACCGACGTGAACCGGACCTCGAGGCCGTCGGGGTCCACCGCCAAAGCGTCCGCTTGGAGGACCGCTGCGCCACCCTGAGGCACGATCACCGTCGGGACGGGGGCCAAGGGTTCGAGAGGGCCGTTCCCTCGGAACAGGGACAAGGTCCGGGTCACGGGAGCACCGTCGATGCTGATCCGCACGCTGGCGTTGAACGGCCCCGGCTGGAGGGTGTTCGCGTCCAAATCGCATGAAAACCAACCCGATTGGTTCACGGTCCCTGGGACGGTGTCGGTCGGGTCGTCAAACCAGCAGAGCACCTCTGAAACCCGTGCATCAGCATGCCAGTCGCTGCCGTCCCACAGGCCGACTTGGCCCCGGAATTCGAGCGTACCGCTCACGTCGGATTCGTTGTCGTTCGTGGGTGAGGTCAAATTGACCCGAAGAAGTTCAGCGGCGGTCAAATCCTCGTCCAGGTATGCATCGGCGTCACTGAGGACATTCGGATCATTTGGTCGATTGAACGCCACCGAGAAGGCATCGTGGTCCCCTCGGGTCGTCACATCCAGGAGGGCAACAACGTGGGTTGCTGCCATTGCATGTTGCTCTTCTTGGGTAAGGGTCGGCGTTCCGTCGCTGCCTGAAAACAGGCCCGTGCTGTCTTGCCACTGATGGTGGTTGGCTCCTCGAAGGGTCATGACGTGAAGGCCGAGGTCCATGCCAGCGTTCAGCAGGGGGAGAACGTTCGATTCAACGGGGGCGACCTGGTCGACGGACCCGGTGATGAGCAGCCCAACGGCAGGTTCGTCGAAGACCAAGTCAAGCGCATCCTCCCTGACTTCACCGTCCTCGATGTGGACGCCGTCGTCGTGAAGACCAAGGCCGAACACGCAAGAAGGAGGCATCAGGTTTTGACCTGACCCTGTCCACTGACCCGCCACCTTGAGGGCAGCAGCAGCACCTTGTCCATGGCCTCCAATGGCCCACTCGTCGGTCATGCTGTCCAAGGCACCAGGGACGCTTCCGTCTCCTTCATTGACGTCATAGATGCGCTCGAGGACCCACGCCACAGGCAGCGGAGATTGAGGGATCCTGTCCATCACACCCACGACATAGCCACGAGCCACCAAAGCAGTGGAGAACAATTCGTAATCTCCGGTGCCCTCTCCGTCGGTGGGGATGAACACCACCACAGGAAATGGACCGTTGCCGGCCATTTGCGTTTTCACGCCTTCCTCGAGGGCTGGATAGTGCAACTGGACCTCAAGCCCCGCTTGCAGGGACAGCTCCACCGTTCCGACGGGGTAGTCCGTACCGGTGTGAGGGACAGCCTCGTAGTCCTTGGCAGGAGGCAGGGCATGCGCAACGGGGCCGAGCATGAGCAGGCCCAGCACAGCGACCGTCAACCAAGCCCGCATGGTCCGTTTGTCGGGCATGCCGATGTTGAATCTTGGCCCGGCCTGCATCGCCTCACGCCGCATTGAGGTGCGCTTCAACCGCCATGAGGTCCTCCATGAGGTCCACCTCACTTGGAAGCACAGCGGCAAGCTCAGGCGCCCAAAGCGAGCGCCATGCGGCGAGGTGTTGTGCGACCAGCATCCACCGTCCATCGAGCACCTCAGCGTTCACCGAACCGTGATGCTTGAGGGAAGCGCCTTGGTACACGGGATCGAGGTGAACCTTTGCACCGAGGTCAACACCCTCCCCGTCGAAATCAATGCCAAGGTCAGCGGGCCCTTTTTGATCGGCCAAAGAAGCGGCGTCTGGCCAAGGTTCCAAGCGACGGCGCCCCTCGATGACGTCCACGCGACCACCGGCCTGGATCCATGCATGCGCCGTTGAACGCGCCGCGCC
>Ga0075481_10000810_pt1 | contig 11957 bp, 13 predicted proteins | sample DEB08_DNA_11_FD_76337 | JGI IMG/M metagenome (GOLD analysis project Ga0075481, IMG submission 76337) | Aqueous microbial communities from the Delaware River and Bay under freshwater to marine salinity gradient to study organic matter... | ecosystem: Environmental > Aquatic > Marine > Coastal ... | reverse complement strand
TTTTACCTTTTGCTATTGCTGACTCTATACCTTGCTTCTTATATTTGGTTCTATGTTTTTTATGCAATTTTACATTTAATATTTTTTTATCTGTATTAATAGATATATCAAATGTTTTTGCTGAACTCTTTTCTATTAATGTAACAAAGTCATCTTCACTTCTAACATATAAACTTTCAATTGGCCTCAATTCAATCGAAAAGACAGTATCTATATTAGGATCTTGTACTACTCTGTATAAGTTTAAATTTTTTCCTTTGAGTATTTCTATTTGTTCATTTTTAAATATAGTACTTTTCCATCCTTTTTGAGGGGTAATTTTTTCTTTAGTAACAGAAACTATTGTACCATCAGGTGTGTACCAAACTGTATAGTCTTTCTTAAATTCGTTTACTTGCAGATTATAAAAATCACCTGCTTCTTTTTTTGCTTTTATAAATTTGCGTCTACGTTTTTCTGCTTCACTTAATGCCATAATCTTGTTCCATTTGCTTAATCATGTTTTTATTTAACCAATCTTTTTCTACATAATGAAAAGGATAAAGTTGTTGAAAATTTCCTATTTTAAAATTGTTATAGGTATTATAAAATGTTGGTAATGTTTCTGACCATGTTTCACTAATTCTAGTGTCAGGTATGTTTTGTACATGGCTTTTCATATGTATAAATGTTGGCACTTCGTCTATATTTTCTCTAGTACACAGATGCTCTATACCTAATATTTGCATTGCTAAAGCAAATGCAACATCTCCGCTTAACCAATCAGGCTTCCCTTTTGGCATATATTTAAAGTACATACGTTGCCAATGTTGAAAAATTATTTCTATCATTGCAAACAATTCACTTGCTAGATCAGATTTTTTAAAATAAAAAAATGCTGTGTATACGTTTGGTAAATTATTTGCCTTAAAATATTTTCTATAAAAATTACTGCTAACTACTTCGCCTCTGTATGTTCTTACTTTTGTAGTCGCCCATATGTCACGTTGTGACATTATGTCCCACCAGTGACTTACATCGGTAGGAAATATCATATCAGTATCAAGTATTACTGTTTCATCGTATGGAGTCATATAGTAATACTTCCACTTGTTATTAATTTTCCATTCTGCATCTGTGGCGTCGTCTTGCCATGGAATATCTACTATTTTATCGAAGACTTCTTTATGTTTGCGATTTATTTTCTTTTTAGTTTCTGTATCTACACATACTGTAAGATTACTTGTAGTGCTTTGTGTTAGTTTTAAATTAAGTGCAAGGGCATATGCCTGCTCTAGATAGTCAACAGTATTATTGTTTTGTGCTATTACTATGTAACCTCTACTCATTAGTATGGTTGCCCTTAAAATGTCTTTCTATAGCAAGTTTACAACTGTAAAATGCTAGATAGAAACCGCCTATAAATGTGGCAATTATCAATGTGAATATCCAATTAATAGGATCTGATAACATAAAAAATAGATTTATGTATGCGTCAGCATCTGAATCACTGCCTGCGTTGTAGTAAGGATTCTCTTCACTTTCCCATTTTGCTTCAGCATCGGCTTTCCACATCTCTGCTTCTTCTTGATACTCTTCAGCAATAACAATTAATTCTTCCCATTCCTCACCACCGACTTCACCTGTGAATTCATATACTTTTGTACAGCCATCTATAAAACATTGGTCTTTAATTGCTTCACTTGTAAGCCTTCCCTGTATTGCACTCGCAGTAAAGCCTATAAACAATGTGTACAGTACACCGGCTAATATGTAATATCTATTTTTCATTTATCTTTTTCCAACTTTCTCTAAACAAACAAAATCTTTCCTGTCCATCTACTGTTTTATAGACAAACTGTGTAGTAAGTAATTCAATAACTTCGCCTTTAAACTCTCCGTTTAACCTGCAAAAATGTGTTATTTTATCGCCTATATTTGGCGCCTTTACCTTACTCATGGTTTACCCCAGAATGTTTTAGACTCTATTGCATCTTGCGAACATTGTATATACTCTCGATCTTCTTCACTTAACACACTCCAAAATTTACTTATAGTTAATGTATGCTCGTAAACAACATCTGGCTTTTCAAGATGATAATTACTTTCCATCCAATGCTGAAGTATATCCATTCTTTCGTCTATTCTTTTTCTAAGTTCCATTACTGTCCTGTACCTTATATTCGTATTGTTCTTCCCAAAAGTCATATGCCTCAGGTTCTAATCTTTCAGCACATGCTTCTAAAATTTTCTTTTTTCGTTCATCATCTGCATAAAACCATTCGGCAACTTCGTCATTTGTTCGACCACAACTTGGACATTTATTTCCGTCTGTGAAACATCTATCTATGCAAGGTGATATAACTTTACTCATAGCATTGCTCTTTATCTCTCCATGTACTAGGGTCTACATAATTTATTATCATAATTTTTCTTATGCCTTTATATTCAGTTTTATCAAAGCCGTGCCATGCTTTATCTGTTATAGGAAATGCTATACCACCATTTGCTATCCAGTCTAGTTTTTTAATATGTTCTGTTTTATTAAAATACAAATCTGTTGCAAGATTTTTATCGTCTTCTTTATCTAAATTTATTATTATTGTTAAATTTTTATTAGGGAGGTCTGTATGTATATCGTGGAAAAATGGATATCTATCATGTATTAGTTCTGCTCGTATCATTGTATTTGTTATATCTCTACCAAAGAAATTGCTAAATTTTTGCTTTTGATTTAGTGTTTGCATTGCATCTTGTAGTTCCACATGCTGATCTACTAGATGATTATTTAAAAAACAACGTCTCTTAATTACATCTCTGAATCCCGTAATTTTAGTATACTCAGAATTAATTTCAAAGTCTTTTAAAAAATTAAATGCTGTTTCTGAAAAGAAATCTGATAATACAAAATGTTTCCATGGAAATGAATACGATCTAGAAATCATACCAATCCCCTTTGATACTATCAGGTAATTCTTTACTGTGAGCCGTCCATTTCATATCCTCAAGAAACTCTTGATTTGATTCTTTGATAATTGGCACAGACAGTTTTCTAACATCTGGATGGCTGTTATTAAAAATAAAAATCTTTTTATCTGATGTATATATTACAGAGTCTGTAAAATTTAATTGTGATATAAAGCAGTAAATACTTTGATGTAATATAACATCTTGATCTATAAAAACACTAACTCCTGAAAAATCGCACAATGAAGGCAATGTATATATAGACTCAACAAATACTTTAGTAGGAAATTTTTCTAAATTATCTATAATAGAATTTTTTAGTTTTTCTCTAGAGTTAGGTCTAAAGAATATAGTAGGTGCATTGCTATGAAATAATTCGAACAAGTCTTCTGCATGTGCTCGTATACAATCATCATGAAAGTTATTAGATTCTTGCACTTCTAATTGCTGTTCTCTTGGATACATTATTCTAACATTTCTATTTTTTCGTAAAAATCCTTTAGTACATTCTTCTAACCATTCTAAAAATGTTAAACTTTTAAAATTACTTGTACTTTGCTTATCAACTATTATTATTTTTTGATTAGGAAAAGAATTATATAATTTGTTTTCCATATACAATGCAACAAATCTAAATGTTCCAGGATGAGGTGCAAATTCTTTATCAATTAATATACCTTGCGGAGCATAACTTAGACCAAATATTTTTATATCATGGATTAACCAATGTAATTTAGCACAATCATAAACTGCATCTGGATCATCTATATCGTCGAAGTAATTTGTAAACACTCTACGCACTATATCTTCATAAGTATTTTCAGTAAAATCTATTAATTCTTGATATGTGCATAATTTATATTTTGTAGGCAAGTTATTAAACACTTCTTCTGGTTGTGAAAAGTCGTACGCACTAAGATCGTTTTCGTACACTCCAAATTCTTGGCCTACAGTTATATTCTCTTTAGGCATCTAATAGTTCCTCACTGATTCTATTTATTGCCCATTTGTTCATTATGTGTAAGTCAATACCTTGCCACTTTGTCAGCATAAAGTCTCCCGGACTCCTTGGTTTTTCTAAATACATTATAATAGTGTTTTTGTCTACAGCACTATGTATGTCATCAGTATCAAAACTTTTATATAAAGTAGTAGGCAACTGAGGTATACCTTTATCCACAAAACCACTCATCATATGTGCGGCAATAGAGAAACTGTAATCGTTTCTGTATAGAGTACCTTGCCACTTGTATAAGTCTTTGTAATATTGCGGATTATTTCTAACATGTTTGACGATGTTAAAAAAACTTTCCACATATTCTGTTTTACGGAAGTAAACTACTGTTGCCCAATACATTGTTATACCCATATCGTATAATCGATCTAATGTAGGGTCTTTGCGTTCATACATTATGTCTTGAAATTTCCAATTCATCATTAGTTCATTATTATGTCCCCAACAATGATTTAGTGTATCACTTAGTATTAGATAATCTGCATCAAGTAATATAGTTTCATCATATGGTGAAATATCATATGCATCACACCTATTCACATTATAAAAAGGTAAGTATTTAGATGCATGACTAGTATCTTTATATAATCTAATATTTTTTTGTTTAAACTTTTTATCTTTTTCAACTACAATTAAATTGTTTATGGCACTTTTTATAAACTTTTTTCCTAATGTTTTTTCATTGTGTTTTAGACTATGTGGGTCTGTTACTACTGTGATATTTTTAATACCAGTATTCTTTTGAATAAGTTTTGCATTTAGGATTGCAAGTCGTAGGTAATCTATTTCCTCATTATTATGAGCAAACATTAGAAATCCTTTAGTATTATTTTCCTTCTTCATTTAGATCTAAAACTTTATGTACTTTCCTTGCTTTACGAAGTTTTTCATACTCAACATAATAATCATTTGTAACTTCAAAATATCTACTATAAATTTCTTCGTAAAAAGTTTCTACGTTTACCTTTATAGGATTATTATAAATGTCTAAAAGTACAACATCAGTTTGCCCATCATCGATGAGGTGCTTACAGAATGTTATTAATGTAAGATCTATAGTAAATGTACCGCCATTTATACTATAACTTAGTAAACTTTGGGTCTTTGCTTTTAACTGTGATTGTTGGTTATTAAGAGTTGTGCGATAATTTGCAAACTCTAATGCTTTTGTCAAACGTGTACTCATGCTACTATTTACCGGTCAAAAAAAAGCCAGTTACTATGAACTGGCTTTTAAAATTAAATTTTTATTATGAACCTGACATTCCACCAACGCCAATACTTGGGGCGTTAAAAGAAAATCCAGATCCACTTGCATCTGCAACTTTTACTCTTGGTGTTAATGTTAATGTACCATCAATATAGTCATTTCCATATGCTTCATCACCAGTACTTGCAATACCGTCTGGTCCTAATGCACCCGAACCTTCTGCGTGAGGGTCACTGAACGTTGCTCTTAGTGTGATCATTGTGGGATTAGTAGTTGAATTTACTAAGCCTTCCATTTTAAAGAAGTTACTTGCATAACTACCTGAACCAAACTTAGTCCAAATTGTTTGATAACTTGTTGATAATTCATAAAATCCTATACCAGCATTAGTACCTGAACTACCTGAACCTGTGTTATGTGTAATCATAACATCGCCCATAGCACTTAATAAATCAGACCAGTTAGTATTCTGTGTAGTTGAACTACCACCACTTCTACTTGCACTAAATCCTAAGGCGCCGCCGGCATTAAACCATGCTCTGGTATACCTTTCATCGGTCCAAGTAAATGTTGTAGTTTGAGTAACACTTGTATTCCATGAACTTGTTCTTGTTGCCGCTGTAGAAGATGTTGTTGTTGTACTTGCTGGTGAAAATCTTGCATTCCAGCAATCTTGTATGTTCAACATCAAATTATTCCATGTTGCGGCTGTTACTGAACCACCTGCTGATACATCTGAACCAACGCCTGTTCTAACTGATACACCTAAGAATGCACACATTGCCTGTACATCATCCTGTAATCTTTTAAATCCGCCTGTGGCGTTATCGGCGTATATCAGTCCGCCATCTGAAGCGGCACTTACACCTACTCCACCTTGTTGCCACCCATATGTATACGTTGCATCATATGTGCCTAATGTTCTATCATTGGCGTCGCCCATGAGTAAATCTACATTTGTTCTAGCAGTATTAAAATCTGTGTCTAATACAGTATCTGTACCAGCAACTACTTGAGTCATTGTAGTAAGTCCGTCTCCGGTTACTGTTGATCCTGATGGCATATATTTCTCCTAACAATTTCTATTATACACAGTATTTATCTAATTAATATGATATTAATATTATAATGGTCCTGCCACATTTAAACCATATGTTGATGATAAATCTATTCTTGATTTTGCTCCGCTTATAGGGTCAAAAGGTCCTTGTAATGTTTCATAGAAAGTGTATGTATCTGAGCCTACTACGGCTATAAATTCTAATGTTACTCCGCCATTATCATCAAAATTTTGAAGTACTCTTGCTATACCTGTATTGCCATTAATACTATTATATTGAGCCCTCCACTTAAACACTCTAGTTTGAGTAAGACTATAGGCAGTATCTGCATCAAACCCATCGTCAGGCGGTGTTGGACCACCGTTATTAGTTACTAGTTGGCCTAATTTTCCTATACTAGTGCCTTTATTATTTACGTCACTCCCATACCAATATTTAACACTCCATGTTGCGCCGTCTAGACTGTTTCCAAACGTATCATTATACGTTTTATAAATGTAAGTTGTGTAAGCAGGAGCGTCTGAAGTACCACTAAAAAGTCCTATTTTAATTGTATTAGTTGATGTATCAGGCACATATACAGTTACATAAGCAAATGCTGTAGGCTGATAATTTGGATTTGATACACTTAGTATCGGCAGCCATCCATTAGAATTTGAATTTGCTGTCAAGCCACTACCACCAACTTCTTTGTTATACAGATCTGATAATCTTATTTGTCCGCTACTGGGTGTGCCTAAATTTATAAATGGTGCTTCTGACGACCTGCAATCTCCTAGCGAAGTTGCACCTGAACCATTAAATTCTGATCGCATATCTCCTATTGATATTTCACCGCTACTAGGTGTTGCCATCTTTCAACTCATCAATTTGTCGTTGTAGATCTTTTATAATTTCTTGTTGTTCTTTAACTGCTTCAATAAGTACTGCTGAAATTTTATCATAATCAACAACTTTATATGATTCTTCTTTACCTTCGAACTCGCCAGTGTTTAATTGTTTTTCTCTGACTAATTCTGGAATAACATCTTCTACTTCTTGTGCTATTACTCCTATGTCATGTTGTCCTTTTCTGTTTGTTGCAGTCCAATCAAACTCGACACCTCGCATTTTACTAATTTTATCTAAAGCACTTTCTATTGGAGTAACGTTTGTTTTTAATCTACTATCTGAAGTTGTACCTGAGAACGCAACAACATCTCCATCTACGTGAAGGTCACCATCGTTTTCCAGACGCATATCTAATGCACCATCTAAATAGAAATCTATTGTTGTGCTACCTACTGCTATGTAATCACTAGTACTACCACCAAATGAACTTGTAACTCCACGCAAGTCACTACTAACAGTCAATGTAACTGCTCCGCTTGATCCACCGCCACTTAGTCCGCCACCTGCTGTAACGGAAGTAATGTCTCCGTTATTACTAGTATATCCTTGTCCTACTACAAAGTCATAAACATCATTACCTGTTGGAATAGTAGTTGCACCGTTAGATACTCCACCAGTATCAACACTTAATGTTACGCCACCACTTGAACCACCGCCAGTTAAACCTGTTCCTGCTGTAACACCTGTAATGTCACCTGAATTTGATGTATACCCAGCATTATGGCTTATACTTGTAACCCTACCTTGATCATCAACTGAAATAGAACTTATACCACTACCATATGAACCAGCACCAGGGCCTGTATTAGGCATCGAAATAGTTCCTGTGGTTGTTATAGTTCCGCCATTTAGTCCTGAGCCTGCCCCAACACTTGTTACTGTGCCTGTATAAGATTCTGATTGTAAATATCTGCCATCTAGATCTACTGTTTGATTTGTTGTTCCGTTTACACTTGCTGTTAAGACACCTGTCGAAGAGTTCCAACTCAAGCCGTCTAGATAATAGTTATCGCTTGTATTAGTATCTGTAGACGTAATTGTAAAGTTTGGATATGTTCCAGTAACAGTTGTAGCACCAGCACCTGTTAGGCTCACAGTTTGATCTGGAGCATCATTTGTAATTGTTGTGCCTGATACACTTATACCGGAACCGCCTACTAAGGACGAACCTTGTATGTATCTGCCATCTAAATCTACAGTCTGGTTTGTTGTTCCGTTTACACTTGCAGTTAATACACCAGTACCGGTATTAAAAGTTAAGCCGTCTAGGTAATAGTTAGCGGCACTAACTGTACCAAAACCAAAATCACCATTGCCTAATTTTTGTAATACTTGTCCTGTGGTACTACCACTTGCATGTACATCTGTTAGGTTTACTAAGGTAGTAACACCTGTTGGAAGTGTATTGGCTTCCCAATTACTGGTTGCTCCGTTCCAAAGTAATGCTTGTCCGTCATTAGGTGTTCCAGTGTTTACATCTGATAAATCAGTAATATCAGCGGCCGCAATTCGTACATCTGCACGAGCATCTGCTCTTGCGTTTGTGAAATATTGGTTTGAACCTTCTGCTAAATTTGATGTTGTGTGATTAGATAAACTGCTAACTGTTCCAGTAACATTTCCAGTTATATCTCCGGTAACATCACCAGTTATATCACCAGTAAGGTTACCAATAAATCCGCCACTTGCATAAAACGGTTTGTTTACTTGCAGTCTACTAGAACCATGGCTCCAAGTTAATGTTGGAGTAATACCAGAAGACCAGTTACCAAATGTTAATCCTGTACCATTGGCCGCAGAACTTGTTGTTGCCGCATTACCAACAGTAATATTAATATCTTCTACATCTAAGGTTGCTGTATTTAAAATTGTTTGAGTACCGTTAACAAATAAATCACCTGTAATTGTTAAATCGTTTCCTACTGTTAGATCTTCACCTACATTTAAACTTTCTTGTAAACTTACATTACTTTCAAATACATCGGCTATAACAGCATTTGCTCTTGCGGCCGTAAAGTATAAATTTGTTAATCCTTCTGATAAATCATCTGTTGTACTTGCGGCTATTTCTAGATTTGCTTGATACCTTACATGTGTATTATTAATTGCAATTTCGTTTGTAGCAACACTGATACCATAACCCTGGCCTATGTTTAATGTAACTGCACCTGTTGTGGTTGTACCTGATGCTGTAATACTTCCGCCGTCTGCTAGACCTGAGCCAGCATTTATAGTTACTTCGCTTAGTCTTGTTGCCCAAGATAAATTAGCAGAACCATCTGTTACTATTGATTGATTGTTTACGCCACCGGTAATAGATACATTAGAAATTATACCAAAACTGCTTTCACCGTTCGCTGTAATATTTCTAGTATTCACACCGTTATAAACAGTTATAGAACCATTTGAACTTGCATTTCCTACAAACACATTACCGTTTGCTGTTGCATCTATTACATGCAATTCTGCAAAACTATTTCCTAAACCTGAATTACCTATTGTTAGTCCGGCACCATTTGCATTAGTTGGCAATATGCCACCTGCACCTGCACCACTACCTACATATAATTGATTAATATAACCCAAGTTCCATAATTTTGTATTGTCGCCTAATTTATATAAGTTTGTTGTATCTGGAACTACATCTTTTCTATTATGATATAAATCATCATCAGTTGTCAAAGCAACAGTTAAACTTGTACTATAAATTGCATTTGCAGTCTGAGCCGTTGTCGCTTCATCGGCTAATGGTACAGCACCTTGAGTATATTCTTGTCGTAAATTTAACCCTTTCTTAATTGATACACCAATACCGTTTACTGCACTAAGTTCTTGATAAAAGTTTATATCATCACCAAATGTATTAGATGGTACATTACCTACTGTGAATGCTTCATCATGGTTCAAAATGGCCATTAATGTTTCGCCATTTGTACTACCTGCATACGAATTATTACTTGTAGAATTATTTACATGTACTAAACCTAGAACAGCATGTGATTTTCCAGTAACATCTTTTAAAAATATTGTTCGTAATTTTGTTCCAAATAATGTCGGATTTGCAACTAACGGATCATTAGAAAAAGTATTTACTACTTCTGTTTGTTGAGAACTTGAATCTACAAATTGTGATCCATCATGTATATATAATTTTTTATTTGATGTATTAAACCAAAGTTCGCCTTGCTTTTTACTAACTGGTGCTGTTGCAGATACATATGGTTCTAAACTTAACCATGTATCTCCGTAACCGTCGCCGTCAGTATCTTTATAAACTTTTAAAAGGTTTGTGCTTTTGTCATACCACAACTGGCCAATTAAGGTATTTGTATAACCTTGTGCTGTTGGAGAAGTAGTACTAGCAAAATTTTCTAGTAGTCTAATACTATTTCTATTTAAATCATCACCAAAATTAGATGAATTAGGTCCTACTAATGCAATAGGTAATGACGTTGTATCGATAGTGTTGTCTGGTATAACAAACGTTACATTACTTTGACTATCTGTGGTTGAAATATTGTATGCCATGTTTAACTCAACTGAACTCTTACTGTATAAATTATTTCTATCTCTCTGTTCTGTGATTTCTGTACTGGATGGAATATTACATGTGTAAGCATTCTACTAGTATCTATATTAGAGCCGTCAGTTGGATAACTAAACAGTCCTAATTCATCGAAAACGTAATCGCCTTCGTTTGTTGTGCTACTATCAAATAAATCTTGATCACTAGGTTCAGCATATTCTAATGTACATGTAATTTTTAAATCTGTAAAAGAACTTCCTGGAATAACTTCTATTTTATTCTTATCAGGATCACTAGATGTATCATTTTCTACAATCTTTTGATATGTTCTACTGTATAAACTTGCTGATGTTTCAAATGATTCACTGACTCTTGGCATTTTATATATAATTTTACCTGCTGTATCTACACTAGTACCACCATTACCAAAGGCCATATAAAAAATTCTGCCGTTTGTATCGTTATTAAGTAATTGTGCTAATAGCCTAGCCATATTACCGTAGTGAATAGCATTTCTTTTGTTAATTAATTCTTCGCCTGTTTCAGTGTCACGAATTAAAATGTGGCCACTAAGGTTTAGTCCTGCATGTTCATCGGTTTTTACATTTGAATCCTGCATTTTATTTTCTTCTTTTGTATCTTGTTTCATATTACTATTTATCATAATTAAAAATCGTTATTAAACTTAAAGATTATGTAAGAATTTCATAATGCTATTTGCATTTGAACTTGCATTACCTTTATCTGCTAAACTGGTTGAGCCCGAGTCTAACCATATATTAGAATCTACATTATAAGTGCTACCGGGTACATTTAATACTGCATCTGTAAAGTTTTCTTTTTGTGAACCGTTAAACACTCTAACATTATCACTGGCGTACCAATTTTGAATTGCTGTTCCTTTAGTTCCTCTTGTAATTCCAGTAAGTATATTAGTACTTGCATCGCCATTATGGTATCTAGTAAACTCTATACGTTCATCTCCTACCCATACAACACCTGGTACTCCTGACTTAGGTGGTGTAAATACTGATGCATTTGCAACACTTACTGTGCCATCTGTTACTGTAAGGTTAGCAGTTAGTAGTGAACTTGTTGAACCATCTTCTAATAATCTCAAATATTCTGTGTCACCAAAGATATTACTGTGTACTTGATACTTAACTGTTGATGCATTGCTACTTGCACTACTTAAATTTGCATTTCCTTGTAAATTTGCATTGGTTGTAACAGTAATTAGTAATGATTCAAGAGGACCTAACAATGCTAATTCTTGTGGACGCTCTTCTCCGTATAATACTCTTTGGA
>Ga0075481_10000808_pt1 | contig 11971 bp, 11 predicted proteins | sample DEB08_DNA_11_FD_76337 | JGI IMG/M metagenome (GOLD analysis project Ga0075481, IMG submission 76337) | Aqueous microbial communities from the Delaware River and Bay under freshwater to marine salinity gradient to study organic matter... | ecosystem: Environmental > Aquatic > Marine > Coastal ... | reverse complement strand
TTCCATCAGCGAGACAGATTTCTACAACAGTACGATAATCTTCGATCATCATAATACCTCTAGGATCCATCGAGACTCCAGATTTTTCTGCGATTATATCTGTGCCTCCAGGGTCATCTATGAAAATGACAAGGGAATCAGGGTTTAGATTTTGGTCTCGTAACTCCAATAGAATCGTAGAGCCATCTTGATTTGCATAAACGAGGTTTGAGAACTTATTGATTACCATAGTAATTGACCGAGCAGTATCCTCCGCACTCCTACCCTTTCTCCACCCCGTTTCTGAAGCTTCGTCGTAAATGTAAAATTCCGTACCTAACCCTGGGTATTCCAGTCTAATTTCTTCCCCTCCATCAAAGCCGTTGGCTACAATGCTGATACTACCTATTGTTGTATCCACCAAATTGTCATCATCGTCAAATGAGATCATCAGCGGTTTCCGCTCTTCCGCTGCCGCATTGAAATGGCCACTCATCCCAGTCATCCATTTTTCCTCTAATCGTTTTAGGGATGCCTGCTGCGCATTTGAGAGGCCTTTATCGATACCTAAAACATTGGACAATTCCCCTCCAGTCATTTCTTTCTTAAATTCCTCAATAAGTTCCGCATCTCGTCGATAATTTGCAGGGGGCCCTTTCTTCAACGCAACGTGATTTGGATCACTCCATTCATACTGACAACGAACACAAGAGAGATATCCAGCAATGGTTGATGGTTGCTTTTCGCCACCACATCTCGGGCAATCTCCCTCCTCGTTATAGGTTAGATTATCAGCAGCCTCGCGCCTTCCCTTCCTGAACCCCCATTCCGCCATATTGGTGGACAAGTGTTGAGGCTTTTGAAGGCTATGCCTGTAATTTGGATATGATTGCTTTCAGACCATATCTTACCGAACCTTCTTGTGCGTATATTTTCCTAACGACTAAGTCAACGGTTAACCCAATTTTTAATGAAGAGGAGTCATCATCAGCCACTAAGAAAACTCCGTTCGGGCCATCTTTTAATTTCACAAAAACCGTAGATATACCTCCTAAAATTGGGGCCCTGATAGAAAATTCTGATGGAGCCCCTCCCGGAGCGAGGCTGGTCCATGATAGGATAGTTCCCGACTTGGACAAATTAGAATCAACAATGTCTGAGCCGTAATTAGGATACTCTCTTGCTGGCCAAACGTAGTTATCATCAACTTTTTGCCCTTGTAAATTCATTCTTCCAGAAATCGATAAATTGTATGATTGGTCCGAAATATATGCTCCTTGACTGATTGAATTTCCTTCCTTAATCCAAGCATTTTCTATTTCTTTAACAAAAGTCAGGTTTGTTTCCTCACCCTCAATTTCAGAATTTAATTTATCCTTTTTTGTAATACACAATTCAGCAGAATTTGGTGAGCATAATATAGTCCAAATAGAATTTTCATCATGTAAGTAACCACATGCTTGCAAGACCTCAATTTGGATGTTATCATCGACAATAAAATTGTTGACATCTAGAGTTTTTCTCATGAAATTGATTGCACTAATTGCCAAAGTTGTATAGTCACTATCTGGTCCAAAAACGTGAGTATGGTTTGCTTTAAATCGACTTTTGGCAATTATTCCCTCGTCGTGGGTACAGACAAGATAACCCTCAAAATAAACGGGATTATTTGACATTTTTTTCCCTCCCGAATATATGGACTGCACAAGTTGCTCCTGATCCTCCAACATTGTGAGTCAATGCAATTTCTGCATCGATAACCTGCCTTCCTCGTTCAACCTCTCCTCTTAGTTGTTTGAACACCTCTACAGCCTGTCCAGTTCCTGTTGCGCCTAATGGATGTCCTTTTGATTTTAGTCCACCGCTAGGATTTATTGCTACTTCCCCATTGTTACGTAATCCTCTGTTTTCTCTAGCGAATAACCCACCTTGACCTTTATCACAGAATCCTAAATCCTCTGTGGCGAGTAATTCCGCAATTGTAAAGCAATCATGAACCTCAGCTATATGGATATTTTTAGGTGTTAAACCTGCTAATTCATATGCTCTTTTGGAAGCTTTTTTTGTGGCGATTAATTCTGTAATTGATGGGCGGTCGTGTAACGCAAGATTATCACTTGCTGCTCCAGAACCTTTTACCCAGATTGGTGTATCTGTGAATCTTTTTACTACATGGTCGGCAGCCAAAATGACTGTCGATGCACCGTCAGAGGTTGGACAGCAATCGTATAGTGTGAGTGGGTCTGCTACCATGAAACCTGATTTTGCTTTCTCGAAACTGATTTCCTTACGCAGATGAGCGTGCATATTTAGAAAACCATGGGTGTGGTTTTTCACAGAAATGTTGACCAAATCATCATGTTTTGATCCATATTCATGAAAGTGTCTTCTTGCCATTAAGGCATAAGTCCCAGGAAATGTCAGACCTGCTAATCTTTCCCATTCAGTGTCGCCACTAACTCCCAACCAGAATCGCTTTCTTTCTGCTGATAGGTCATTCATTTTCTCGATTCCACCAGCAACTACAATATCTGCTTGTCCACTTTTGATAGCCATCCAAGCATCCCTGAGTGCGAATCCAGAAGATGCACATGCGTTTTCCACTCTCCTTACTGAAACGTTATCCATCCCGGAGTGTTCAGTCAAGATTGCAGCTGTATTTCCTAATTGGCCACCACCAAAAGCCGTAGAACCTATGAAGGCTTCATCAATTAATTTTGGTTCAAAATTATGGTCAACTGAATCGAATGCATTTTTTGCGGATTCAGCCCACATTCCTTTCAAACCTTTCTCGTGGTTGCCGTATTTTGTTTGGCCTGCACCGATTATTGCGACTTCGACCATGACCACCCCAGCAGTTAACAGTTCAACTAACTCTCGGTGCATAAGGTTCAACAACATGTCCCATGTCGCAGGTGCGTTATCATGTTAAGACAATGCAGAACACACGGACATTTTAGAGGGTCTAACTGCCCTACTTGTAATGCTGAAGGAAAATTCATTATGTCGGATAAGGAATCAAATAGCATAGGCAAAATACTTGCTCTCGTTTTGAGACATGCACCTGAAAAATTCGGTGTTGAAATGGATTTGAACGGATGGGTCAACACACGAGAATTATCCGACGCAATTCAAAATCAAAGAAGATATTATCATTGGATAAGGAGTTGGCATTTCCAAGCTATTGCCGACTCTGATGAAAAGGGAAGATACCAAGTCGAGGGTGAAATGATTAGAGCTACCTACGGGCATTCTATTGAATTAGAACTCGATTTACCAACGGATGATATTCCCGAGGCACTGTATTGGCCATGTGAGCCAGATATGTCCGCCACACATTTAGAACTCGGCCTATCTGCTGGAGACAGAAACCATGTTCACTTATCAAAGACAATTGGAAAGGCTATGGAAGCTGGACATGTTAGAATCGATAGACCTGCAATCATTGAGATTGACACATCAAGGGCTGTAGCAGATGGCCATACTATATGGAGAGCAGGAAAGACAGTTTTCTTGTGTGAAGAAATGCCTCCAGAGTATCTATACTTGGTTGAAGAAGATGACCCTGCAATCCAAGAAATAATTTCGATTTGGGAAGAAGAATAATTATTTTTGATAATTTCCACAATTTGCACAGAAGTCTAAGTCTGCTTCCATTGTAGAATTACAACTAGGGCAGTAACCGTTGGTTGTAGACTCATTTTGTTTCAATTCTGTTGAATTTAAATCGTTCATAGCAAGGGCTTTCACAATTTTTAGTGGATCATCTCCTAATTTTGAGAGGTCAACGAACTTTCTTTTGAAATCAATGGCATGCATCAAAGCTGATTCGATTTGCCACTGGCGCTTTTCTTTCTCATTTTTGTCAACAATTGATTCACATGCATCCAGTTCTGCTTGCATGTGACGAATAAACTGGTCCAATGTTGGCGAGTCTGACATGGTTTGTGCATCAATTCATATGATGTAAATCCAATGCAAAGATTAGTTAGAAGTTACTCGCAACACCATGGGCGGGACAGTAGTCATCAAACTAGGAGGGGGATTGATTACTGATAAAGAAAAAGTATGCACGCCGAATCATGAAGCCATCGAAGAATTATGTAACGCTATTTCAAAAATAGACAAGAGAGTGATATTAGTTCATGGTGCAGGTTCCTTCGGACACATGAAAGCGAAGAAATTCAGATTAGCCGAAGGACGTATCGCCGATATTGAACAAGATTCAGCCGTTCTCGAAGTGAGAAATGACATGATGACATTGAATTCACTTATCACTCATTCTTTAGACAAATGTGGAGTGAAATCAAAAACATTCCCTCCTCGGGAATGGGTGAATGGCACTGGTCCTGAATTCTCTGGTGAATTACCAATCTCAGAAGATGTGACAATTGTATTCGGAGATGTTGTCCCAGTCCCAGGAAAAGAATTTGGAATATTATCGGGGGATGATTTGATGTATCGCTATTCCACTGAAATCGAAGGTGTCGATTATGCTATTTTCGCCATGGGAGGTGCAGATGGTCTACTTCGTGTCCCTCCAGAATTTGCCACAGAAGAGGATCTATTCGAAATGTGGAATCCAGATATGAAATTTGACGGCCTACATGCAGAGGAATTCGATGTCACTGGTGGGATTGGATTAAAAGCAACAAGAGGGGCAATGATTGCTTCTAAGGGAATAGACGTTTGGTTGGTAAACGGGATATATCCCGAGCGAATCTTGGAAATAATTGACGGAAAAAATCCCAAAGGAACTAAAATTTTATCGGGGAACTGTTGATTTAGTTGACGCGAGACCGAAGTGACAGTGAGGAACATGTCAGGATATACCATCAATGATGTTCCGACCGTCGATGTTGATGAAGCATCAAAAGAAATTATGAAAGATTCTGATTCTACCCAAGGGAGCTTAATGGCAGAAGCGGTTATTGCAGTAACTGAATCTGATGAAATAATTGGCCCCATTTCCAAGTTCGTAAGTCACAACGGGATAGGTCAATATCATCGGGCATTTAGTGTATTATTATTCGATTCAACAGGTAGGTTATTACTACAAAGAAGAGCATCTCATAAGATAACATTTCCAGACGTCTGGGCAAATACATGTTGCTCACACCCCTTGTACAGTGAACAGGAAAAAGACGAACACAACCACATTGGTGTAAAGAATGCGGCTGTAAGAAAACTACAGCAAGAATTAGGAATTGACCCCTCTCAAGTACCAATAGATAAATTCGATTTTGTAACAAAAATGCGGTATCAAGCAAGGCAAGATGATGACTGGATTGAGCGTGAAATTGACCACTGTTTAGTGATTCATGCTGATGTTGAGTTGAATATTAATCCCAACGAAGTTTCTGAAATAAAATGGGTTAATCAAGAAGAACTCGAAGATATGCTAGTAGTCGAAGATGAAAGGAATGTAATTGCTCCATGGTTCAGATGCATTGCTGCAAGGTTGATGAACGATGATTGGTGGAGGCCAGGCTGTGCAAGACCCGATGACATGATTCATGACATGGGGGATATTTCTCACATGTTACCAAACGCAATTGGTGCTGATTTGACAACAAGCATTGCTGAAGTGAAAGACTTAGTAGAGTCAAGAATAGAGAGAGCATTGACCCACACAAATCTGGATAGATTATCTGGGGCTATGATGCACTTGGTTGAAGGTGGAGGTAAGAGGTTGAGAGCCACATTGCCTTGGTTGGTTGCTAAGGCCGTGGGCGACACCCATTCAGGTTTACTTGATGTTGGTGCTGCAATTGAAATAATTCACAATTTCACTTTAGTTCATGACGACATAATGGATGATGATGAAATCCGTAGAGGTCGCCCATCTGTTCATGTGGCCTATGATTTACCAACGGCAATTAATGCAGGAGATGCAATGCTTGCTATAGCGTTTGAAGCAATGGCTGTAGCCGAAGGAATTGAGCCAGAATTACTTCCATTCTTGGTAAAGAGAATTGGAAGAATGGTAAGAAAATGTAGTGAAGGTCAACAATTAGACATAGAATTTGAATCTAGAGATTCCGTCTCAGAAGAGGAATATATCGAAATGATCCACGGTAAAACAGCTGCAATGTTCCTTACATGTTCAGAGGTTGGTGCACACCTTGCTGGTGCGGATAATGATACAATACAATGTATGCATGATTGGGGTCTAGCTCTTGGATTATGTTTCCAATTGATGGATGACCTAATAGATGTGTTATCTGATTCAGATACTTTAGGCAAACCAAGTGGTAGCGATGTAGCACAAGGAAAGAGGACATTGATGGTCATCCATGCATTACAACAACCACCTTCTCAGGATAAGGATGATTTATTATCTGTTTTGGGTAAAGGGGATTCAGTAACTTCAGACCAAGTCGCAATGGCGCATCGTGCCCTAGATAATTTGGGTTCGATTGAATATGCGAGGAATAAGGCAGAAATGTATCATCGTAAGGCGCACGATTGTTTAGACCGGCTCCCTGAATCTCCTGCTTTGAGGGCTCTTAGAGAACTCACAGATTACCAACTTCAGAGGATATTCTAATTTCTCCTTCTTTTATCACTCGACAATACCATCTGGTATCTTTTGGATATTTTTTGTGTGAAAATCTATTGAATTCCCCATCCTCAAACGAATCAGATATTTTGTAACACGGTGTAGCTGCGGATAATATCTCCAACACAACTTCTCCAACGAATATTTTTTCGCCTATTCCCATCTCACAACCAGAAATCAGAAGATTTTCCCCTGTAGAGCCAGGTGTTATAGGATGTCCTTCATTTTGCAGTTTCAATAATACATCGTAGTCGAGCAAACAAATTGCTCGTTTTGGTCCACCGTGATGCTTTGGATTTTCTTGTTTATCATCGACAATTCCCATCGAATTTACAAGGCACGATTCAATGCTGTATTTTGGGACGCCACCCTGAGAGACAAATATCCCGTGAAGGATGCCCAAGTTAATACCTCAATCTGAATAATATGATTCTGGATTTGGTTCTGGCTTTAGACCCTTACGAGTTCTTATTTCTCCAACAACCTTGTCGAATAATTGTGGTGGAAGCATTTCGAATCCGGTGTTTTCTGAATTCCAGACCGCTCTTCCTTGAGAAGCGGCTCTAATGTCGTTAGAGAAACCAAATGTTTCCGCAACAGGTAGTGTTCCGATAACTGTTGTAACTTCACCTTCAGCAGGCATGTCTTCGATAATACCTCTTCTGTTTGTAATTTCTCTTGTGACTTGGCCAAGCCAGTCATTAGGTACGGATACATGTGATCTCTGCATTGGTTCCATAAGCACTGTTTTTGCTCTCATCATTGCGCCCTTGATTCCGTTTCTTACAGCAGGTATAGTTTGCGCAGGACCTCTGTGAATTGCGTCTTCGTGAAGTTTTGCATCTACTAATCTAACCATCATTCCCATTACTGGCTCATCGGCGATTGGTCCTTTCTTACATACTTCATTGAATGCTTCAATTATCAATTCTCTTGTTTCGTGAAGGTTCTGAATACCCTTGGTGTCATTTACGAGGACGTTGGTGCCGCTGATTGCGTAAATCTTCCTCATCAAGTCCTTGTCCATTCCAAATTCACCAAATTTGTTTCCAACTTCCTTTGCATCGCCAGACCTTACAGGTCCGTCACCAAAGTGTCCTTCTCTTAATGCTCCTACTACTTCTTCTGAGAGAGGTTCACATTCAATCATGAATCTGTTGTGTCTGTTAGGTGATTTACCTTCAAATGCTCTTCCGTGGTTATTATTTTCAACGGATTCTCTGTAAACAACGATTGGTGGGCTAACTTTTACCTTGATGTTTTGCTCTTCTTCTAACCTGTATACTGTGATTTCAAGATGCAATTCACCCATTCCTGCGAGAAGCGCTTCACCGGTTTCTTGATTTGTCATTACTTGAAGTGATGCGTCAGATTTTGCTAATGCGCGAAGTGCGTCAATAAACTTAGGCAAGTCTTTCATGCTCTTAGGCTCAACAGCTACTGTTACAACAGGGTCTGAATAATGTCTGATTGCTTCGAATGGTGTGAAATCTTTGTCTCTTGAAAGGGTGACACCAGCCGCTGCAGATCTAATTCCAGTAATCGCTGCAATATTTCCAGCGACAACCTTTGGTACTGTAATTCTGTCTCCTCCGACCATCATGCTAACTTGTTGAACACGCTCTGCCTTTGCGGCTCCAATAGCAAATACTGATTCACCTTGGTTGATTGCTCCAGAGTAGATTCTTCCAACTGCAACCTCCCCAGCGTGAGGGTCCATCCAAATTTTGGTAATCATCATTGCAAGTTCAGCGTCTGGGTCACATGCGACCATCGCTTTACCGATAGGAGTGTCCAAGTCACCATTCCAAATGTTAGGAATTCTGTATGGTTGGGCTTCAACAGGGCCTGGTAATTTAGTTACTGCCATGTCTAGAAGGACTTCGTGAACAGGTGCTTTCTTGGATAGTTCTTTTTGTTGTTCGTTATTACAATATTCAAAAATATCTTTGAAGTTAATTCCAGTTTTTTGCATGAAAGGAACGGTTATTCCCCAGTTGTGGTATGCAGAGCCAAAAGCAACAGTACCTGAACCTACATCAACTTGCCAAGATTTCTTAAATTCTTCAGGGGCAAATTGTCTAATTAATTTGTTTACTTTTCTGATAGTCTCTTGAAATCGCTCCATCATATCCTCTGGAGTAACTTGAAGTTCGTTGATAAGTCGATCTACCTTGTTTATGAATAAAACAGGCTTTACCTTCTCTTTGAGAGCTTGTCTTACAACGGTTTCAGTCTGAGGCATAGGCCCTTCCACTGCACAGGCAAGAATGAAACATCCGTCAACGGCTCTCATTGCTCGTGTTACATCACCGCCGAAGTCAACGTGCCCGGGTGTATCGATTAAATTGATTAAATAGTCAGTGCCATCGACTGCATGTACCATCGAAGCAGAGGCTGCGTTAATTGTAATTCCACGAGCGCTTTCTTGTTCGTCAAAATCCAACACTCTACTCTTTCCTGCCAAGTCTTCACTCATCATTCCAGCACCTGCTATCAGGTTGTCAGATAGGGTAGTTTTTCCGTGGTCAATGTGAGCAGCAATGCACAAGTTCCTAATCTGGGGTAGTACATGCATAACTTCTGTTGCTTTTTTGATATTGTCTTCCTTACGGCCCATAGTATCACCACTCTGGTATACGCTATCCACAAGAAAGGGGTTTATGAAATCGACTCTGAAAGATAGTATCAATTGTATTACAGTGGCTTGATTTTCAGCTCACAATTTTGCTATTGAATTGTCTATCCATCTCGATAAAAATATTCTTGATATCATTCTTTAATAGTAAGTATGTCGCCTTTATTTCAGCAATACGTTCTTTCATTTGTATTTTAGAATGGTTGAGTGTGTTTTTTAGTTCAGATTTTGCTTTTTGTAAATCATATAAACACGCCCTAAGTGAATCTCTTTTTTCTTTGAATATTTCATTAAATTTGCTTGATGCGATTTCCTCTTTATCGAGTTTAGATACAGTGTTGTTGAATTTGACATCTAATTTAGCAATTTCAATCGAGTGTTTGGGTGTAGATTTTAGATTTGACTTCAAGCCAATCCACTTGAAGGAAGTTATCCACCACTTACTGGGATCGACATGGTACCACTTGTGCCCATTTCGGTAATCTGCTTGAAATGTGTGATGGAAATTATGGTATCCTTCGCCAAAGGTGAGGAATGCAAGCCAGAAGGAATCCTTGCTAGTATTCTCTTTGGAATAAGGTTGCTTTCCCCAAATGTGGGCTGCGCTATTAATGAGAAATGTACCATGATGCACGAAGACAATACGAACAATTCCCCCCCACACCAGACAACCTACTGCCGATGATATACCACCAATTACAAAACCAATTGCAAACGGTAGAATTATTCCAGATACTGCACCGATAGCAAAAATGTGCTTGTGTTGCCACATTATGATTTTACTTTGCTGTAAATCTTTAACATTAGAGAAATCATTCTCGAATTTATCCTCTTCAACCATAATCCATCCGATGTGCGAATACCAGAAACCTTTGGACGCAGAATAGGGGTCTTCTTCGTTATCGGTATGTTTGTGATGGTTTCTGTGGTCTGAACACCATTCAATAATGGAATTTTGGAATGCTCCAGCACCAAATATTGCATAAAACATGACTAACGGCCAAGACGCATCATGTGATCTGTGGGAAAATAATCGATGGTACCCTACCGTTATAGAGAGTCCACATGCAAAGTATAATGTCAAAAAGACAGATAATTCAGTTAATCCAGGGGCTCCGTAGAAATAATAGTGAGAAATAATCCCTATCACTGCCAAAATTGGAGTTGCTATGAGGAAGATAGTATTCAGCCAATTGATTTTCGAGACGCCTGCGTACTCGCTCATACTTTATATCCCACAAAGTCTGTCTTTGACTGTTTGGGTTGATTGCACTGTAATAGTGCGATAATTCAACCTTAAATCAACGGGCGCTTGCTGCGATTCTCTGTACTTCTTCTTTCTTAGCAACTGCGAAAGATGTTACGTCTCCAGAACTCGCCTTGGTAATTTCGTTGATAATACACTGAGTTAGGGTTCTCTTTGATTTCGAAGTGCCTTGTTGGGCGCCTTTTGCGAGATTTGCGAGGGCGACATCTAGTCTTCTCGAGGGAGAGCTGTCGACAGCCTTAGGCTGAGAAACGGCACCAAATTTGATTCGAGTAATTTCTTCCATTGGCGCAGCGTGGCAAATCGCGTCTACGAATGTTTGAAGTGGGTTTTCTCCGCTTCTGTTTGCAATGTTGTCGAGAGCCGCTTCGAAGGACTTCAATGCACCTTGTTTCTTTCCTGTATACTTTCCAGTTCTCATCAGTTTGTTTGTAAATCTTTCAACAACAGATAGCCGTGATTTTCCAAACCATGCATTCGCATGTCTGCCGCCTGTGTGTGGTATACCCACTGTTGTCAGGTTGATGTAAGGGGCGAGTCCGGGGTCGCGACATACAACTTCTGTAGCGTCGTACTTACCAAAGACGAGAGTTCCAATTCCTGCGATTGGAGTAACCTCAACAGTTTCGGTTTCTTCGATAACTTCTTCATCACTCATTTAAATCACCAAAATCAGCGTACTGGCTTCTCCTTTCTTCCCCGGACCATTTCATCGAGTGAAACTCCATTCACCTGAATTACTTTGTATCTTACACCGGGAATATCTCCGTAAGAACGACCCATACGACCACCGATACCCTCTACCATCACTTCATCGTGTTCATCAATGAAGTTGATCGCACCGTCACCTGGAGCGAATGCTGTCAATTTGTTTCCGTTCTTAATGAGGGAGATTTTTACTGCTTTTCTGATACCGGAGTTAGGTTGTTTAGCCTCGATTCCAACCTTTTCTATTACGATGCCTTTGGCCTGTGTTGAACCACCGAGAGGGTCGTGTTTTTCACGGGATTTTAGCATACGCTTCTTGTATCTTCGATCTGACCACCTAAATTTTTGGCGATCCTTGGCCATTTTTGCGCCTGCAAATAGTCCTCGACCCATGATAATATCTCCATTGAAGCATTTTGCCGACCTACCCCCCCTATTTCATGATACCGATTGATTCAAGGCAAATTGAACAACCGTTTGGGTGGGTTAATTGTGCCAATATTCATGTCTTTAATCTTACAGGGTTTGTTTATGGCGTTCCGAGATTTGCTGGGTAAGGCAGAAATTATTTCCGAACCAACTAGCGTTCAGCACGGCATTTTTGATAAATCTGCTTCAGTTGGACATGAATTATTATTGTTCGATAATATAGTCGAAGCACCGGGCCACAGAGTTGCAACTAATCTCCTAACGAGGCCAAGGCTTTGTGATGCTCTTCAGATTGAACCGGAGGACTTCATTGACCTACTTGGTTGGGCGATGAATAACCCAAGCGATCCGAAGATAGAGAAAAATGGACCAGTTCTTGAAAACCTTC
>Ga0075481_10000800_pt1 | contig 12004 bp, 7 predicted proteins | sample DEB08_DNA_11_FD_76337 | JGI IMG/M metagenome (GOLD analysis project Ga0075481, IMG submission 76337) | Aqueous microbial communities from the Delaware River and Bay under freshwater to marine salinity gradient to study organic matter... | ecosystem: Environmental > Aquatic > Marine > Coastal ... | reverse complement strand
GACGACAGCGATAAAGTTTGGAAGCTCCGTGCCGCGGGGCTGGGATTGCTCTCCAATGTGCCAGGCGATGCGAAACCTGTGGCATGTATTGAAGATACCGCTGTACGTATTGATGTGCTCCAAGAATATATCCGTGAGTTTGATGCGTTGATGCAAGGCTTCGGCCAGGAAAGTGTGTACTACGCGCATGCCGGTGCTGGGGAATTGCACCTGAGACCTATTTTGAATTTGAAGACTTCTGAAGGGGTCCGATTGCTGTATGAAATCAGTAAGGCCAGTGCGGAATTGGTCAAGAAATACGGTGGGTCTTTATCGGGAGAACACGGCGACGGTCGCGTACGTGCAGCATTTATCAAAGACTTTTATGGCCCCGAGGTTTACCCTTGGATGGAAAGCTTCAAGAAGGCATGGGACCCAGAGAACCGGTTGAACCCGGGCAAGATTGTGGGCGCCAAACCCATGAACGAAGATTTGCGCTATGAAGTAGATCGAGAGGAGCCCGTTTTAGATACTCAGTTTCCCTTCAGCGAAGAGGGCGGATTCTTACGTGCCGTAGAGAAATGCAACGGATCGGGAGATTGCCGACGTCTGCCTTTCACCGGTGCCTTAATGTGCCCTTCATACATGGCCTCACGGGACGAATGGGACAGTACTCGCGGACGGGCGAATGTGCTTCGCAGCGTACTGACCGAGCAAAGTATAGAAGGGTTTAAAGCGCCGGAATTGGCCGAAGCGATGCAGCATTGTGTCGGCTGTAAAGGCTGTACCAAGGAATGTCCTTCAGGGGTCGATATGGCCGCCATGAAGTCTGAATACTTGTATCAAAACCGGGCTAAACGCACGATGGCCGATAAGGCCTTTGCCAACTTCCACAAGAGTTTGAGCTATCAGGGATGGTGGCGTTTCATCAACCCTGTTCTCAAATCAGGACTGACCAAGCGATTGATGGGTATTCACCCGGAGCGTTCCCTACCAGGGCTTGTGAATCCCGCCTACATGAAGGCGTATGAAAAAGGCTATTCGGTTGAAAGCGCCGCAGGCCACGAGCGCGCCGTGATTCTGTGGGTGGATGAATTTACCCAGGCGAACGATCCGATGTTGGTGGGTAAAGCGTGTGATGTACTCGGCGCGCTCGGCTATAGTCCAGCGGTCGTTTGTAGCCCAAGTGGACGCGCTGCGCTCAGCGGTGGTTTTTTGCCAGAATCGAAGAAATTGGCCCAAAAAGCACTAAAAAAGCTCCAAAATGCAGCAAAAACGCTCCAAAATGCGCCGATTTTGGGTTTAGAGGCAAGTGCCGTTCTCAGCGCTGTGGATGAATATGGACGGTTGTTGCCGGAAGAAAAAGCGTGGATTGAAGCGCAGAGAATTGCGACCATTGATAAGTTCTTGGCGGACGATTTGCCAAAATTGGACCGAGCTAGTGATGCTTTTGAGGCGTACGAAGAAGAGATCTTGTTGCACGTGCATTGCCACCAAAAGAGCTTGGAAAGTGCGGGAGATACCGCCTATGTTCTTCAGGTATTATTAGGTGCCAAGGTGGACCGCGTGAAAAGCAGTTGTTGTGGTATGGCGGGTTCGTACGGGATGAAAAGGGAGAATTATGCGATGAGTAGGAAGATGGCTGAATTGGTCCTGCTTCCAAAAATTGAATCTTTTGAAGGAGAGGTCATCGTAGCTACCGGAACCTCGTGCCGACATCAGATCGCAGATTTTAGTCAGCGAAAAGCGGAACACCTCGTTGATACACTTTGGGAACATCTGCGGTTCTAAGCAGACTTAGTCCTCCACTTGCTCAAATTTCACTATGATGTCCTGGATTCCGGTGAGTACGGTATCGCGCATTCCATGGACCATTGTTAAGGTGTAACGCTCATTATCTCTAAAACGAACAGCACCACCGCCTATGGGTGCGAATACCGTTTTGAGCGTACTCATTCCCGTTCCGTTCCAGCGGCCGAGGTCGTCCGCCAAAGCAATGTTCACAGTATCAGAATACTCTACGCCTTGGCTCGAACGTATGGTACGGAAGAGGTACAGATTGTTGTACGGGTAGTCGGATAAATGACGCACATACATACCCATGAATACTGGGGTTTCTGCATCTTGTGGCGCCCACTCGACGGTGATCGTACTGTCCATGTGCCAACGATTGTTTTCGAAGGTGTTCAATTCGTCTAACACCGGGGGTGCAGAACAACTTTGTAGAAAAAGAAAAAACAGCGAAAAAAGACCCAAAACGAGTCGATTTTCAGCTGTTTTCATGTGTTTTTGCGCTAAAAAGGGCATTATTCTGCTTTTTTCGGTGCATTTGGCTTTTTGCCGCTTCGGTTGCGTCCGCCACGATTTCTATTGCGTCCACCGCGGTTGTTACGACCTTTTGGTTGATCGAAACGCGTAATGCTATCTTCGGCGCTACCGCCTACAAAATCGGCCACCGCTACCTCAGCTTTCACCTTAGGCTGCTCAACGTAGGCAAATTCTGCAAGGTCGTCTGGAGTTTCTCCTTTTTTATTCGCTTCTAAAATCTCAAGGACTTGGTCAAGCTTTAATGGCACCCAGTTGTTAGGATCGCTATCGAGCGAATACCACAGCATCTCCTTGAAAATATCCATTTTCTGGAAGAACGCCACGCCTTTCGCGAGCTTGAGTTTCTTTGAAGGTGATGGGAAACGTTTCACTGCTTCGATGTAGCTGTCCAATTCATAGTTCAAACAACACTTCAGCTTCCCACACTGGCCCGCCAACTTCTGCGGATTCAAACTGAGCTGCTGATAACGCGCCGCCGCAGTATTCACACTGCGGAAATCACTAAGCCATGTTGAACAACAAAGCTCACGACCACACGACCCGATCCCACCCAAACGTTGGGCTTCCTGGCGTGCGCCGATCTGTTTCATTTCAATTCGAACAGAGAACAATTGGGCCAATTCGCGGATCAATTGACGGAAATCTACGCGCTCATCTGCCGTGTAGTAGAACGTCGCTTTCGAACCGTCGCCCTGGTATTCCACATCCGAAATTTTCATTTTCAAGCCTAGACGCTGCGCCACATCGCGGCTCTGCATCATGGTTTGTTTTTCACGCGCACGAGCTTCCGCCCATTTTTCTAAATCGCGCTCAGAAGCTTTGCGGTACACCTTGTTCGGATTCTCTTCCGATTCGTACTTAAACTTCTTCTTATTCATCTGGAGCTTTACCAGCTCCCCGGTGATAGAGACGTTTCCTATGTCGTGTCCGGAGTGGGCTTCTACAGCCACAGCATCTCCGATCTGGAGTGGAAGACCTTCTGCATTATGGAAAAATTCCTTGCGTCCGTTCTTAAATCTGACCTCGACCCAGTCAAAAGCTTGATCTGTCGAGGGTAGTTCCATATTTGAAAGCCAGTCATAAACCGACAGTTTTCCGCATCCTCCAGTTCCACACGAGCCGTTGCTTTGACAACCCTTTGGAACGCCACCACCGCTGCCACAATTACTGCATGCCATGGTCGTTATATTTATGCTATCAAACAACAACTTTGTTGTGTTGTTTGCGATACTAAGGTCGTAAATTGAACCCATGATTGAACGGAATCTGTTTAAAATTCTCCTCACCGCTTGTTTCGCGGTTCTACTGGCCCCGTTTGCGAAGTCGCAGGAAGGAAAATGGCAGGCCGCAGGTGCTTTTGAGCACTGGGTTGATCATCTTCCGTACAACACGTTCGAGCACGTGGACGAATTGGACCCCCTTGTTTTTTGTGCCTCGCAAGACAACCTGCTCGTCATCGACGGCAGTACAGACGAATTCACCAGATATTCACGCATCAACGGCCTTTCGGGGACCAACATCACCGCCTTGCGCGCCGATGCTCCCTCTCAAACCGTCTGGATCGGTTATGCCAACGGCCGCATAGATGTTTGGCGTAACGGCACCTTTCAAGCCATCAACGCTATCGAAGAAACACCGTCTTTTACGGGGCTAAAGCAGATCAACAGCTTCGCCTTTTTCAACGGCAAGGCCTACGCCGGCACCAACTTTGGTTTGGTTGAATTTGAAATTTCTTCCCGCCTCGCTGGGCGCACCTTTTTATTAGGCGATAACTTCACTCCCATAGCCATTACGACCTTCGCTATCAACTCAGCGGGCACGGCTTGTGTGTATTCACCGGACCAGCTAAATGAGTTTTTAGTAGCCGACCTCACCGAAAATTTACCGCAGTGGGCCGCCATAGATTATCGAGTGTTTTCCAGTGTTTACGACCCTAACCATATCGTATGGTACGATGTTGACCAATGTTTTGTGTACGCTGCGACCGACCTTACCTCCGGCACGCTCTTGTTTGATGTGACCGAAGACAGCAACGGGAACTGGGCAGCGGGAACGTATCCGCAGCCTTGGGGCGCAGGGAGTTTCGGCGGCCAGGAAATTCAAGATATTCGGGTAAGTGAGGCTTGGCTGGTGGTTACGCGAGATTTTAATGTGATCGGAAAGAAATCGGACGCGCAAAACAACCCTGTCGATTCTATCAATATATCTAACGCCTTGTTCGCTCCTGGCGTACTTCGTCCCCTTTCCTCGACTTTTGTGAGTACAGAAAATGCTTTCTATGTGGGCAATTTTCAAACGGGGGTGCTGCGCGTTAAGGACGGCACAAAAATCAAGCGTATTCTCCCCAGCAGTCCCTTTAGCAATAAAGCTTTTCACCTCGTGCCTTACGGATTAGGTAAGGATAACGACCCTAATGCAGATGGTACTAATCCCTATGCAGCTGTCTACCGTGGAAATACAGGCGGGGTTCTGCATTTACCGGGCGCCTTAAACGAACTGTGGTCAAAGGCCTACTCCAGCGACGGCGCCGGTCGTTACGAGAATCAGCAGTGGACGCATTGGGATAAAAATCACCTCTACGGTTTAACGGATTTTGTAAGTGCCGCTCATGAATTCACCGCATCTGGCGAGCGCATTTACCTCAGTAGTTGGGGCGGTGGGATAGTCGAATTGACCGACGGAGATACTACAGGGTGGTTTCGCGCGAGCAATACAAACGGTGCTTTACTCGCCGTGAATGGCAATGCTAATGACCTGCGGACCGGTGGATTGACCTTTGACGATGAAGGCAATTTATGGGGAGTACAAAGTTTAGTGGCTGCGCCGCTGTTTAAAAAGGATGTAGAGGGGAATTGGTCCAATTTTGCCCTAAGCCCCGGTGCAGATGGCGTTGCACTAAAAAATATTCTTCATTACGACGGTATGTTCTTCATTCAAAGCCGTACGAACGGCATCTATGCCTACCGCTCTTCCGACGGGCTAAAACGGCAGATCAGTTCTGGTACAGGGAGCGGAAATCTGCCTTCCAACCACGTATTGAGCATGGCTGTGGACCAGGACGGAGAGCTATGGCTTGGAACGGATGAAGGATTGGTGGTGCTGTACAGTCCCTCAAATGTTTTTAACGGAGGAACTTCCGATGCGCGTCCCATTCTCTTCGAGGAAGACGGTGTCGTACAAAAGCTTTTGGGTGAAACGCCTATAACGAGCATTTTCGTAGACGGTGGCAACCGAAAATGGATAGGTACGCGCGGCGCTGGACTCTTTTTAGTCAGTCCAGAAGGGCTGCAAACCGTGCAGCAATTCACGGCAACCAATTCGCCTTTGCTCTCCAATGATATCCTCAGCATTGCAGCAGATCCAACGAGCGGAGAGCTCCTCATTGCTACCTCAAAAGGGTTGATCGGCTACCGCGGCGATGCGACACCTGGCTACACCGGCAATGTGCCTGAAGCCTCCATCTACCCCAATCCAGTGCGTCCGGGTTACGAAGGTCCTATTTTCGTTCAGGGCTGCCCCGAAGGTGCGGTAGTCAAATTTACAGACGTTACAGGAGCACTTGTTTTTGAAACACAATCTAACGGTGGAACAGCACGTTGGAACGGCACAAACCTGAGCGGTCAGCCCGCAGCAAGTGGTGTATACCTCGTCTACATCACTGATGCGTTAGGCACGGTTACAGCACAAGGAAAAGTTCTTGTTATCCGGCAGTAAACCGGTCTGAGATATTGGTATTTTTGATAGGCTATGGCACAAGAGAAAGAAAAAAAGAAACGCAATTACCGCAAGCAAATCATCTGGACGGTGGTCGTGCTCACGGGACCGGTTTGGGGATTGACTTTATTGCTCAGTCTAACGAGCATGGGCGTGTTTGGGGAATTACCAAATATCGCGCAGATTGCGAACCCGGATACGAAATTGGCCACTGAGATCATTACCGAAGACGGTGAAACCCTGGGTACATTCTTTCGCGAGAACAGAACGGCAGCTACGTTTGATGAACTCTCCCCGTGGCTGGGCAAAGCCCTTGTAGCTACAGAAGACGAACGCTTTTATTCGCACAGCGGCGTGGACGCTAAGGCCCTGGCACGCGCCATAGCTTACTTAGGCTCAAAGGGAGGCGGATCAACGCTCACCCAGCAATTAGCGAAGATGCAGTACAATGAACCTGCCCGCAATTTGGTAGAGCGGATTGGGCAGAAATTGGGCGAATGGATCATTGCCGTTCAACTCGAAAGATTGTACACAAAGGACGAAATCATAGCCTTGTATTTGAACCAATTAGACTTCCTCTACCAAGCCGTCGGCATCAATTCTGCGGCACGCGTCTACTTCAACAAGAAGCCCATTGACCTCACCATTGAAGAGGCCGCCGTGTTTGTCGCCATGGCTAAAAACCCTTCTCTATACAATCCTAAACGCTACCCAGAACGCACCAAACAACGTCGCGATCAAGTATTCGTACAGATGGTTAAAAACGGCATGCTCACGGTGGCAGAAAAAGACAGCCTTCAACAAATCCCGCTTCAGTTGGAATTCCGACCGCAGAGTCATACGGCCGGTCTTGCGCCGTATTTCCGTGAATATTTGCGTGGCTATATGAAAGGGTGGATCAAAGACTACGAGAAAAGGACCGGCCGCGAATTAGACCTCTACAGCGGTGGGTTAAAAATCTACACGACCATCAACGCGGAAATGCAACAAAATGCAGAAGAAGCGGTGCAGGAGCATTTGAGCAACTACCAACGCATTTTTGACATCATCAAAGAAGACCGCAAATACGGCCCCTTCTATTTCGATGAGGATCCCGCCGGAAATGTAAAGCGCATCGTGGACCGCGCAATAAAAAACACCCAGCGCTACCGGGGCATGAAACGCCGCGGCGCAAGTCAGGACAGCATTCAGAAAGCTTTTACCACACCCATTCCTATGACGGTGTTCACTTGGCAAGGCGATAAAGACACCGTGCTCTCACCGCGCGACAGCATCATCTATTACAAAGGGCTTTATCAGGTGGGGATGATGAGCGTTGAACCGCAGTCCGGACATGTCAAAGCATGGGTTGGAGGCAACGACTACCAGTATTTTAAATACGACCACGTAAAACAAGGGAAACGTCAGGTAGGGTCTACCTTCAAACCCTTCGTTTACGCATCCGCCATTTTGGAGAAAAACTACAGTCCTTGCATGGAAGTCCCGAACGCGAAGATTTGTATTGAAAAGGGGGAGTTTGGACTCATCGAAGATTGGTGCCCGTCCAATTCTGACGATAAATACGGCGGTACGAAAAGCTTAAAACATGCCCTTGCGAATTCGATGAATACCGTGACCACCTTCCTCATGAAACAAGTGGGACCACGCCCAGTGATTGATCTCGCACGCCGTATGGGCATCACCGGAGATATTCCCGAAGTACCTTCCATAGCGCTTGGCACCGTAGACCTCAGCGTTTACGAAATGGTGGGCAGTTACACGACTTTCGCAAACAAAGGGCGTTACGTTCAACCGATCATGGTCACGCGTATTGAAGATAAAAATGGTGTGGTTCTCGAAGAATTTACGCCAGAATCCCGCCAAGTCATGAGCGACCGCGATGCCTATGTTATCCTCAAGCTTTTGATGGGGGTAACGGAGGACGGAACGGGATATCGACTGCGTCACAATTACGGAAAGAACTTCTACCGCAACAAAGCCGTAACAGGCTATCCGTATGAATTCACTAATGAGATTGCGGGCAAGACAGGGACCACGCAAAACAACTCTGACGGTTGGTTTATGGGGGCTGTACCAAATCTTATTACCGGTGTATGGACCGGTTGTGAAGATCGCGCTGCGCACATGGGCGGTGGTTTTGGTACGTATTACGGACAAGGCGCTACGGCGGCACTTCCCATCTGGGCGGTCTACATGAAAAAGAACTACGCCAACCCTGATCTCGGCATTAGTGCAAGCCCATTCGAACGTCCAAAAGGTGAGCTTGGCATAGATGTAGATTGTCTACCGACCACCTTCGACTTTGATAGTGGCGAAGGCGACGATTTTGACGAAAATTTCTAGCGGCCCGCCGCCAGTTTCAATACCGTTGCAAACTCTGCTGGAACCAGCAGTTCGTCTACCGGTTCGACCACAAATTGTGTGCTGCTCGGCGTAGAAGCGTTGCGCTGCGCTTCACGCCGCTGAATTTCTGATCTATTTTTAACGGCCACAGTTGCACCCTTGACTAACCCCGCAGCTACAGAAACTATAAGTCCGACACTAGCCACTAAAAGGCCAGTAACGAATCCGAGAATCACTGCAAATCCAGAGCCATCGTCGGTTGCGGCAATGGCCGCAAAAATGACCACTCCGGAAGCCAAGGAAATGAGATAGCCCTTCCCGGTGGTTTTCAAACCCTGTGCTGCCGCTGAAGGTAAAGGAGTGAGTTCTTGAATAAACGGTTCACTGGAACCGGCTACTTCCTTTGGGCCCATATAGAGGTAAGCCAATTGGCCCGCTGTATCCATACAAAGCGCATAGTAAAAGGTTGCCGGCTTGAGTAACGTGAGGTAACTGCTCGCTGTATCGAAGGTGAATTCTGAAAGTTCACCTGCATCAGTTACCACGGCGGCGACCTCAAAACCATCCGTTAATGCACCGCGTAAGTCGTAAACTACAGGATCCATAATGGACCGTTCTGCGCTGAGGCTAAATGGTGAGGCTAGGAGTATTAAGAAGGCAAGGCGGATCAAATGTTTCATGCCCCAATATAAAAAAAGCCCCGAGATTACACCCGAGGCTTAAAGTTAGTATCCAGTGCTCAAGAAGGATTAGAACATGTCCATATCCATTCCACCACCACCACTTCCGCGGTCCATCTGGCGGCGGCGGCGTTGTACTTCGCCAAAGTTGTAGGTAAGGCCTGCTTCAACGATGCGGTTGCTCCAACGGAACTGGCCCTCTTGATAGAAATTTGGTCCCATGGACTCGTAGTTCCAACCCATGGTATTGAAGAGATCGCGGCAATTGATCGATAGGTTTAATCGGTCATTCATGAAACCTTGTTTGATGCTGCCGCCCATGAAATAAAACGGACGACCTATGCCTTGCGCCATTACGCGTTTACTGCGGTAGTTCCCCATAATTTGAAGGCTCGCGCCTTTCCATAACGGCGTACTTACCATGGTGTTCAAACCAAAACCGTACCCGCTATTAACCCAGCCGCGGCCGTCGATATCACCGCTGACCTGGCTGTAAAAGTAATTTCCGCCAAGCGTTGCAAAAGCGCCTTTGGTGCCGATACGTCCACGGAAGCTAAAGTCCATCCCAGCGTCTTCACCATTGTTGAGGTTTTTGTGCGTCGTCGTATTGATCCCATTGGTATCGACCTGACTGAACCAAGTGATGAGGTTGCTTTTATCACGGAAATAAACGTTAGCGTTTAAGGTTTTGCCTTTCTTCAAAATATGCGTGTAGCCCACTTCATACGAACCGGTAAATTCCGGAAGGAGGTATGGGTTTCCTTGACGGAGATTGAATGGATCACTGTAATCTATGAAAGGATTGAGCTGGCGTCCGCCTGGGCGTTGCACTCGACGACTGTAGCTAAAGTTAAGTTCACGACCACGAGCAATTTCATACGTTAAAAATGCGCTCGGGTATACTTGAAAATAGTCATTGACGAACGTAGAATCTTGCGTGATTTGTGTCGCTTCGATGTTCGCTTGTTCCGCACGAAGGCCCAACTGAAAGCCCCATGGACCCTTTTTGAAGCCGTAGTTTGCGTAGGCAGCGAAAATATCTTCAGAGTATAAAAATTCATTTACAGAAAGGGGGTCTAAAGTGGCAATGCCCGTGTTGATGTCAGTATTCGTTCTATTGAAGCCGTCAAGATCGTCGCGAAGAATCATTTTTACACCCGCCTCGAGCTTGCGGTCGTCATTCCACTTCTTCACGTAATCTACGAGACCATTGAATTCCCACTGATCGCCAAAACTAACGGTGGAATAGCGCATCGATGGGGCCTTGATGTTGCCCGCGTTGAGGGTATCTTGTTCAAAAACCATATCGTCATTGCGATTGCCGTCGGTATAGCTGAATCGGACATTTAGTTCCTCCCCTTTCTTGGGCTTGTAATCATAAATGAGGTCCGCACTGTTGTTCCAGCGAATGCCGTTTTCTTCATTGGCTTGAAGGATGGTATAAATGTATGTAGGTGTGGTCCAATCCGTAGTTTTTTCTTCCGATTGCGGACGCAAACCTTGGTTGATCGTTCCTTGCAGCGTGAAGGTGTGTTTGTCGTTCGGGGTCCAATCCATTCCCGTTTTTATGTTGTTTCCATTGCGACCCGCCAAACCTTTGGTGATTTGTTCGAAGCTGTACGTTCCGTCCGTGAGGTAATTTTCACGATTCGCCCATGAATTGCGCGGTGTAAACCCTGAACTGTGACCCGCATTGAAGAAGAAATTCACATTATCCACCTTGTAGTTGAGGTTCATACCGGCACGAACGCGGTCAGCACCTGAATAGGAGGTATTTACTGAGCCGTTCAATCCTTGTAAGGCCGATTTCTTCAATACGATGTTGATCATTCCTGCCGTACCGTCCGGATCGTATTTCGCGCTCGGGTTGGTCATTACTTCGATCTTCTCCACACTGTTCCCTGGCAAACTTTGCAATAGCGCAGTAAGGTCTTCACCTGTGAACCGCGATGGACGTCCGTCAATCATAATACGCACGGCACTCGAGCCACGAAGCGTAATGTTTCCATCAAGGTCTAATTCCACCGACGGTATATTTTCAAGGATATCACTTGCGGATCCCGTTTTGCTCAAAATAAGTTTCGATGGATCGTAGACTTTTCGATCGATCTCGTTGGTCATGAATTGGCGTTCGGCCGCAACTGTAACTTCATCAAGCTCCACTCCAGAATGCTGCAGACCAATTTCACCTAAATTCTGCTCCACACCTTCACGCCCTAAACGTACTTCCTGCGTCTTCGTTTTGTATCCTACGTAAGCGAACTCGATCACGTTAGGACCAAGCGTAATGCCTTCGATTTTGAACTGTCCGCGTTCGTTGGTCATTCCCCCGGTAACGAGTTCTTCACTCATTTTGTGGGTGACTTTAACCGCTGCGTAGGCTAAGGGTTCCTGGGTTTTGTCATCGACCAATGTTCCGGTTAAAACGCCGATTTTCGGGAGCTTAGATGGGTCAAAATTTCCTCCTCTTTCACTGCCCGGTTGTTGGGCGTGTAGTGTTCCGGTCAAAAACACGGTGAGGATAAGTAAAAAGGTAGTGCTTAGGTTCTTCATGTCTAGTAGACGCGTATTGAGGTCAAAAGGTTTAAAAGCTCGGCAATTTTATGCAAAGCCACGCGAATATAAGGCACTTCTGTCGCCCAAACTGTTGGAGATGTGTTAACGCCCTAAACGGCCCGGTAACCGAGGCTATTTTTAACGTGAATGCGGCGCAAGAGCAATTGGATCAACCAAAAATTCAAGGCAGCGAAGACCTCGAAGAATACCACATGGAGGTAGGCAAAGCTTTCGCTCGTAATGATCAGTGGGTTATCTGCGATTGGGGGTTCCATGAGGTACATGTAATTTCCACCGGTCAGTAGATTTACACCAAGCGCAATAAGCGCCATGAGTTGTATTCGACCGAAGCTGCGGAGCCAAGCCCGCTTTTTTAGGCGCTTGTGTTGCACCACAATAATGTA
>Ga0075481_10000793_pt1 | contig 12057 bp, 9 predicted proteins | sample DEB08_DNA_11_FD_76337 | JGI IMG/M metagenome (GOLD analysis project Ga0075481, IMG submission 76337) | Aqueous microbial communities from the Delaware River and Bay under freshwater to marine salinity gradient to study organic matter... | ecosystem: Environmental > Aquatic > Marine > Coastal ... | reverse complement strand
TATTATACAGAAAAATTAGTAAGTTGTCAAGTATTTTTTATAACAAAGAAATTTCCAGGCATAATTTCTTTAGTACACAAATTACTAATACTATATTCATCTACAGCGTTCATTACACCTGCCCAATCACTACAATAGTCGTCGCCGCATACAATTGATACTTTATTAAAATTTTTTAACCAAGTTTTTACAGCATAATACGTGTGGTCGTCGTCAAGATATACTAAATCCCATTCGTTAGTAAAATATTCACTTTGAATCCAATCTCTACCTTCCATGTGCCATACTTGCTTAATAATAGATTCATTGGGATGTCTTTTAATAACAGTATCAAATATTTCTCGTTGCGACATTTTTAATTTAATTGCCCTTTTAGCAAAGCTACTAGACCATGTTACTAAAGTGTGGTATCGTAACTTAAAATTATCAAGAACATAATACGAAGTATTTTTAGGAAGTACATCTAACCAGGCCCAAGTACTTCTTCCGTAGCCGCAGCCAATTTCTAAAATTCGAGGTGAATTAGGTAATTGTGATACTAAAGATTTATAAGCAGTATGTTGTTGTATAGATGTTGCGCCTGGTATTTCTAGTGCAGACGAAACATTTAAAAATAATCTTTTATTAGCCAATTAAAAATCCGTATCCTGTGCCGCCTGCAACTGCTTGAGATACTTCTGCTTCTAACTTTTCCATTTCAGCTTGTGCTTCGGCTTTTAGTGCATCTCCGTTAAGAGTTGAACCACCTTGCGGTCCTGCAATAGTAGCAAACTTGCTTCGTGCTTCACCTAGCATAAACTTACAACTAGCAAGTGTATAATCTTTAATCCATTGTACTGCTAGATAATCTTCTAATAGTTGTTCATCTGGACGGTAGTTGTAACAGTACAATAATAAATTTTCTTCTGCTCTAGGACGTTGTAGTAGAGTCAACTTTTTACTTGTAGTATTCCATTTGAATTCAATAAACGAGCCAAACATACGTCCTACAAGTTCTTGATATTGGCTAAAGAAATCGTATGTTGCTAGTCCACCTAAATTTGAACTTGCTAACAAATACGTATTAGTATAAGCAAGGTTGAACGGTTCAAACAATGTGCCGCCATCGCCGCCGCCGCTGCGTGAACCGATTGATCTACGGAATAACTTACGAACTTCTACTACTTCTTTTGGTAGTGTATATTCGTTTTGATCAATAACGGTTGGCATAAACATATAAGATTCTTCAACACTATTATCACTGCGTTGTCTAAATCTTGTAAGTGCTTTGTTTAAAGCAGTTTCGTAGTGTACAGGGTCAAGTTCTACATCAACCATGCCGCCGCCAAGCATAGCGTAAACATAATCGTATATTTCTTGTTTCTGTGTTGATATATTTGCCATTTAGGTTTCTCCGTCGTAGTATTTATCTAACGATAAATATGTATATGCCAAGATTAAGTTTATATAAACCAGAGCGCGGTAACGATTACGAATTCCTAGATAGACAAATTGGGGAAATGTTTCAGGTTGGCGGCACTGATATTAACATACACAAATACATAGGTCCTGAAAATCCTGCAGAAGGTGAAGGAACTGCTGATCAGCCAACATATGATGCTGTAAAAGAAACTAATATACAAGATTTGTTATTTCTTGAAAACAGAGATCGCAAGTATGACCCGGACATCTATACTATGCGAGCAATATATAATGTCCAAGACATTGATTTTGATCTAAGTCAGTTTGGTTTATTTTTAAGCAATGATACACTGTTTATGACTATACATATTAGAAGTAGTGTCAAAACGTTAGGTAGAAAAATTATGAGTGGTGATGTTATAGAACTTCCTCACTTAAAAGACGAGTATGCACTAAATGATTATGACATGGCACTAAAACGTTTTTATGTTGTTGAAGATGTTAATCGTGCAGCAGAAGGATTTAGTCATACTTGGTATCCGCACTTATACAGACTTAAATTAAAGCAAATATACGACGGCCAAGAATACGCAGAAATACTCGACCTTCCAGCAACTGAAGGATCAGATACTACGCTCCGTGATGTACTTTCAACATATGAAAAAGAAATGCAAATTTCAAATGCTGTAGTTGCACAAGCAGAAGCAGATTCACCCAAGTCAGGATTTGAGACTAGTCATTATTATACAGTAGCAACTAATGATGATGGTACTATTGCTCTTAAAACAGCAGACCAAGAAGACTTAGAAGCAAGCAATATTAGTAACACTGCTGACGAAGTTACAAATCGTCCTGAACGAGAAGGATATACAGGATACTTGTTGAATTATGGAGATGGTACTACTCCTAATGGTGCACCTTATGGATTTGGCATACAATTTCCTCGCAATCCAATTAGAGGAGATTATTATTTGCGTACAGATTTTTTCCCAAACAGAATGTTTACATATGATGGAACTAGATGGGTGAAAGTAACAGACGATGCACGTATGACACTAAGTAATACACTAGATAGATATACACAGAAAACTAGCTTTATCAACAATACTAATACTAATACAATTAACGGTGAAGTTGTTGAAGAAAGACAAAGTCTATCTAAAGCACTTAAACCAAAGGCGGATAACTAATGCAGCATTTTTACGACGGACAAGTAAGACGCTACATAACTCAGTTAATGCGTATTGTTAGTAATTTTCCTGTTAAAGACGGTAAGGGAAGTACAAAAGAAGTTCCAGTAATGTATGGTGACTTAACAAGACAAGTTGCTAATATTATTAGAGAAAATTCTGAAAACAAATTACCAAGCGCACCACGTATGTCAGTGTATATTACTGCACTTGAATTAGACAAAGATCGCTTAACAGATGCATCTTACACACGTTCCGTTAATATTAGAGAACGTGCATACGATGACTTAAACCAAGAATACCTTAATTTCCAAGGTCCAAATTATACAGTTGAAAGACTAATACCAACTCCGTATATGATGCGAGCAAATGTAGATATATGGACTTCAAACACAGATCAAAAGTTACAAATTCTAGAGCAAATATTAGTACTGTTTAATCCAAGTTTAGAAATACAAACTACTGATAACTTTATTGATTGGACTAGTATTACAGTTGTTAACTTAGAAAGTGTACAATGGTCTAATAGAAGTGTTCCTGTTGGTGTAGACTCAGAAATTGATATTGCTACTCTAACATTTAGTGTACCAATATATATTAGTCCACCTGTTAAAGTTAAAAAGATGGGTGTTATTACAAATGTTATTACTAGCATGTTTGATGAAAATAGAGGTACCATAGAAACAGGAGTAAGTACACCAGAAGTTAATGCATATGATGATTATACTCAGTCGGGTATTACTGAAAATGAGTTTGGTAGACGTCCTGCAACTGATTTAACAGATCAAATGGCTAATGTTAACTACAAAGGTTACGGTGTATACATAGAAGGATTTACTGCTAAACTTATAGCAAATGGTATTGTAGGTGGAATAAATTGGAATGAAATATTTGAAGCACTTCCAGGAAATTATCTTGCAGATGTTAGTAGAATTTATTTAACTAGCATTGACGATTCAAATAACACTGTTACCGGAACAATTAGTGTAAATCCATTTGATCCAAAAGCATTACAAATTAATTGGGACACAGACAGTTTCCCTTCTGATAGTATTATTACTAGTTCATTAGGAGACAGAACAAGTATAGATTATATTATAGATCCTACTAGATTCAACCCCGAAGGTGTTCGTTCATCAGGTGTTAGACTGTTACTATTAGATGATGTAGGAAACGAAGATGCTCAAGAAGTATCTAAAGCATGGCGAAACACTGACGGTTCTGGATTAATTGCTAGTGGTAATGATATTGTAGAATGGGACGGATCTAAATGGAATATTGTATTTGATGCAAGTGCTACAACAGATATTACATATACAACTAATTTAAACACAGGTGTTCAATATAGGTATTCAAACGGATCTTGGTTAATGAGTGTTGAAGGTGATTATCCAGTTGGCACATGGAGGATTGACCTCTACGGATAATTATTTGTATGGACAATATTATTTGTAGTGGTGCTCTTTTTTATACACTAAACACTAAAAGATTTTTATTTTTATACAGAAACAACGGAAAGCGTTCAAATGTTTGGGGTCTTGTAGGAGGCACAAACGAGGGCTCTGAAACTCCCTGGGAAGGGTTACAAAGAGAAATACAAGAAGAAGTAGGACAAATTCCTACAATTGAAAAAACAATTCCACTAGAAACCTTTATAAGCACAGATCAACATTTTCAATTCCATACATATTTGTGTGTAATACGTGATGAATTTATTCCTGTGCTCAATAACGAACATACAGGCTATGCATGGGCTAGTTATAGTAATTGGCCAATGCCGTTACACAAAGGCCTACGTAACACCCTTCAAAGTAAAATAAACCGTGCTAAGTTAGAAACTGTCTTTAGCATGACAGATTTACTTGACTAATAATAACTGATGTAGTATAATAAACTTATGAAAGTCTTAGTTATTGGCGACATTATTATCGACAAATATATCACAGGAACATCAACACGGTTGAGTCCTGAGGCTCCAGTGCCTGTTGTTAGTCAGCAAGACAGTTGGGAACAATGGGGCGGGGCACACCTTGTATATCTTAATCTATTGAATTTAAGTGTAGATGTAGAAATGTTAGATTTATCATCGCCCAAGTGTATAAAGACTCGTGTATTGTGTGACGGACATTATGTTACACGTATAGATCAAGATTACAAAACAGACGGCACTACAGCACTTAATAAAATTTACGAAAAAGACTTTTCAGCTTATGATGTTGTAATACTAAGTGATTACAATAAAGGTGTGCTAGAATACTCACAACAAATTATAGAACACATCAACAAATACAATTGTAAAATTATTGTAGATCCTAAACGCCATTTTAATTTTTATCAAGGTGCTTGGTTAGTTAAACCTAATCGTAAAGAGTTTGAAGAATTAGGTTTTACAAATTGGACTGGTAATATAATTATTACTGCGGCTGGTGATCCTACTATAGCACAAATTGATAGTGAATATTATACTATAAAAACAGATCCTGTAGAAGTAAACGATGTTACAGGAGCAGGTGATTGTTTTCTTGCTACATTTATTTACGGTATGAGTCGAGGTAAAAACTATGAAGACTGTCTTAAACTAGCAGTTAAAGGTGCAACAGAATCAGTCAAACACACTGGCACATATGTAGTTAAGCCTGAAGACTTGCAATATCGAACAATATTTACAAATGGTGTATTTGATATACTGCATAGAGGACATCTAACACTGCTAAAGCAAGCACGTGAACTAGGTGAAAAACTTGTAGTAGGTATTAATAGTGATGCTAGTACAAAACGCCTCAAAGGAGATAGTCGTCCTATAAACACAGAAAAAACACGCAAGGAACAATTAGAATTGTTGTCTTGGGTAGATGAAGTTGTTGTGTTTGACGAAGACACGCCATATGAATTAATTAAAAAACTAAATCCTGATATGATTGTCAAAGGCGGCGATTATACTGTAGAAACTGTAGTCGGGCATGATTTAGCACCAGTTAAGATTATACCTACTGTAGAAGGATTTAGTACTACCAGTATTATAGAGAAAAGCAAATGAAAATATTAGTAACAGGACATAAAGGATTTATAGGATCAAATATTGCATTGTATTTACAATCGCAAGGTCATGATGTAGAAGGCTGGGAATGGCAGCCTGGAGTTATTCCTAGCACAGAAGACTATGATTGGTGCATACACACTGGCGCTATTAGTTCAACAACATATCCAGATGTAAATCAAATACTAGAACAAAACTTTGAGTTTAGTGTACGTCTTGCTCAAGTGTGTGAAAACTTTGGTACTAATTTACAATATGCATCAAGTGCAAGTGTATATGGCAATATGAAGCCTACACATTTTACCGAAGACGGTCCGTTATATCCACAATCGCCATATGCTTGGTCAAAATATTTGTTTGATAGATTTATAAATCAATTTATTGACGAGTTTGAAATAACTATTCAAGGTTTCCGTTATTTTAACGTATACGGACGTAATGGTGAAGAACACAAAGGTGACATGGCAAGTCCGTATACTAAGTTTACACGTCAGGCACAAGACAATGGATTTATTACGCTGTTTGAAAATAGTGAAATGTATAAACGTGATTTTGTTTGTGTAGAAGATGTTTGTAAACTACACGAAAAAATGTTTGATGTAAATGCTAAAGGTATTTTTAATGTAGGTACAGGTAGCCCGACTAGTTTTCAAACTGTCGGTAGTGCTATTGCACACAAATATAATGCAGATATTAGATATGTTCCTATGCCAGAAAAACTAAAAGCACAATATCAAGAATATACATGTGCTAATTTAAACAAGTTAAATTCAGTAGTAGATATGCAATGGACAAACATAAAGGATTACATAAATGAATCAACCAACTAGGCTAGAAGGCGTTGTTCCAAAAGGTTGGGGCTATGAATTAATATGGGCCACTAATGAAAAGTACTGTGGTAAAATTATGGTGTTTGAAAAAGCAGGCGCCAAATTTAGTATGCACTTCCATCGTGAAAAAGACGAAACTTGGTTTGTAAATGCAGGTAAGTTTACTGTTCGTTGGATTGATACTACAAATGCACAAATGTATGAAAAAGTTTTGAACGAAGGCGATACATGGCATAATCCACCATTACAACCGCACCAATTAGAATGTTTAGTTCCAGGTTCAAGTATTACTGAAGTTTCAACTCCTGATAGTGTTGAAGACAATTACAGAGTTTTTCCAGGAGATAGTCAAACAGAGAGTAAACAAGATGGCTAAAAGTATATTAGAAACAGGGTTTGTAGGTAACGAAACAAGTTCTGTTTCTAATACAATTTCCTATGATAAATTTGTAGTCGGTATAGACAGAGACGGTGTTATTAATAAAGATCTAGGTACTTATGTAACTAATCCTTCCATGTTTGAACCTATTCCAAGCAGTCTAGAAGCAATAGCATTGTTAAGATCAAAAGGTCATAAAATTGCTATTATAACCAATCAAGGAGGTATTGAAAAAGGGCTCATGTCTCCTTACGATGTTGATAATATACATCAATATATGTTAGATTTGTTGGGTAAAGCAGGATGTCCTAGTATAGATGCTATTTATTATAGCGCAAGCAGTCGCAAAGATGATATGTATGCAAAGCCTAATATAGGTATGTTTAAACGTTGCGAAAAAGAAAATCCTACAATTAAGTTTTCTAAAGGTGTGTTTGTAGGAGATAAGATAAGTGACCTTAAAGCAGCAGAGAAAATAGGTGCAAAGCCTATACTAGTTCGTACAGGATATGGTCAAGAAACTGAAGAACTACTCAACAAAAGATTTACATACAAAAGTTTAAAAAAGAAAACTCTTGTGTTTGACAACTTGTGGGAAGTTGCACAAGCCCTTTAGGCTTGCGCTTCACCCCATTTAAGAATTACGTTACCAGCAGTAGCGGCGCCCGACACCTTATACACGTTAATAGCAAGTACGTCAGGACCATTTGGATATGTTCCTCTTCCTCCCAATGGTGTATTTGTTAATTCTTTCAACTCACTAAAGTCAACTGTTGCACGTTCACCTGGCTGAGCAATGAACGAGAATACTGTTTCGCCCGGCTGGGCAAAAGGAGGTTCTTCAAACGTAAATTCAATGTTACCGGTTGCTTGAAGTAGTGTACCACTAAATGTGTTGTTAAATGTTACTTCATAGATAATGTCGCCGCCGTGTTCAAGTTGTGTTACTCTTGATACCGCAGTGTTAGCTGGGAATGTAACTGTTCCGCCTGTAACGGCTGTTCCTGTACTTGCGCCACTTGATTCAAAACTAGCTTGATCTAAGTATGCATAGTTTCTGTTGGTAAGATCTTCACCAAAGCTAAAGCTATACGTTTGTGTGGCGCGGATCTCACCTTCAAATCTTTGAGAAAGTCTAATTCTATATCTGTCATTATTGTTTTCTCGTCTAACATCAGTTACTGTTGTTCCTGGGAAAATTCTAACAAATCTGCCTCCATTGTTGGGCGGATACTGATAGCTGTAACTAGGTGTTATACCAACAATGGTAAATTCAGAGCCTAATGCAGGAGGTCCACCGACTGAATCAATATCATCTTCGTCAATATAAATTGTATTTGTCCAACTAAGGTTGAACAATGGAGGATATGTTACGCCTGCACCCGGATATGCATCTACTGTTCGAGTAACAGCAGCAGCGCCTGTTGACCACTGAATTGAGCCGCCGCCAGCAATTTGTGCAAAACTTGGCTGACCACCTTGTGCTTGCGAACTTAGTGTTTGCCAAAATACACTTGAAGGATCAAGTGGATAGTTGGAAGGGTTAAGAACACCTTCAACAACAATACCACCTTCAACCGGAGTACCACCCGGTGCACCTTCTGATGTAATTTCTAAACTCTGAAGTAATAATTGCGCACGGTTTAGTAGTTCACGTTCGCCTAAATCACCTACAATAGCATTTGATACACTTGGCGACAGTCTAATCATAAATGCTGTTTGTTTAGTTGTTGTAAGTTCTAATCCAGTTTCTGTGTATGAGAAAATATAACCGCGGTCTTCATCAAATCCGCCGTCTGTAATAAACGCAGAACCCCAGTGACTAATTAATGGTGTAATAGTTTGTGATATCAATATAACGCCAGTCCTATCACTGTGTGTTGCTGCTACTCCAGCTTCGTACGAACGTGTAGCACCTGCTTGGAAGTTTGTAAATGTTGCTCCTCTAACAGCACCTGTTAGCGTGTTAGTAGTTTTATTATTTGCAGTAAATGTAATAATTTCGTTGTCAATATATACTGTTCCGTAGTCTGGGAAGAAACTTGAATCGTCTAGTGGAACAGTTGTTTGCGTAGCATCCATTGCTGCTGAAAGTTTTCCGCTAGGACCTTCATTAGTAACTTCATAACGCACAGGCAAGTTACCTGAACGCATAAACGCTTCTGTGTTTACGTTTGAGTTACGCATTCTATGACAGAATACAAAGTTACCATCTGAACCACGTAGCATAAAGTCAATAAAACCAGCACCGTACCATGAGTATTGAATACCGATCATCTGCATTTTAGCAATATCTAACTCATAGCCGCTTGGCCCTGTACCGTCTAGTCTATCTAAGTTAAAGTTTTCTTGTTTAACTTTTTTATCTGTAATTAAGTTAGCTTTAGTACCTTGTATATCAACTACGCCGCGCCAATCCGGAGTAACTGTACATTCTGTTTGACTGTTAACATGTGATACAACGTGTGTCATACCTTTAATAATAATTCTATCGCCTGCTTTAAGTTGATCAAGGAAACGTGTACTTGTGCCTGTTACTAAGTTTTGATCAACTGTCATAGCAATAGTACCTGCAAGTTGTCTAGTACCAGTGCGTTGATTAACACTTAGGTTTGTACCGTCGAACTCCCAGAAAATACCATTCTGATCATCAAAGATACCTGATCGTACTGTAGCACCGTGCCAACTAACAACACTCATTTGTGCGCCAAAGCCTAGTACTGCACTGGTTGCACCTAATCTACGTTGCGCTCTAATTTTAAATGTACGTTCGTCAACTACTTCAACCACAGTATAATCAAACTGTGGAGGTACAGCAGTTTCAGGACCACTGTTGTATCCCGGTGTTTCGACACCTAGCAAGCGTATTATTCCACCTTCTTGTACGCCGTGATCGTTGTCATCACATACAACAGTGATTAATGAGCCAACTTCTACATCTTCGGCTTCTATACTACGTAAGTCATAACTTGGTGCAAACAGCGCACCAGTTGTATACATAATACCTTTACCTGACTGATAACGAATGTACTTTTTACTTTGACGTATTGCTTGCGCACCGTGTTGTGGACCACCTGTACCTAACTGTACGCCGCCGTCATACGGTCTGTGAATAAAGAATGAATCTGGTCTTGGATATACTTCTCCAAATGGATCTCCATTTGATGTGTCTATGTTACCTTCTGCTCTTGCTTGGAAATCTAATTGATGAACATCAGGAATATTAGTTGCAAAGAACGATCCAGATGCAAGCTGATGATTATTTACGCCGTCATCTGATGTTATAGATGTTATAAAACTATCCCCAGGCACAAGACCATGTGCTGTTGGGAATGTAACTCTAAGTGTTGCTAATTCGCCGTATGTAATAACATCTCCTGGTGCTAAAGGACCAGTTGTAGCTTCAGTAACAATTAACGTACTATAAAGAATAAAATCGTCGCCTTGTACAGCAGGTCCTGCTGTAGATGTTATTTGTGTTACTGCACCTGTAAGAGGATCAACATCGGCTACAACTACTGTAATATCGTTAGTTGGGCTTACACCGTCTAAATTTACTCCAGGAATAACAAAAGTATTTCCTATTTCGTAATCATTACCTGCTGTTGCAAATGCAACACCAGTATATTGTCCGTTCAAACGAGTTACATCAAAAGTTAAACCATTACCATTAATTGGTTGGTTTGTACCTGTTATACCAGTTAATGTTGCTATGCCTGTAACTGCATTACCTGAAGCAGCTACACTAGTAATAGTTCCAACTTCAATTGAGTTAACTGACAATATTTCCAGTGTTACGTCATTAGTAGGAGTAGAACCGCCAACTGTAGTGTCACCACCTGGTATTGTAATAAATTGTCCAACTCCGTATCCTGTACCTCCTGTAAATACTGAAACATTATAAGAACCTGCGTTTAATGTAACATCAAATGTTGCGCCGCTGCCAATTCTATTATTGCCTGTTTTAAATATTGCCGAATTACCATTATATGCTGTTCCTGACACACTAATTGATGTTATTGCACCTGTGCCGTCTACAGCATCTATAGTAATTGTACAGTCATTAGTAGGAGTTGCTCCACCTAGATCGGTACCTAGTATTGTTACGGTATCAGTAGGAACAAAATTTGTACCTAAGAACGCAGGGTCAACAACAGCATTATAAACAGTACCAAATGTACTAACATTAAATTGAGCTCCTGTTCCAACACCGCTAGTTGTAAAACTAGGATTAAAAAAGCTAAGTTGTGCATCTGGTGCTGTACCAGTTTCAGTAACACTAGTGATTGAGCCGCCGGCACCAATTGCAGACACAGTTAAAATCAAATCGTTATTTGGTGTTTGTCCTGCAATAGGATCAATTTCATTTCCTGGAATAGTAATAATATCGCCAATCGCATACTGTAAACTATTATCTGGACTAGCAATCGAAGCAGTATAAGCATTATTTACATATGTTATATCAAATGCAGCATTTGTACCAATGCCACCATTGTTGTTACCTTCTACTTCACTAAATGTTTCTGTTCCTAAAATTGCTGCACCTTCTGTAGTAACTGAAAGGATATTTCCTGTTGGACCAACCGAGCTAATAAGTAATACTAATTCATGATCAGGTGTGATACCGCCAAGGTCAGATGCTTGTATAATTATTCTGTCATTTGCAACATAACCAGTACCTTCGTTAGTAATTGCATCTACAGTATATGCTCCTGCGTTACGAGTAATTGTAAATTCAGCATTTACACCATTTGGTGTATTCGGATTACCTGCTACTCCTGTATATGTTTGTTGATTTCCAATAAAACCATTAACTAGTCCACTTGATAGAGTAATAGTATTAGTATTAGTATCAACAGTTTCAATATAAACTGCGGTTCCGTCTCCTCGATCTAGTGCAAGGTCTTGTACTACTCCAGTTGCATTAACTAGCTGTATTGAAGTTGCTCCTGGAATATATGAACCATTTACCAGCGGAGTAATGTATTCACCACCTCCTGCACTAGTGTCAATTATTGATGTTACCTGAGTACCAATTGGCATACTATTTGATGTTAGTGGAGCACCGATTTGTGGTGAAGGACCGTCAAACGGTATAATTGTACTTCCTATTGCAATGTTTAATTGTGGTGTTAATGTACCAGAAGTACCATTACTTAATACTGTAAATGATGGGCCACCTATATTTGCACCTGTATAAAATCCTGCTTGTCTAAGTTG
>Ga0075481_10000788_pt1 | contig 12104 bp, 10 predicted proteins | sample DEB08_DNA_11_FD_76337 | JGI IMG/M metagenome (GOLD analysis project Ga0075481, IMG submission 76337) | Aqueous microbial communities from the Delaware River and Bay under freshwater to marine salinity gradient to study organic matter... | ecosystem: Environmental > Aquatic > Marine > Coastal ... | reverse complement strand
CGTTCTTCGGCAAGTAACAAATCTTTTCTGTTAGTGTATATTCTTTCGATGATACGTCTTTTGAAGTCTTTTTGTCTTCTATTATATGCCTGACGCATTAGTCTTGACGAACAAATATATCCATCATCTTCAGTTCCCCAATGTGAACCAATATAATATCTTTTATGTTTGGCATCATACCAAATATAAACAAATCCATATTTTTCTTCATAAATAGTCATAGCTGAATCTCTCCTATGTTAGATTTAGAAGGACTGGGTGTTCCTGCACCGCGAGTCCTATTTCTTTTTATAAAAAAAGGGAGGCCGAAGCCTCCCTAAGTTCTTGTTTTTTATTATTATTGTTATCACAAATGTGATACCTCACATGAGGTTGGTCACGAGAACTCTACGATAATAAACATTAGAATCTTTAGTTAGTGCACCTGCACCTGCATTTGCACCTTCTGCGAATGGGTTAGCAACAACACCATAACGTGTTTTGAAGCCAATCTTTGGATGGAACTGATCCTGATCCACTGCACGAACCATCTGGAGTGGAACATATGGACAATAGAACAGACCAGCATCGAATGGACCTGAACCTTTGTAACCAACAACCATATAGTTTTCACCTGTTGCATATGGGTCAATGTAAACTCTCATACGACCATTGAGAACACCAGCGAAGGTGTTACCTGTATCATCTACATTGAGTTGGTTTGCATTGAGTGCAGGAGCATAATCGAGAATACCAGCCATCTGAAGAGCAGAAGCCACATCAGAAGAACAGATAAGAACGTTACCTTTCCCTCTACGTGTATCTTTTGCAATTTTATTGGATTCTCTTTCAACCTGGAACATTAGACCTTTGAACTTCTCAACAGACCAACGACCATTTGAGTCGGTGTCTAGATCGAAGATACCAGAAGTAGTTGTACCAGTTGTAGCACCTTGTGATGCAGTTACGTAGATTGTACGAACAATTTCACGGTTAATTTCAGCAAGGATTTCAGAAGAAAGAATATTTGCTAGTTCAGTTTCAGCATCTAGACCATGAACTGCTTTTAGGTCTTGTGCTAGTTCCATGGTGTATTCTGCTTTGAGTGCACGTGACTTAGCAGTAACGGCAACTTTTTCAATTGAGAAAGCCATTTCAGGGAATGCAACTGTTGAGTTACCGAGTTGTTCAGCAACTGTAGTTGTCATACCATCAGCGAAGTTATATAGACCTGATTCGGCTAGGTTTGAAGTTTGAGTTGTGTTACCTGGAGTAGAACCAACATGCTTATCACCGAGTGTATTTGCATCACCAGCAACAGTAGCGAATGCAGTATTAACTTCATTATAGAAGGTTTCGGTATGTGTCTGGTTAGCATAACGTGCTCTCATTGCGAAAATGAGACCTGTTGGACCAGTCATTGGCTGAACACCGCAGATATCATATGCAATTAGGTTTGGCATTGCACGACGTACTAGAGAAATAAGTACGGGGTCAAAGATATCAACTGAACCATCACTAGCAGTTGAAGAAGAAGCTGCCATTGCGTTGACGGGTGTTTCAACTAGGAATTGGTTTGAGTAAGCTGCATTTTCACGAAGAGCTGTTTCAGTATTTTCGAGAATTGCTGCAGTTACGTTACGCTTATGAAGGTCTTTAATTGGTGAAAGATCTTCATGTTCTAGAATTGGTTTCCACTTTTCTACAAGATTTTCTGTTAACATTTCTTAAGTTCTCCCTAATGTTTTTTGGGTTATTATTATTTATCTTTTTGTAGTTTTTGAGATTGCTTTAGCATAATTAGCGATATGTGGAGTTGAGAAGGATGGTTTTTCTGCTTCTTCTTCAATTTCCACTTCTTCATAGAGTGTTGATGGTTGGGCTTGAATACCGAAATAATTTTCTTTAATGATTTCAAGTTTACGACGATATGTTTCATCATCCATATCGGAATCAACACTTTCAGCTAATGTGCGAAACTTATCAACCTGAGTAAGTGCAAGACCTTCAGAAACTTCATCGAAAATATCTTCTTTAGTTTGATCTTGAAGCATTTCAACCAATTCAATGTTAGCATTCACTTGCTCATTTAATTCATTTTCTAGTTCTTCAACTTTCTCCGCAAGTGCTGAAACAACATCAGTTTGTTCTTCAGGGAACTGTACATAGTGTTGTTCAAATAGGTTGCGAAGACCATAAATGAAGCTTTCACTGAATTCATTTTTTAGAGAAGATTCAATGGCGACTTCATTTTCTTTTGCCCATTCTTCAGCTACATAAGATACATAATCATCTAGCTGTTCAGTGAGCTGTTCTGTAAGTTCTTCATACTGTTCTTCTAACTTCAGTTCAAACTGTTCTTCAAGTTCTACAAGATGTTGATTAACTCTTGCATGTACAGCAGCTTCGAATAATGTTGCTGCCTTTTCTTGAAATGCTTCTGATAATTCTTCAGAACCAAAAAGTTCTGAGACATCTTCTTTTACTGCTTGATTGAAAGGTAACATAGCTGCTTTTGCATCACCTTTCATTGCTACTGATGCACGATTATTATCTGCTGCATCATCGGGAATATTTTCTGCTTCTTTACCGATTAGGTCTAGAGCTTGAGTTAGAAAATGTGAAAGATCTTGTTGATTCATTCCAGCCATTGCATTGACCATTGTAGACATCATTGCAGTCTTAGATGAATCAGCTGCATAGGATGGTTTGGTATCAAGAGTTTCTGCTGCTGCAGTTTCTTCTTTCATTTCCTCTTTGTCGTCATCAACTTTCATGACGTCTTTTGGATCTAATTTTACCATTTTGCCTTCCTGTGTTTTTACTACACATTTTCCTGATTTATTATCATGTCGAACGTAGGTGCACATTTGCTTGTCATCGCCAATATTACATTCTACGGTATCACCTTTCTTGTGATCTTCTTTATAATCCATTGAGTGGTTCTCCTTGGTATTTTTAATTAATATTTATAATTATAGTGTTTTTAAATACTTATCGAAGTATGAAAGCATTTGTTCTTCTAATTGAGTTTTAGAAAGTTTTTTCATTTCTTTTTTAGCTTCTTCAACCCATTCACCTGTCTTTTCACAATATACCCATTCAGCATTTTCCATAATACCTTTTACAAATGCTTGTGGTGCAGATGGATCAGCAACAATATCTGCTGCTGTTACAAGACGGAAATCCTCTTGTACTTCCATAATTCCATTCTTACCTTCTTTCAAAGAACCAAGACCTCTTGTGGATACACCTAGATTTGCTCCACCTTCAAGTAATCCTTTTGCGATATTACCCATAGGTGTTTCTACAATTCTAGCTTTACCGTAGACTTTACCACCATTACTCATTTCTAGAGTCTCAATTATATGAGAAACACGGTCAAGATTGATCTGTGGTCCTTGTGGATGATTTAGTTCACCATAAGCTCTCTTTTGGTTCACTACCTCATTCATATAACGATTTACTTCTTTTTCCATAATTGGTTTAGAATAAATTCGTCCATTACGATTAGGTGTATCATATTGCATGAAAACCCCTTCAATGAAAAGGTTCTTCTTGCCATCTTCTTTTTCTTCAGTGATACAACTGATATCCTCTTGAAGCTCTAAAATGAGTTTCATGTAACTATTTCCTCTTAGTATGTTTTGTCAAATGTGCCTTCTTTTTGTAATTCAATCATGATATATGCACTACCACCAGCAGGATTATTCAATTCAACAACTAATGACCCATCTGAATCCTTATTGATCATGTTTCCATTACCAGCATAATCTTTCCATCCAGTAGAATCATAGACACCAATAGTATTGGCTCCTCTTTTAACTACCCAATACATACCATTACCAGATGAACTACCAAACCAAACTTGTTTGATAGATGCACCTGTTAAAACTTCATCACCTGTAGCAATATCTGATACAGAACTATTACCTGCTATTGTCCATGTAGTATTAGCATCTGCATGTAATGAAACAGATAAATTTTTTCTGTTATGAATAATAGAATTAGCCATTAATCTTCAACCTTTTTTGGCAAACCTTTGTGTTTGGTTTCTGCAAAATCACGTAATTGTTTTTCTGACATCGAATCAGCTAACTTTTTTACCGAATCAGATGCATCTGGAACTGATTCAGGATCTCTTTTATAACGTAGAGCAATTGCCATCAATTTCTGCTGAGCAACACTCATTGCTTTCTCAAATAAATCAAATTGTTCATAAACATCTTTAGGGTCTCGCATCGCTACCATTGCTTTAACAGATGGTTCTGGTAAAGCAAGTGAATGATGATTTAAAGGCCCATGATGAACATGTACTTCACCCTTATATCTGATTCTATGCATTTCTTTTATTGGATGGGAATCAATTAAAGTACCCTTTACAGGAATTCCAGTTTTAGGATGCATGAAAGATACTTCATCACCTGACTGGAAAGTTTCATCTAACTGAGTATCTTCATAAACTTTTTCATCTTCACCAGGATTGTATCCATGTCTATCTTTACCACGATCTATTTCAGTAGTAGAACCTTTGAATAACTTATCATACTGAGAATCAGCAAACATATTTGGAAATAATTTGGAAATATGCTTGTCTTTAAATTTCTTCTCATCTGGAGATTTTGGTTCATAAACCTCATTAATGATATTTTTAAATGACTTAGCCATTATCGGTTTCCTTATCGCTTTTCTATGAAGCTTAAGACTCAATTTCCGCGTCGTGTTGCTTTGCGATTTTCTGATGTGTATCATATGCATTCTTCAAAGCTTTACCTGCTTGTGTATTGAATCCCATCATCGCACCACCTGCAATTGTGGCCAATGGATGACCACCAGTAGCTAAACTAGCAGCAACCGCGCCACCTGCAGCTCGTGCTCCAACTATAGTTTGCAGCTTCAGATAATTTTTCAATGCTTTATGAAATTTAGGGTGTAGCAGAGCTTTTAAATTACTATGAAGGCTGGCTTCATCGAGCATCAGTTCGTTCATGATGGCTTCCTGTTCCTCTTCGGAAAGGTGACCATATTGCTCATGGAACTCAGCAAAGAAAGCTTCAGTCTCTTCTTCCTCAGTCAGCTCTACTGACATCAGTGAGTTCATGATTTCTAGTTGTTCTTCAACTGGTAAATGACCATATTCTGCATGAAACTCTTCAAAAAATGATTCTGTGTCATCTTCTTCAGTTGTTTCTGCAAAATAATTTTCAGCTACTTCAACTTTTTTACGCTCAATGATTTCATGAACTTTGTTTTTGATAAGTTCATTAAAAGTTTCTTTCATATCATATGGTTTTTTCTCTAAAGATTCAACCACAAGTTTAGTTAGATTGTTCTTGTCCATTTTCTGGCTCCTGTTCTTGTTGTTGCTGTTGCATCATTAATTCTTGATTGTACTGAGGGTTCTGCATTTCCATTGCGATCTCCTCATCCATTTTTTCAATATCCTCATCATTTTGTTGTAGAATATTCTTTCGAATCCATTCATGTGAATAGTATTTACCTGCATAATCATCAACATCTCTCAAACGAACAAATCTTTCATTCATAATTTCCAATTCTTTTAATTCAGTGAAATAGTTATCTCGTAAGAAATGGAAACGAATGTATTTCTTAATTTGTTGCCAATCATCAGGTGTTGCAATTTTCTTTAATACTAATTGTTTTTCAAGTGCAGATAAAAATAAATTTGAAAACTTTGAACGTATTCTATCAATAAATTTAGAAAAATTGACTTCATCTCTTGTAATTTCAGTAGCTCTACCTAAATTATATACAGAATCTGGTTTCATTCTTGTTAATGGTACTTGTAATGACCTATATAACCTATCTTGAAAATATTCAACAGATTCAAGTAATTGTGATAATTGTGTACCACCTTGTAATACAGAAATTTCTGTTCCACGACCACCTTCACGTCTTGGTAGCCAATAATCTTCTAACATAGTCATAAATTTACGATCATCTTTAATTTCACCAGTATCAGCATTATATGTAAGTCTATTTTTATATTTAACCATCATATCACGAACATATTGTTCAGCTTTCATTTTAGGTAAATTACCAACATCAATATAAAAAATTCTACGTTCTGGTGCACGAGATAAATGATAAATCAATGATGCATCCTCAAGAGCCCTAAGTTGATTTAATGGTTTAATTGATGGATGCAAATATGATAAAACCATGATATTATTTTGATCCATAATTCCTGATGTAGTATGAATTATAGAATCTTTTTGAATCTTCAATCCAGAAGTTCCTTGATTTGAAAGAATGGCTTTTGAACCATAATTCAAACCTTTATCATGATACATATAATATTCAGCTTTAGTTGTTTGTAAAGTAGCTCCAGTTTTAGGATCACCTTTTTTATCAACTTCACGAATTTTTCTAATTTTTCGTGGATCAATATATCTAAGTTCTTTTAATCCTTCAGCTGGAGCTTTATCATCAATAATAGCATGATAGTAACTTCTACCATCAATATACCACCTTTTAAAAATATCATACCCTGAATTTCTGAAATCAAGTAAATCAAGAACATTTTTAAATTCTTGTGTAATTACTTTTTTTACATTATCATTGATTTCTAAATCATCAAGAATGATTTCTACAGGGCTATCACCATCTTCAACAACAATAGATTCATTAACAACTTCATTAATTGCTTTGTCGATTTCAGGTTGTAATGACATTTCTCTATATTTGGAAACAAGTTCTGCTTCAGTTCGAACAGTTCCATCCAAATCAACATACGTACCAAAAGTGCCACCAGCTGCAACAGTGACAGCACCATCATCTTTTACTTCAGGAGTGAAAGATTTTAATTCTTTCTTATCCTTATCTTTTGTACGTTCAATACTAAATCCAAAAATTTCCATAAAATATCAATTTCCTTATGATGGGTTTCTTGCTGGTAGAGGTGGTGTTGTTCCCTCTTGTACACCTGCATCAAAACGATTATTATCAGAGTCAACCCAGTAATCAATAGCAAATTCTACATCAAATTGTTCAACTTGGTCGATAGCTTCCCAATCTAGTGGAATTGCATCAATAGAAACAGGGAAAATACCAATGAATCGATATGTTTTTAATACTTCACCTCTTTTACCATAATGAATAACATCTGCATCTACTTTATATGTAGTAGGATCATTAGTAACTTGACCATTCATAATATTAGTTTGATGGTCATTGAGACTTTGATGCCAATTTTCTAGAGATGAACGAATATTAAAATCTTCATCGTTCATTACAGTAATGTTCCAGTTAGTATATACTCTATCACCAATCAATTTAATTCTACGACCAAAATATGGAATTTCAACTTGACCTAGAATTGATGGTGGAACCTGAGTAGCTTTTGCAACAAATTCTAATTTACGACCTTGACCAGATGCAGAACCTGGCCAATCTGGTAGTGATACTTTGAACAGGGATGGTCTTGCACCACCTGAAGCAAGTCCTTCTGCTTTAAAATTTTCGATATTGAAAGCCATTTATGACTCCTTTTATTTTTATTTATAATGACTTATTGTAAGGGGTTTCTACTATTATTTATAATAAAAACCCCTTAATTTTTCATTAGAACTTGCCAACAACTTCAGAGAATGCAACACCTGTTCGAACAGCTACGAAGTTTAGCTGAATGAAGTTAATAGAACGAGCTGGTTTGATGTAAATATCACCAATAAACTCATTTCTATCAATAACTTCTGGTGTATTATTTGTACCATCACATACAACTAAGAAATCAGTAATACCTCTACGTCCTTGGACATCACGTAGATATGGAACTACAAGATTTTTGAACTGTGTTCTTGTAAATTCATCATTGAATTCAAAGAGAGTGTATTTTGATGCTCTAGAAATAGCTTTCTCTAGAACGATAAAGAGTCTTCGAACATTGATTCTATCAAATGCACTTGGTTTAGAAAGTAGTGTCTTATCACCAAATAGAACAGTTCCTTGTCCTGGGAATGTTGCAACTGGATTAACACCATTCTTATAAAGTGTATCACGTTCTGATTGACGTGGATTAAATGCTAGTCTAATAATATTCTTAATTTGACCACGATTATAACCAGCTGGTGAGAACCATGGATCATTTGTTCTATCAGTTCTAACACAAAGACCTGCTGTATCACCATTTAATGGAACATAACGGTAAATGTCATTGTAACGGTCATACATGTACTTATAACCAGAATCAAGTACACCGTAGGATGATGAACGAAGATTGTTTCTAAATGCAACAACTGCATCTGCTTCGTTACCAATGTTATTTACAACATCACCTTTTTGTGGTGAACAAAGAACAATACAATCTTTTCTAACTTCTGCAATGTTATCAATAAGATAATTTGCTAGTTGGAATGATGTGGATTTACCTGTAAGAACTAAAGAAATTTCAACATCTTCAGTAGACTTAAATAAATCATATGCTGCAGTAACTACAGAACGAGGAATATTAGATTCATTTTGTCCATCTCTACCAAGTTTGAAATCATAGTGAACAACATCAAGAGTTGAACTTACTAGATTTTCAGCTGTTTGAGATGCTGCACCTGAAATGTCATTAACAGCATAAATGTATTGAGATGCATCATTGACCACTGTTTGATAATAATTAGCACCACCATCAATAGTTTTAGCATCAGTAGCACGAGATACTTCACGATAAACTTCTAGAATTGTTCCAGGAACACCTGTAATTTTACCACCCTCATCAGTAACAACAATGTGCATTTCATCAGAGTTAATTGATGAATTACCAAAGTTGATTACATAATCAGATTGACCAGGAGCGGTATCTACGAGATTAAAGAATTCCCAATAACGAGGAACTGATTGTGTTGCTGTATTAGATGAATCGAAAGTATAATCAGAAGCTAATTTAAATTCGTCCTCAAATGATACTTGGAATGTAGCTCTTGGTGAAATGGTATGTTCTTCTGCTGATGTATCTAGTGTACCAACATTTACAGTTGGTGCAGAAGTAACATGGAATGCAGTAGAGTTAATAACATTGTTAACAACTAAATCTACAAGATTTGTATTACCAGAAGTAATTAACATACCTGCAGAGAAACCATCAGTATTTGATGTTGATGCATCAGTATTAGCAGAAGAATTAACAACTGAAACAATGGTATTACCACCTGATGCTATTAGATACTGAAGATTTGCAGTAGTACCAAAAGTTGATGTATTACCAATAGATGTAATAGTTAGATATTGTAGACCAATAAGTGTATTACCAACTTCAATTTTATCAGTAACATTGAGAAGTGTTTTTGCAGATGCAATATTAGCAGAAACTTCAGTATTACCGACACTTGAATTACCCGATACCGCAAAAGTAGCAGTATTGGAATTTACTGTAATTGGGAATGTTGCTTTTGTAGCATATGATGCTAGGTTAACAGAAGAACTAAATCCATCTGAATTACCACAAACAGATACTCTTAGTGAATTACCTAGTTCACCAGGAAATCTAGAAATGAATTTGACATCGGAATCAAATGTACCTTCTTTTTCTTCGAAGTGCGTTTCATTTTTAACAATTTGATATTCTAGATTTGCAACAGGTCCAGTATTTGCAACAGCTGAGAATGTTGTATTAGACACAAATTGAACAGCTACTTCAGTTGAAGTATTTGCTGCATCAGAAGCAACTGATAATGTAAATGCAGTACTATTTACAATAGAACCGATAGTTGCACCAACATTGAGAGTTGAATCACCTGCAGAAATAACAATTAAACCTACTTCTAGTTCTGAAGTATTGCCTGTGGATAGTGTAACTGTAGAATTACCACTTTCAACATTTGCTGTAATATTAGGTGTGATACCTACAGTATTTGCAGCTCTTGATACGTATAGACGGTTGCCATATCCAAGAAATGATGCTGCTGTAAAGAATGTTTCGGCATTTAGATTAGTTGGTTTTCCGAAACGATTTACTAGTTGTGTTTCAGAATCAATTAGGACTCTTTGATCAATTGGTCCCCAACGAAATACACCTGCAATTGCACCTTCAGTAGTGGTAACTGAAGGGACAATAGTGGTGAGATCAATTTCTCTAACCTCTACACCTGGTGAAATTAATGAAGTTGCCATCGTTATCTCCCTTTTAGGATTGTTATTATTAAAAACTCAATTTAAATTATTTATTAAAAAAGAGATTTTGATCAACTATCATCCATCTATCATTGCCTTCAAATTGCACCATATCATCATCTAATCCATCATTAATAAAACCAAACGGCAATAATTCATTTTCCAATTCTTCTTCAGATCGTTCACGAAGTTTAATGATGGTATTAATATCTGTCATTCCTTTGAAAAACTGTTGTTCAGTTAACCAAGCAAATAATACTAAACACATAACTAAATCATCATGACATCCTGATTCTGCTTGAAAAGAATTATGTTTTTTTGAAAATGTAGATAATTCATTAATGGTATCAAAGTCATTGATGATTAATTGATTTTGCTCTATTAATAATTTTAACATAGAACAACCAACAGATTTTACTGTTTTTGTTGTCCGAATACCTCTATCTGTAGATTTTGATTTATATCCTTGTGTTATTCTTTTACCAGAAGATCCAGCTGATTCACTGAATAACATATTATCATATTCAAAATCAAAATATAATGTTTCAGCAACTTGTTGTCCAATATCATTTACTTCGATGAGAACAGCTGCATTATTATATTGTCTCCCTATTCTATGAACCATTTCAGCAAAATCACCTGGAGTAATCATATTATCTCTGAATGATAGTACTTGTTTATATGGCATTTCTGATATATCAATAACTTGTATTGCAGAATAATCTAATCCTTTACCACGTGATACATCTGCAATTAATGCATATAATCTATCTTTTTCGGGTTTTTCATATTGAATAATATTAAATTTTTCATTAAGAATTGTTGCAGGTGTAAGTTCTTGCAATTTCCAACCAGCAATCAGTGTTCCAGATGAACCAAGATATTCATTTTCAAATTCTTGTCGAAACTTCTGATAATCATAATTCATACCAGCAAGTATTTCTTCTTTCCATTTTTCATCTCTACCAGGAACACGTGTCCAAGGTACAGAAATCAATTTATAGTTGTTTTTTTCTTGTCTTGCAAGTGAAGTAATTTTATAAAAATGATTTAGTCCGTTAACTGTAGAAACAAGAACTAATTTAGTAGATTCTCCAGATGATATAGTAGGAAATACTGAAGTAAAGAATTCATCCCAACCATCGATAAATGCTGCCTCATCGATGATAAGCATATTGATTGAGAAACCACGGATATTATTTGATGATGTTGCAGCAGCAAGAACTCTAGACCCATTTTCAAGAACAAATGAACCTTTATTCCATTCAACTACACCTTGTTGTAACCATTTCGGTAAGTGTTCATATGCAAGTTGAATTCTACTTAGTATTTCTCTTGCAGTATCTGCTTTGTTTGCTAATATTGCAACAGTTTTGTTTGGATGAAAAATTATATACCATAAAACAAGAACAGTAATTGCAGTTGTTTTACCACTTTGTCTACTACATTCTGCAACAGTAAATCGATTATCTTTTGCAGTTGATATAATGTCTTTTTGATAATCATACAATGGTATCGTGATAAGACCTTTATCAACACTAACAATTTTCATATAATTTTCAGCAAAATAAATTGGATCACTAGAACAACTTACGAATTCTTGTAAAAGTTCTTGTGTCCATTCAATTGCAACATTCGATTTTTTTAAATTATGAGAACCACGATACCCTTCAGACATATCAATTATCTTTTATTTTATTCCTTTTAATATCTTAATCATTTTTTCAATTTCATCTTCTTTACCATGATGTTTTACAATTTCATGAGCCTTTTCAAGATGATTATCAATATGTGTACTTTCTGTTGTCATTACTGGATTTTGTTTTCTTTGTGCACGAAGTTTTTTAAATATTTTGTGTGTTTCTCGTAAATGACCTCCAATTACATGATGAGCTAATCCTGCCATAGCACCAGCAGCAACAGCATGGACTGCTGCTCCTTCGATATTCCCGTTTACCAAATGATGAACAGCATGTGCTATATGATGACCAAGAGGACCACTA
>Ga0075481_10000778_pt1 | contig 12156 bp, 16 predicted proteins | sample DEB08_DNA_11_FD_76337 | JGI IMG/M metagenome (GOLD analysis project Ga0075481, IMG submission 76337) | Aqueous microbial communities from the Delaware River and Bay under freshwater to marine salinity gradient to study organic matter... | ecosystem: Environmental > Aquatic > Marine > Coastal ... | reverse complement strand
TTGATTTGAACGGATACCCCTTTGCCCTTGCCCAATCTCCAAACTTGGCGTTTTGGGTGGGTTTCAACCCAACCATGTTGACGAATTTCTGCGTCTCCCGTTCTTTGGATTTGTCGGCGATGACTTTGGCTTTTTTCAAGGCATCCATGTTGACCGGGATCCCCCGGATGTTCATGGCGAGATCCATATGGAAAGAGTCAAGGACGGGTCCGGTCAGTTCAAACATTGGCAAGGCACGGTGGAGGGCCTTTTCGGCAACGACATCCTGACGGCAATACTCTACGAAGTTTTGGAAGTCTTCCGGGTCATCCTCCGGCAAAATCCGGGTCCGTGGGTCTTTCTTTGATGGTTTTCGGGGCACGGAAAATTTCTTGATCAAGTCTTTGCCCTCCTTGTCTTTCTGTTGCGGGAGTCCAAGAAACTCACAAGCTTGGCCCAGTTTGGCAGGGATTGCCGCCCGGCGACACATGGCGGCGGTGCATCGGTAGAGGGTCACATCCGGGTTCCAATCAAACCCAAACGTCTTTTTGCAAAGCTGTTGCAATATGGCAATTTCAAAAGAGACGTTGTGAGCGTACACCAACCAATGGTCCCTGAATGCCTGTTGCAGAAGATCCAAGGCTTTCAAACATTCGTCTGACCCGTCAACTGAGTTGACCACGTCCCATGTGTGGACTGGGGCATCTTCTTCATCCATTGAGGCGGCGAGGATCAAGACTTCAGTCGATGGGTGTTCAGCATATTTGAAACCCCCAACGTCACCAATCGGTGCTTCAGAGTAGACTTCAAAATCAATGTGGATGGTTTTACTCATTAATCATCCTCCCAAAGTTCAGACTGTTCCTCTGTTGGTGGTTCCTGGTGGCGTTCCCTGTTCCCTTTGCCGACATTGGCGGACGACTCCATCAATTGGATGTTGCCGACTTCATACCCTTTGAAGTTGTCAACCCGGTCAATATGGAAACTTCCGGGGGACCGTCCGACAAGTTGGAGATAGTTGGTTTGGTCACAGAATGCCCGGAACTCTTCAAAGGTCAGTTTGAATTCAATATTTCGTTTCTTGGCGGACAGTTTCAAAGCCCTGAAATAATACCGCCAAGGGTCTCGGATTGCTCTCATTCGGCCATGGCATGTATTACAATATTTTGCATGTTTTGGGGGGCTGTTGGTACATCCGTGGTATTTACAGATCTGCCCGGTGAAAAGATCTCCTTCAATTGGGGCGAAAAGATACCGCCACGGGAACGACGGTTCTTTTGCAGCCCCAGGAAATGGCATTGTCTGCCAATCGGGGTAAGGCTCAAATTTTATCTGGTCCATACCCCCGAAGCCCGACGCCGTATTTACGACGCCAGGCGGGTGTAACATGTCACGGATGACAATGAAAAGTTTTGGGGTTCTTAGCCCCAATCTTCTTCGTCGCCGTCCTCTTCTTCGTCAATTTCTTCTTCGTCGAATTCGTCGGCAGCATCGGCAACTTTACCAACGAAACGATCGCCGTGTCCTTTCCATTGGACACCAACGAGGGAGGCAGAAACGCCTTTACCGGACTTGGGGTTGTCGAACCCATAGACTTCTATCAACAGATTTACGTAGCAACCGGAATAGATCCGTTTGTCATTCTTCTGCATCTCGGTTTTCGTGTTGTCCAAGACTGTGACTTTACCACCTTCACATTGGTCTTCTCTGATGGAAGCATCAATGAGGAAGGTTTCGGCGTCGGTTCCGGGGCGATATTCTCCGGTTTTCTTGTCCACGAACTTCTTGCGGGTTCCTGAACCATCAGCCTTGTTGTATACCCAATTTGCATAGATGGCATCCAATTTGCCGAACTTGTTTTTGAAGACTTCATCACAGACCTTTTTCATGAAAGAATGTGGTTTGGTGATTTTCTTCGTCTTCCCGTCGGAGTCAGGGACTTCAACGGCGAGTTGCGTCCCCTCTTCACAGATCACAGTGCAGTTGAACTTTGGGTCTTTGGAGTCCCCAATCGTTTGCGCTGTAAACAGTTGGTTGAATGACAACCGAGCGTTTTTGACAATGACGAGACCAGTGATTTTTTTATCTGACATCTTGTGTATTTCTAGTTTCTAGTGGTTTTGAGTTTTGGGATTTCTACAAGTTCCCGTCTTGTTTTGTGGAATTCGTGGGCGGTCTGTTGTCAACAAGGGTTCCTTGCTTCATGGCGTCCATGATAATGGCAAGGTCTGCCATTGCACAATTGAGGTGGTGGGTTTTGATTTCGGGGTCTAGGTCGTCCTGATCTTTTTTGTCAATGGTTGCCAAGATGTGGCGTTGGGCTTTACCAAGATACCCCATGAGGTCGATCTGTCCCTCTCTCCAGTTCCACGGTTCCCTCTTCTTGATCGCGGTGGAGTTGTAAAGGACTTGCCCAATGCCCTCAATGGCAACAGGTGGGCAGTAGTGGACGGGGGTTTTGGTCTGGTCCTCTTTGTGGACTGGATGCTCTTCCCAAGACTGGGTTTGCCTCTGTTTGGTCTGCTCCAGTGTCTTCTTCGATGAGAGGCCGGGGAGGAGCATGAAGTCCCCTGAGTCTGTAATATCTTCAGGAGAGGCAACAACGCTAGTGCTCCAATAGAGGTTTATGACTTCTTTGGGGCATAGACAAAGGAATACTTGCTCATTTACTATCTTATATACTTTGATCTCTTGTTCATTCAGTGTTTTGTAGTAGACGGCATCTGCCGGGACCCGGAACTTGTTGCCTTCGATCGTTACGGTTTTGGTTTCCATTTGATTTCTTTGGTTCTTGATTCTTGGTTCTTGGTTGTTGATTATGCCCAATCCTCATCGTCGGATTCAGCCTCAAAGTGGTCTTCAGGTTGTTTGAACCCCAAGGCGGGTCTTGGGTCATCATCAAGGACAAGTTGCGGTTTTCCATCGGGGCGGTGGATCAACGGTTCGGTCTTTGATCCTTCCTTCGGTTCCATGAACCCGAATGCGATCTTAGCTTGGGTTGACAGTGGTTTGATGTCGGGATCTTTAGGGTCAAGATGTGGTTTCAATGCCGCAATGATCTGAGGGGCAGTTTTAAATTGGCGAGGCTTGCTGCGCTCTTCAGCATTGAGATAGTTCGACGCCATTTTTTCAGCTCTCTCTTCATCAACCCATGTCCGATTCCCTTGCTTCCCGGCAACAAGCTTGACGCCCCGGAGATCACCGCCTTTTTGAATCCGGTCGGTTTCGGCGTCCAGCACGTCATCAATGACCTTCTTCATTTCTTTTCCGTGCGCAACAATCCATTTGACTTGCTCAGGTGTCACAAACTTGGTCGGTTGGTTCTTTTTGGTCATGGTAATGGCGGTTTCTTCTGGTTCTTGTGTCAGGTCAAGTGGTTCGGGTTCTTCGTCAAATTCTTCAAATGGGTTGGCCTTTGGACCCATACCTTGAAAGGATGTCTTGCAACGATGCTTGCAGATTTTGCGGATGTCGCAGAACAGACACGCCTTGGGGGAGGGTTTGAAAACCGCCTCCATCGGGTCATTGGCGACATGGTAGGCGTCTTCAATCTCTTGGCAGAATTTGCGGAGATCTCCAAGGGTCAGAGACCACCAATCAACTGAGCCGTCAAATGTGTGATGTCTGGGTTGATAGATACCAAGGCGGACAGGCATTGTGTCGGGAAGTTTGTCTTTGCTATTTTCAATGTCCCGGATGGTTGAATATCCATAAATTGCGAGTTGCTTGTTTTCAAACGCATCCACTTTGACCCCCTGCCCATATTTGAAGTCAAGAATGTCAATTCCAAAGTTCGGATCTTCCGGGTTGGGGCGAACTGCCCGAAAATCGACGGTCCCAAAGTCTTCAGGTCGGTAGAAAAGAGGAACCTGGTGTTCATAAGAATGGGATGCCCCGACGATGTTGGGGTCTCTGAGGTTCCGAAGTTCGTTGGTTTCGGCAAGATACCCGGCAATGTGGTCTTTCATTGGTCGGGGAATGGTGTGAAGGCTCATTTGCTTCTTTGCAACTTTGTCAGCAAAGTCGTGTGCCTCTGTGCCTTCGTCGGCATATTCGGAGGATTCCTCCTCGGTAATGAGACCTTGGGATTTTGCAAGTTGGATCGCTTCAACGGAGGCGGAACAGGTCGTCCACTGTTCAGCGGAAGAAGGGGCAAAAATAGAGTGGGACATGGTGTTTGGTTGGTTATTTGCCCCCGCCGCCGGGCAATGACGACGGGGGCGGTTTTTGAGACTATGAGGATTCAGTTGGGCAATTTATTCGTATTTGCAACCCGCCGCCTTTTCAAGGTCGGCAACGATGGCCGGGATTTTGTCGGTGTGTTCTTCAAATGCCGCTTTGAGTCCAACGCCTTCGCCGACATGCCCATCCAAGATCTTGCGGATTAGTCCGCCTTTTAGCTCGGATTTCTGAACCGCCTTTTTTGCTAAGGCGTGGGTTTTTTCGTAGGTGTAATCCGGTTTTGCTTCTTCCGCTTCTTCCGCTTCTTCCGCTTCTTCGGAATCATCACAAGAGTCGTCGTCTGAGGTTTCTTCTTGGGCCGGGTCTGGGTCACTCGCCGCCGCTTCTGCTTCTTCAAGGGTCTTTTCCCATGTGGTCATCCTGGAACCTTTCTTTGGGTGTGGGACACCAAGTTCGTCAAGACGTGCGGCAATCTCTGCTTTCCGGTCCGCCGGATCGTCTGTTGGCGTGGATTCTGCAACCTTCTGGGTTGTAGCTTCCGTGTTGGTGTTGGCAGCGGCGGCGGATGGTTTGCCACGTGTGATGATTTGGGCTAAAAGGTCTTCCGACAGTTCAGCGGCGTCTACTTCAATTATGATTTTCATTGGTTATTGGTTGTTAGTTCTTGGTTTGGGTGAGGTTCAAGACCATTGGAGGTCTGAAAATTGTTGGGTTCTTTGGTCCAGACGTTGTTTCATTTTGACATCGACCCTTTGAAAGGCCCACTGATATTCAAATTTTGCATTCTTGTCTAAATGTGATGCCTTCTCGCAGACATCACTGACAACAACGATTTTGAACTGGTCTTGGGATTCGACGATCACAAAATCGCCAATCCTGAGATCAAGCCGGGTCTTGTAGGTGTATTCCTTTTGGGCGTTTGGAGAATGCCCGTTGGTGAAAGGCTCGAAGATGACCTTGATTGATTTAATGCTGGGGTCTTCTTTTGCTTCCTGGAAAGATAGATTCATTGGTTTGTGTAGATGGGTCCGCCATGGCGGGCTTCAAATTGAAGTCGGTTGGTTTGTTCGTTCTGACGGTCGGAGATAGAACGGTGCCTTTTGTAGTCCTCTGGGTTGAATCCGGTGGCACATCCGGCTGACAGGAACAGGGTCAGGGTTGCTAGGATCAAGAAGGGCATTTGCTTTGCGTTCAAGGTTCTTGTGATGGTGGATTGCAAGAATGTCTTGGGGTCTCATATTTGACCCCCACGAAGGAAAACATTTGTCTGTCCGACACGCTGATAATCTGAAAAACTCAGATCGTTTTTCAGCATATTGAATGCTTTCAACTGAACCTCTTTATTATTCAGAGTGTTTGGCCAAATGAGATTCCCGCAGGTAGTGAATGCTGGTTTGCCGTCGATCTCAATCTTTTCAATTTCTTGGTTTGTCATTTTAGTTTCTTGGGTTCTTGGGTTCTTGGGTTCTTGGGTTCTTGGGTTCTTGGGGTCTCATTTGAGACCCTTCTTGATCGCATCTTCATCAGTGTAAACTGTCAGGTCTTTAGTGATGAAGAAATCTCCGAAGACTGTTTCAATGGTCACACCATTGATTCTTGAATCTTGATCAAAAGTATTCTTGGCAATTTGTTTGGCTTGGTTGATGGATTGGATTTTCATTTTGTCTTGGTAGTCTTGGGTTCTTGGTTTTAAGGTTATGGAAATTAAGATGGCCAAATTTTTTGGAATGGTCAAGTTTTATTTCCAACTTTTTTCATTTTTATTTGTGGCATGTCACATCTGACAAATACAGGGACGGTTGATATTCGGGCCATTTTGTTGTCAAAAATCCTTTGTCTTCACGCCCAAGAGGAATCGTCGGTTTCCCCTTCTTCTGGGTCAATATATCCCGGCGGGTTGATGATCCAATATTCGTATCCTTGTCTCTTCTTTGGTAGTTTGTCCTGTCTCAAAGAGTAGGTTGCCCGTTTAATCTTCTGGTTCTCCAACCGTCGGAGTTGGGAAACCAGAGTTTGTGTCGATGGACAGACCTTTTGGAACCGGATTTGACTTGCCCTGGTCCCACATTGGGCGAGGATGTCATAGAGTTGGTTCGCCGTCCCAAACCAAGGCGCGGCAATTTGTTTGTAATTGTCTTCGTCTTCGTCAAACCCGGTCTTGTAAAAAAGCCGTTGTTTTGCCTCGTTGTCCATTTTGAACAAAACTTGAGTGTGGGGTTCGGTTTGTTCGAAGTCTATGACGAGATCCGGGTTTTTGAATGATTTGACAGGGTAGCGGTTCCAAGGGTGCTTGATGTCGTCGGCGATCTTGTGTTCATACAACAGGTAATAAAGGAAATGTGGGAGTTCTTTGCGGATGTTCCTTTCGACCTGTTCGAACCAATTCGGGTTTACTTGTTTGATGGCGGCGAATGGTCCATGCTCCATACTCCGGGCACGCAAGAGGATCAACTTGTCTTCGACGCCGTCTTCCAACGGGGGGATCGTGGCGAGTGTGGCGGGTTCGGTGTTCATCATCCGAATGAATCGCCACCAAGGGCGGACCGGAACTTTGTCTTGGAACATGCCCCGGAAGTCTGCCCCGCCACCTGCCCCGACGGTCAACTCTTTGATCTTTTCACCAAACGCCGCCCGGAATTGATAGTTGGTTTCAAGTTCCTTTGTGTCGTCCAAGAAAAGGAGTTCGGATTGAAACAGGTGGGCGTTGAACTCTGAAGAGGTCCGTTTGAATAGATCAATACAGGATGACGACCGACCCCCGAACATCGCCGGGAGGATGTGGACAAGCAAAAGGGATTTCCCGGCGTCTTTCTCCCCTGCAATGTGCATGAATTGGGCTTGGCTAAAACGTGCCGTCCGGCGTCCTTCGTTGTGAAAATCACGGACGCCGGACGACAACCAACCAAGAAAGATTTCAAGTTGGGGGTGGAACCAATCAAATTGACTTTTGAGTAATGCCCCAATGGTAACCCATTGGCCCTTTGCGGGTTTGATGCAATCAGGGGACTTCTGGACCACGTACCGAAACCCATTTTCTTCATAGTAACCAGCACGGCGACCACACAAGGCAGGAAGTACAGAATCAACCGATTTGTCCAATTGTAAGGAATTGACAACCGCATCGACTGGGGCAATCCGTTCGCCTTCCATCCGGTCAACCCGGAAGCCGATTTCGGCAAGGTGAGTTTTAACGGATGTCCGGTCAAGGGCAACCCACGCCCCTTGGTTCTCTTTTGTAAAGAAGGTCTTGGATTTGCCATGATAGAAGAATTCGATCTGTTTATTGAGGGCAAGGTAAGTTTCGAATCCTTCAAGATCCCAACGGATTTTCTTTGTGTCTGGGTCTCTGGGTTTCTTCTTCCCTTCAGGGTCAAAATACAGCATGGTCTGCCGTGTCCGCCCTTCTTTCTCCGGGGTCACGTTGGGCATCCTGGCAATCTGGGATTTGACCGCCATTCTGGGGTCTGCCCCGTGTAGGCAGGCGAGCTTGAAAAACTCTTTTGTAACCCGGCGTTCGGAGTTGCGGAGGTCGAACCAAAAATGCAAGGACTTGCCCCCGGTGTCGATTGCCATGTGAAGAGGGGCGAACTTCGCCATTTGGAGGGCGAATCCGGTGAACCGCTCCACTTTCCCTTGGTCGTCATCGTCCATCTCCAACACCATCCACTCACGTTTTTTGACGTTGGCATTACAACGGGTCGCAACCCGTCCTTCTTTGTCCAACGGGTTGACTACCCCTTCGACTTTTTTGAAGTGAGAAGGGTTCAAAAATTTCCAGTCGTTGGCTTTGGTGTTTGAGTTGATGAATAGCTCCTCTAACTCTTTGGCCCGTGCAAGAGTCCCCGCTTCAAAGGCGGAGAATTGAAGGTTAATGATGTGGTCAGGCTCGAACAAAGTCTTGATGATATCGACGGGGCGAACCTTCTTGGGTTCAGGATGTGGTGAATGCTCCAAAAGTTCCTCTTTTTGGGTCCGCCGGAACTTCATCAGTGCCTCTTCTTCGATTGAAGGAGTACCCAAATCCTTTTCGTTGATGATCTTTTCTAGTTGACCTTCACAATCCCAGACACGCTGAACCGCCCGCCTGGGTGCGGTCCGGTAGTCGATCCGCTCCGGATCGTACTGGGTTTGGAGGTGATCGAATGTATCCTCAAAAGGGACCCCCATTTTGTAACAAATGGAAGCAACTTTGAGGAGGCTGGCATTGTGGCCTTTTCCGGGTTCCTCCAATTCAAGGACTGTGTAGGCTTGCTCCGGGGGGAGCCGTTTGGCGGACTCTCTGAGGCCTTCCGGCAAGAACCGCAATGGGTCCGCTGCCGTTGAAGGTTTTGAGAAGTCGTCAAAGTCAATTTCTTCGCAATCCATCACTTCTGACCCAAGATTTCAAGGTAGGTGATGGCGGCATAGCAATTTGCCTGGATGCCGCTTTTGTCATTTTTTAGCCATAGTCCATGAAGGCGTAAGACCTTAAAAAGCTGTTCTTTTGTCATTTTCTTGGTTGTTTTCTTGGTTGGTTTGGGTTGGTTTTCGAAGGGTAAGATGACCATAAAATTTTGAATGGTCAAGGCAAAATCTTCTTTTTTCGTAGGGGGAGTGACCGGGGGAGTAAATTCCTCACTCCCCTTGCCGAAAAATAAAATCGTTAAAAATAAGGATTTTTTGGGGGAGTGATTTTTTTACTCCCCTGTTGTCCCCCCTGTCGTAGAAAGGGGTAATTTACACTTTTCTTACTCCCCAAGTCTCCCCTAGTACTCTTTATCCTTTTCTATGACAGGGATCAGGGCATATGAAAATTGCATACAGGGGAGTAATTTTGATTTTCAGATTGCCTAACGCGCGACCGGAATCCGCTTGTTTTGGGCTTTTTTGGGGTGTTTTTACGTGTTTTATGGGGCAGATTCATGTTTTTTCGTATAGAGAAGGGGGACCACTCCCCTTGCTCCCCTAAATGCTAATTTTTAGTTAAACTAAGAAAGAAAAAAGAAACGAGAGGACAGAAAGATTTGGAACTCTTGGACTTTTTTGGTGAAACTTGGAAGTGTGAATGCGGAAAAATTTGACACTCTTAGGCTTTTCTGGGAACTTCTTTGGATGACTAATTCCGACTTTGAACTTTTGGAAGCCCAAATGGTTCCGATCCGCCTAAAAATGGAGAAACAACGGGTTCTGACGAAGAGGGAACACCAAATTGCCAGGCAATATAATGCCGCTCTTGACAAGATGGCGGATGGAGGCGGGGATCGTGCTGATAATGAGCTTGATGTGAACTTTGGGGTTGCCCCCCAAGTTGTTCCTCCGGGCGACTTCTCAGAGGGAATTCAGGGTGTGCATGACGAACTTGGTTTTGTGGAACCTCCTCACACCTTGACCCAAGCTGAGAGGAAATTCATCTTGGCATACTCCCAAGCAATCCCAACACGGGAGGCGTTTGAAGGGGCATTCAAAACAAAGAAGAAGGTTTCAAATGACAAGATGTGGGCTTGTATTCGTGGGATATTTGAAAAAGAGGAAGCTCGGACCTATTTGGAAGAACTCAACGCCCGTGTTGAAAGTGTCGCCATCGCATCAAAGGCGAAAGTCGAGATGTTCCTGACTGCCGCAATGGAGGCAACTTTGCAGACGGTTGGGACAGATTCCCCTTTATGCCGCAAGGCGGTCGTCACACGCTCCTATAATAAAGACGGCGACATGATCGGGCAAAGACTAGAACGGCAACTTGTGGACCCGCTGAAGGCGATTGAAATTCTCAGTCGTATGCGGGGTTATGACCAACCCCAGAAAGTCCAAGTGGAACACCGTGGCGGTGTTATGGTGGTCCCGATGACGGCGAACGATGAAGAGTGGTTGGCCATTGCCGAAAAACAGCAACAGAAACTCATTGAGGAAACAATTGATGTCTGATCAGAAGATGGGAAGCCGTATTGGATTGAGGAGACAGAATTTGAAGTGAGCCCCGGACTGACACGCATAGTGAAGAGTGACAAAAGAGCGATGAACGGAGTTGTACCCAGTGACTTGTTCACTTTTCTTTCGTTTTCCATAAATTTATGGAAATAGGACTTGACGGAATCCATCAGATTATAGATAGTAAGGGCATGATCAAGACATTCCCAACCAAAGAAGAGGCAATCGAATACGCGAAGAATTACAGCTCAGTCCAGTACGAGATGGGGAACCTAATACCATTCAAGTGCTTTGGGAGTGTGGCTAAATACTACGGAGTCAAAGAGGGCTATGCGGTCGAAACTGAAAACTAAGGAAGAAATTGATCGAACCGCTCAGAACATAAAAGGTGGCTGGAAAAAACGGGTGAACTTCAGAAAGCGAGAATATGCAAAAGCGAGAGAATTGATCGAATGCTCAATATGTAGCATAAGGGAAGAAATCAGAAAAATGAGATCGCGGCCCGAATGTTCAAAACGCGTCCATTATGCCAGAATCACAAGACTAGAAGTCCTAAAAAGAAACTATGAGTAACCAAGCAAACGAACTACGGCAATACGCCAATGAGATAACCCACCAGCTACACCAACTTGGTGAGCGGTCGCAGCTTGAAATCGTTGTGAGGTGATCAATCGAGGAAATAGACAAGAAGGCTGAACGAACGAAGAAAGCCGGGCTTTGATATGGATGAAGGATTTTGCGTCAACTACTTAACCCCATTTTCGTGGGAGAATGCCATGCGTGAGGTTAAACGGCTTCGCTCGTGTGGCATAAAGGCAATGATAAAACGCAAATGGTATGGCTGGATAGTCGCGACCTGAATATGCCACGTAAGCTATCCAGAGAATGGCTGCTCGCACGCTTGCGGCTTTTGAACGCGTCCGAACTCGAAAAGGATGCAGAACTATCTAAGGGCCGACTTGCCGACGTGAGACGTGGGAAAGCCAAACTACGAGAAGACGAGATAGAACGCATCCGAAAGGTGTTAACTTCTTTGAACACAACTATTTTGAATACAAACCAAACCTTGAAAACCTACGCCCCCAAAACAACCTCTTTGGTCCTTGCAAGACCGATGATGAGAGACAAATTCTTCAAAAAACATTTTGGGGTAAAGAAACCGCAAGGCGTTGCCCCCGGTTACGAAGTGATCAAAGACGGGGAACCAACTTGGATCAACAAAATGGATTTCGAAGCAGAATATTTTGAATACAAACCTTGAAAACTAATGCCATCAATCAACAAAAACGACCGTGCTGCCGACCGTGCCACACATGGCGGGAAAGGCGACCAACACCGACAAACGCCCGGATTTCTGGACAAATACCGCAAGAGTCCGATCTGGGATAAAATAGGAACCAAACATAACAAGAAGTCCCCCCCCAACAAGAATTTGACTTCCATTTCGACAAACCATGAAAACTGAGGAGAAAACAAAATTGAAAACCGTTGGTTGGGAGGAGATCCGGCCCGGCAATGTATTTTATTGGCAGGGACGACGTTGGCGGAAGATCAATCTGAATGAAGGTCAAGATCTGATCACCGGGGCGAGAAGTCACCCATTACTCAATGCCAAATTCAAAATCCGGGTTCCTGTTGGTTTGTGACATGTCACATTCAACACCCCGGACTTGGCCCATATAGACACCTGTTTTGATTGCCAAAATTCCTAGTCGTCAAAAATTCAAGGTCCAAGCAAAAGAGGTCTGGAAACCTCTTCCGGGATCTCAGTCATTGGCAATCGCCTGTCCTTTTGACCGGATTTTATACCACGGGACACGGGGACCGGGAAAAACGGAGGGACAGTTGGGAAAATTTGCCGCCTATGTGGACAAAGGTTATGGGAAGTTTTGGCGGGGTGTCATCTTTGGCCGGACGTACAAAAATCTTGATGACATCATTTCGAAGTCACAAAGATTCTTCCCAAAGGTTTTTGAAGGGGCGGAATGGAAGTCATCCAAAGATCAATACAAATGGGTTTTTCCTGGTGGAGAGGAACTTTTATTCCGGCATATCAAACGGGCATCCGACTATGAAGCGTACCATGGACAC
>Ga0075481_10000776_pt1 | contig 12182 bp, 26 predicted proteins | sample DEB08_DNA_11_FD_76337 | JGI IMG/M metagenome (GOLD analysis project Ga0075481, IMG submission 76337) | Aqueous microbial communities from the Delaware River and Bay under freshwater to marine salinity gradient to study organic matter... | ecosystem: Environmental > Aquatic > Marine > Coastal ... | reverse complement strand
GAACTGGCGGGTGGCTGGTTGAAAGGCAAGGCAGACAAGCAAGCTGCGGAAGCCAAGCTGAAGCTGACAGAAGCGGAAGCCAAAGCCAAGATCATGCTGTCAAAAGAAACGTCTGTTGCCGATTGGGAGCGCATTATGGCGCAAGGTACGCAGGCAAGTTGGAAGGACGAATACTTAGTTTTGCTATTTTCAGTGCCTTTAATACTATGCTTTACGGGCGAATGGGGTCGCACAGCCGTTGCAGAGGGGTTTGCAGCGCTGGAAACGATGCCAGAGTGGTATCAATACACTTTGGGTGTAATCGTAGCTAGTAGCTTCGCCGTGCGCTCTGCAACTAAATTCTTTGGGAGAAAATAATGGCTAGAGGTGACGCACTAAAGATGCTGCAAAAGACATGCGGGGTAACGCCTGATGGCGCGTTTGGGCCGAATACAGCCCGTGCCATTGCGGAGCATTACGGATTGAATGCCAATCGTGGCGCACACTTGCTTGGTCAGGCGGCTCACGAAAGCGGCAACTTTATGATCTCCGAAGAAAACCTGAATTACCGCGCGGAAACAATGTGCCGTGTATGGCCCTCACGGTTTAAGTCAGAGGTGGATGCAGAGCCATATGCGCGTAACCCAGAGAAGCTGGCAAATAAAGTTTACTCAGGACGCATGGGGAACGGCTCAGAGGCTTCAGGAGATGGGTGGAAGTACGCTGGCAAGGGTTTCATCCAATTGACGGGTAAGGACAATGTACGGGCCTTTGCAGAGCATATCGGGCGTGACAGCTTGGTAGATGACCCATCGCCAATTGCAGATGAACTAGCGATGGATAGCGCAATCTTCTTCTTTGAGAGAAACGGTTTGTTCGCTATGGCAGACAAGGGTGTTACCGATAGTATTATCAAAAGTATCACTAAGCGTGTAAATGGTGGTTATCACGGCCTAGAGGATCGCATGGATAAGACTAAGAAGATTTATCGGTGGTTGGTCGCAGCATAGGTTTAATTGATCTGGATAGCGTGTCAGTGCGTACACAGTACATATTAACATCGCTATCTGCGTTGAAGTATTTGTGCATGTCTTCGTTGTCGCGGATCGCTATTTGACAAGCCTCATAGTCTGGCAAAATCAAATATGTCTCTATGTCAATCCCGCGCAGTGAGTATTCTATGTATAACGCTGTGAAAAACTCCATCTATTTTAATTCCTTTATTTTTTGTAGAATATTGCTTAGTATATGTTTTTCATCAGCATCTTTTACGCTGAGTATTTCATCACCTTCAGAGAAAAAAATTTCAAACCATGCAGCATAAATTTTCTGGGAAATCAGGTTTAGCTCATCTTTGTTTAGTTCTAATTTATATTTCATCTTGACCTCTGCTTTCTGTTTTTCCAATACTTTGATGCGTTCCAGTAATGGCTCAACATCTTCGTAGCGACACCACGCCCCTTCACTATCTGCTCTACGAACATTGCGCACCCAATCGCTTTCCTTAGTGAAGAAAAAACGTCCAATCTTTATATTATTTGCCATTGCCTCTGCTTTCTGTTTTGCTAAATTGTCGCGGTGGGCCGTGTAGCAATCATCGTTTTTGTTGGTTCTACCCAAGCTGTATCCCGACACTATAGCGCGGCCCACACGATCAACCGTTTATGCTGCGTTTGTGCGCATCTAAATACACAAGATACGGCGCAAGTTCTTCCTCAGTGACTAGACCCTGCGCAACCATGCGTTCTGCTAGTTTGCCAGTGATGTACGTTTCACCAACAGGTTCCCCAGCCTTGATGCGGCGCGCGTTGATTGCCAGTGTGTCAGGCTTCCACGGGCCTTTGTTCGCAGGCAGTGATGACAAAGATGTTGTCATAGATTTTGTGACAGCAGCATCAATATCTTTACCTGTTGGCCATGTGCGTGACGTGTGCGCGCTTTTCAGCTTCATAGAGGCGCGTTCAAATGTACCGCGAATATGATCTGAAGTCGTATCGTTTGGCAGCTTGTGGTTCACCATACGCGCCAAGCCTTCGATTTCTTGGCGTACCTTGTTCTCAGTGTCTAAGTGCTTTGGAATGGCATATGTTGCCAGCATCTCTGTAATTTCACTGCGAATTTGTGACATGCGTTCTTCAAAAGTCATTGTTATTTCCCTTCATCGTTCCAGCGTTCACCGTTAAGCCATGTGGCTAGATGCGGTATGAACTGTTCTTCTTTACCCTTTAAGGTTAAAACATATGCCATGTACTTTGGCAATAGGTCATAGAAATTTATTTTCTTAGAAGCTGTCTTAAAGGCTTTCTTTGCCTGCGCTTTGCCAACCTTGCGTGGATAATCTTCCCATAATTGGTCAAAGTAATAATCAACATAATCATCAATAGGTGATGATATAGGTTTATTTCCAAGGTTATTACTTACAAGGTTATTCATGCGCAGATTTTGCGTATCCCCATGCGCAGATTTTTCGCATACCATACGCAGATTTTGCGCATCGTCAGTGTCCGATAATGTCCCAGTAAGTCCCAGTATGTACGAATTTGTAGTCTTGCCACCTGTGTCACGATACTGCTGGACGCGGGTAATCAGACCTAGCTTTTCTAGGGTGTCCAAGTGACCCTCTACAGCGCGACGTGACATTTCGCTAAGTTCTGCCAAGCGGTTTATGCTAGGAAAGCATTTACCTGTTTCGCCATTGTGATGATCGGCCAGCCAGTACAGCACAATCTTTGTCGCTGGCTTCAAACCAGTTTGCTTCATTGCCAAAGCTGTCATGTAATGCGACATTTTAAAACTCCTTGCCCAATATGTTGTGCCGTGTTACCAAGCAAGGGCAAGTGCTTGGTTTAGGCATTTTTGGTTCAGCATTTGAATTGCGTTCACGCTGAACTTTTTCCCTTCGCGTCAGAGCCGTCCCAACTGGGGCGGTTCTTTCTTATAGCACACCTTCAACGTAGTCTGACAAGGCTTTCATTGTAGAATACTTAGGGTCTTTTTCTGTATTCATAAACCTATACACCGTGTTGTAGTGCAGTTCAGTTTCCCGTGCGACTTTACGCAAGTTATGCTTTGCTAGTTCGCATTTTAACGTATCAAACGTCAGGATATGTTCTCTTTGGCAGTCCATCTTTTTACCCCGTGTGGTTATTTTCTTCTTGACGTATCTCACATATTCATTTACACCGCAAGGTACAAATTGTGTACGGAGGGAAAAAATGCACATCAAAGAGAACATAGTCGTTCACGCGAAGGTCGCAAAAGCGTTAAACGAGTACAATCACAAGGTTTGTCTTTCTAACGATCCAGCATCAAACAAATTGTCAGACATGGTTCCGACAGAGGTGTGGGATATTATTTATGATGCAATCGACGCTGGCATCGCAGAGCAAAAAAAGGGGGTATATAATGCCTAACAAGTTTCATCAGGCAATGGATGTCGTAGCGGACTTGAACAAGTCCCACGGCGTCACACAGCGCGGCGGCAAGCAATACACAGAGGTCGCAAAGCGCGTAGAAGCATTCCGCATGGTGTTTGGCGGCGAATACGGTATCGACACTGACATCATTCACAATGACGGTCAGACTGTTGTGGTAAAAGCCACAGTCAAAGACAAGGACGGTTTTGTTGTCGGGTCAGGATTGGCCGAGGAAATTCGGGGGTCATCACAGATCACACGCACATCAGCGGTTGAGGTTTGTGAAACATCAGCAATCGGGCGCGCACTGGCGTCTATGGGTTTGCACGGCGGTCAGTATGCGTCAGCGAACGAAATGGATGGCGTAAAACGTAAAGAGGCAGCGATCAAGGCATCAGAGGCAGCACCAAAGCCAACGGGTGAGCCAAAGATTGGCATGTCATTAGAAGATCGTATTGATGCAATGCTTACTTTCTACGAAAACTGTGACGCGCAAAAGTTTGCCGCAGCAGAGGGAAAGTATAAAAAATTAATCAACAGCCCAGACTTGTCAGAACCTCAATATGAGCAGATGGTTGAGGCGCATGATAAACGTAAAGTGGAGTTAATGGTATGAAAGTATGTACAATCGCAGGGCGTCTCACCAAAGACTGTCAGGTTCAAGAGAAAGAGGGCAGGCAGTTTGCAACCTTTTCTGTCGCAGTTGACGATGGTTATGGACAAAACAAAGGGGTGATGTTTTTCGACGTCACCTACAATCGCAGCGCAGTGGCACAGTATTTGACAAAAGGCACAAAGGTTTGTGTCAGTGGCGAACTAAAGCAGCGTGAATATAACGGAAAAACGTACCTGTCGATCCGCGCAGCCGATCTGTCACTGATGGGTGGTGGTAAACCGCGCGATGAACGCACGTCACAGCCACAGCCAGCAATGGCAGAAATGGACGACGAAATACCATTTTAAGAACAGACGGGGCGGGTGTTCACAAGCCACCCGTGTCGGAGCGCCCGCTGGGGGACGGGTTCTGTAAATCCCCCAAACAACATTGAAGGGAAAAGCAATGAAAGCAACAGGCGAATATACCGTAGAAAACTTTGAGTTACATCATGCAAACAATCCGCATATCTACGCAGCTTTTACAAAATACGCCAAACAGGTAGCGCAGCATCGGGAATATTTTTCTGCAAAAGCAATCTTTCACCGTATCCGTTGGGACAGTGCAATAGGTGAGTTTGATAGCGAGTTCAAAATCAGTGATGGCTGGATTAGTCATTATGCGCGCAAGTTTATGAAAGATAATCCGCAGTACGACGGTTTTTTCAAAACCAAAGTGCGCCGTGTTTCATATTTCGAAGAAGATACGACTGATCCGTGGGAATTTGGTGAAGATGAGCAAAAGGCTTGGGACTTTGCGTAAATTGCAAGTACAATTAAGTAACGGGCGTTTAGTTCCTGTTTCGCAGTATGACGCCGAGCGCATGGATGACTATGCGCAAGGCTCACTGTTTAACCTGTCACCGACAAAGCAGCGGTCTAATCCACAGCACAACTTGTACTGGTCAACGTTGCGCAGGGTAGCAAAGGCAACGGGCAAATGGCCAACAGAGCATCATTTGCACGATGAACTAAAGCTGGCGTGTGGATACGTCAGAACGCACTTTTCAGCGCTGGACGGATCGTTTGTGCGCATCCCAGACAGCATTGCGTTCGACAAAATGGATCAGGCAGAGTTTCAAAAGTATTTTGACATGGCTATGGCCAAACTAGCAGAGGGGATCGGCTACGATCCGTTAGAGCAATGAGCGACATTCCACATGCACGAAGAATATTAGAGCAACTTTTAAAAGATTTAGAGGCGTTTGACAGCGACATCATGCAGACGCGCGCGGCAGTTAAATCAGCATTGAAACACATGTACCGCGACAGGCACAAGCCCGTTCAGGGGAAAAGGACGTCACAGCGCATGACAGCGGGGTTGCGTGATAGGATTAAGTCTATGTGCGAACACAATCCAGAAATGCATACACGGGACGTTGCAGAGAAGCTGAACGTGAACCAAGGTCGGGTTACGGAAGTATTGGCGGGTAAATATGACGAACTTAGCTAAACGGCCCCCGTTAGGGCTAAAGGGCGATAAGCCGTTACGCAGCAAGAAGATGCTGGACAAGATACGCCAGTTGCCTTGTGCAGTCTGTCAGGCGCACGGTGAGCCGCAAATGTCACCTACAACAGCGCACCACCCGATCCATGATCGCTATGGGGTTTATAAAACTGGCGACGATTGGGCCGTGCCTTTATGTGACGGACATCATCAGGCTTTGTGGGACGACAGCAAATTGGCAATTCACAAGGGTAAACAAGAATGGCGTAAGAAGTACGGCTCTGATTGGTCGTATGCGCCTTATGCGCCGAGGGAGGGCGATGAGAATGAGCAAGCAGATGACAGCTAAAGACATTAACACAATGCTGCGCATGTACGAAAACGGAAGCACTGCGAAGGAAATCGGTCAAGAAATTGGACGATCACCTAGCGTTGTGTCATCAACACTGGCGCGGATGAAAAAACAGCTTACATGCCGTGATACATATCATGCTGCACCCGTCGAAAGGATGGAGCCAGAAGAATATAAGAAAATGTTAAAAGAGCATTTGCGGCGTGAAAGGTATGAGCGCGCATTGTTTCTAGGGGAAGTCATATCTTATTTTGACAAATTCAAAAAAGCGCATTACCCATCATGGATTTTTGAAAATGATGACGTTTTAGATTATTCGCCCTCATCAGTCCAAGACACTGACACATAAAGCACGGGGCCACGGTCTGGATGGCAGTATGTCTTTTTGACCCGCAGGCTAGTTACCTGTTTATCATCAGCATACAGCGTGTTATTCAGCCCGTCACAGACGATCTTAGCGATGTTGTCACAGTCTGGCGTACCGATAGGGCTGATCGCACCATATTCCGCTTCTAGTTTCTTTTTCTTTGTCCACGACTTTGGGATGTCCATAAACGCGATAATGTCTACGGCCACAGGTCTATCGGTCTGGTCGATGTCTTGCTTTGCCATAGCAGCCCAAGCAGCAGCGTGAATGCGCCGTTCGTATTCTTTGGTTTTCTGTGGGGTGTAGGTGTGGCCAGCTTTTGTAAACCGTGGCCTGCCTTTACCGATTGGCTGTCCTGTTATTTCAAGTTCAACTTTATACATTGCCTGCTCCGTTTTTTGGGACAGTAAAAAAATTACACGAAAATGTAAATAAGGGGGTTGCGTTACCTTGCAAGGTATGATTTAAACATAATTGTAACAACGAAGGGAAAATCGTTATGGAACTTACAGCAGCAGTTGAAAACTTAATCGAAGCGATCAAAGCGGATTATTGCAAGGGCGATTGGCGCGATGACATGAAGGAACGCTTTTGCGATGGCTTGGGTTACAAGGTTGGTAAAAACTACATCAAGGTCACAATGAGCAACGGCGGCAGCGTTTGGGGTTTCGTCCAGATGCATGATGACGCGAAGTTTGTAGCGGGTGATATTTTACTGGCCGCAGGCTGGTCACGCCCAGCAAAGAACAAGGCGCGCGGCAACGTGTTCGGTGATTACAGCATCAACTGGACAGGCCCAAAGTATCTGATCTGATGTACGGCACTAACCTAAGAGAGTTTATCCAAGCGATGTTTGATTACGACATCGTTTGGGTTCCACAGTCGTCAGATGACGAACCACCATTTTAACGGTACAAAAATGACATCTTTTTTTCATTATGTCATTTTAGGGGTTTACATTACCCTGTAAGGTAATATATAAGGGTTATATAAACAGAAACGGCTAACCTTGAAGGGGGTTTATCATGCCACAGTCACTTAAATTTCTTATATCATCTGAAGCAGCAGCGCAGCGCGCGGTACGCAAGCCTTCTTATGTTGTCCACCTAGAGGTCGCGCCATACACAGACGCGCCTATGGTCGAGATCGACGCCAACAATCGCGCACACGGCTCAGACATAGCCCGTGATTGGTTGGTAAATGGTCGCGCTGTTAGCGCAGGTGTTCGCAAAGTTCGCGCGGCTGGTGCGCTTGGTGAGCCAGACATTCTTGATCTTAGCGATTTTGAAGATGACCTTGCTGATACAACGCAAGCAAACCTCAACCGTGTTATGTCACAGTATGGCCTAACATTTTAACATACGGGGGCTACGGCCCCCCAACACACGAAGGGAAAAACAAATGCGCGGACGTTTACCACATCACTTTAATATGAACCTCAACGTAAAAGGTTCTCAGTTACCATTAGTTTTTGAGGGCGTGTTAGATATGGACGAAGGCTACTTTGAGCCACAAGACGTTTACCTACAAGGCGCGCGTGGTCGCGTAGAAGGTAAGGATGATTACAAGTTGTCAGAAACAGTGTTTAACGAAATCATGTCTGGCAAGTACGATGAAGATATCAACGATGCAGCATGGGGGTCAGCGTAATGGATACGTTTCTTAATCTTACCGAAAAAGAATTTGACGCTATTTTGGACTGCATTCAAGTTGTGCAAAATCGCATGGCGCATGTCGGCGGTTATGAAGGTTTAGGATGGCATGAGCAAGAATATCGTGCTTTCCAGCGTATGAGAAAGAAGGTCAATGATCGGAACATTGTCGCGTGTGCATTAAAGATACAGGGGGCATAGTCATGCGTTATGGCAAGTGGACATGGGAAGATGTTATTATCGGGATCATCGCTACGGCGGTGGTTCTCACTTGGGCAGCAGGTATAATAAAAGGTTGGTGGTAATGACCAAAAATCAGGAACTAAAGTATTTGCAAATGGCGGTGAAATTATGCAACGCGCACATCGCCAACCCGCAGATGCCAGCAGAGCATGGATTGAAAGAAATCAAAGGGTATTTAGAGCGCGTTATTGAACATCAAAAAAACGAGAACCCAGAGATTACTGGCGTTCCAATTTGAGGGAAAAAATGGTAAACATAACGGAGACATTTACAAAGATGTATGGCCGCGCGCCTACTCAAAGCGAAGTTGCTTCTATGTGGCAAATGAAGCGTGAAATGGAAGGCTACAAGAAAGCAAAGGCAATGGACGCTTCACAGGTAGCCCCACAGAAGCGAAAGCAAGAGCCGCGCACCCCAAAGATGGCAGCGCGTGACTACAACTACAGATGGCCTCACAGGGCGTCACAGATTGCGCAGCGCATTAACCGTATGCTGCATATACAGATGACCATAAAAGACATCGCGTTTGTAGAGGGCGCAACAGAAAACATGATTATGGCAGAGATCAATAAGTGGACACTGCCACGCGAAAACACAGAGGTTTACAAAAAGATCGAAAAACCGTAGAATTGTGCTACGATAGTTAGGGAGTGGATCACGGGCTAAAGCGAACCCTCCCTGCGCTTATCTGCCTCACTCAACTAGCCTCTGGTGGTGATCGCTCCCACTAGGGGCTTTTTTCTTTGTATCTTCTACGCTATATTACACAATATATAGACGCACCCACACTGGACGGTACTATGACAACAAACAGCGAACATTCCTCTAAAGTAGAGGGAAGTGGCCGTAAGAAAGGCACACCAAACAAAACGTCAGGCTTGATGAAAAACAGCATCATCCTTGCCGCAGAACTAGCAGGTCAAGACTTGGTAGAAGAAATGTATGGTGAGAACGCAGAGAACGCAGACCCACGGTTTGTGGAGCAAGCGCGCAAAGACGGTATGACAGCTTATCTCCGTATACAGGCCAAAGCCAACCCGCAGTCGTTTATGACGCTGATGGGCAAGGTTCTTCCGATGCAGGTCAATGCAGAAGTCTCAGGCGCTAAAAAGGTCGTCGTTGAATGGGGCGAGTAATTGAGGAAGGCGACACGATCCGTGTGCGCACTGGATATGTTCCACGGGAACAAGCGATTGAGTTTCACAATAGGAAACAGCGATACGCTTGCCTTGTGGCTCATCGACGGTTCGGCAAAACGGTTGCTGCTATCAATGATCTTATCAGAGCATGTTATACCACTCCCCTTGATAACGTGCGTGTCGCATACATTGCTCCTTATCTCAGCCAATCAAAAGCCATAGCGTGGGACTACCTGCTAGAATACACAGCCGCGATCCCCGACATCAAAGTGAACATCGCTGAATTGCGTATCGACTTCCCCAACGGTGCGCGTATCCGTTTGTTCGGTGCTGATAACTACAACGCTATGCGCGGCCTGTACTTTGATGCAGTGGTGCTAGACGAACCCGCAGACTTTCCAGCATCAGCGTGGCCGACAGTTATTCGCCCAGCGCTGGCAGACCGCAAAGGCAAGGCAACATTCATTGGAACACCGAAGGGCAAAAATGAGTTCTGGGAAATCTACAACGACGCGAAAGACGATCCCAACTGGTACAGCGCGATGTTCAAAGCATCAGAGACAAGTATCCTTGATGAAGGCGAACTTGTTGAAGCGCGACGGGCAATGGGCGATGACCGCTACGAGCAAGAGTTTGAGTGTTCTTTCGAAGCGGCGATCCAAGGGGCTTATTACGCAGTCGAAATGAAAACCGCCACAAGTGATGGCCGCATTGGTCGTGTGCCATACGATCCAGCGCTTGGCGTGGTGACAGCATGGGACTTAGGTATTGGCGACAGCACGGCGATCTGGTTTGCGCAATACACTGGTCAAGAGATACGCATAATTGACTACCATGAAAACAGCGGGGTGGGATTAGACGCATATGCCAAAGCGCTCAGTGAAAAACCATATCACTACGAACAGCACATTTTGCCGCATGACGTTCAGGTCAAAGAATTGGGAACGGGGAAAAGCAGGCTTGAAACACTTGAGGCGCTGGGCATACGGGACATTGAGATTGCGCCGAAACTAGCAATCGACGATGGAATACAGGCCGCACGATCTATGCTTGCGCGGTGTTGGTTTGATGGCGGCAACTGTGAGCGCGGGATTGAAGCGTTGCGCCAGTATCGCAGAGACTTCGATGAAAAGCTAAAGACATGGCGGGGTCGTCCATTGCATGATTGGACATCACACGGCGCTGATGCGTTTAGATACCTTGCTGTCGGATACAGGCCAGTGAATAGTTGGGGTGATGGCCCGATAAGAAGGAATTTGCGCGGCATCGCCTAGTGTGCTATGTTTGCCTCAACTAATGGGGTTATCATGGCCAAGAAAACTACCAAGAAAAAAGGTGCGGATGGCAAAGCCTGCTGGAAAGGCTATCGTTTTGCTGGCACGAAGGGCGGTAAAGACCGCTGTGTTCCTATGAAAAAGAAAAGGAAGAAATGATGCAGTGTCCAGTAACAGGTGAAGCATGTGAAACGCCAAGGTTATGTGGTAGCCAAGGGTGTATAATGGTCGAAATGTCCACGCCGACAGACCCAAATTTTCAGGGGAGACAGGCACCACCAGAAATGCGGAAACGAGACAAAATCCGCAGATTGATGGAAAAATCAAAAGGACGTAATGCATAATGGCTTGTGGTTATAAGAAAAAAGGCCGTAAAGGCGGGAAGAAAAAATAATGCCTATGTCGCAAGAGCAAATGCGGGCGATGAACCGCGCAGCAAGTTACAATAGCAACATTACTGATACAATGAATGCGTTTAAAGCTATAGCTGCTGGCCCATCTGGTGGTGGTCAGCCTAGCGTTTCAAGCGTACAGCCTGTATCGGGCGCGCCAGCACAAGCGAAACAAAACGCAGGCGGCGGTGGCAAGGGTGGACGCCCAGATATTGACCCAAGCAAGGTTGCTGACAGTAAATACAACAATGACAAAAACTATGGCTACTACAGGCCAGATGGAACATATGTCAGTGCATTTGAAGATATGCGCGACGGTGGCGGCAAGAACCAATCAGGCAATTACTTCGTTGGTGGCGGTTTGTTCTCAGCTTTGGCTAATGCATTGAAGATACGTCCAGCGGGTGCAGCAAGTGAGCGTGATCCGAAAACGGGCGAATATATCGTTCCGCGTGAAGATATCGGGTATGCGAATGTAACTGATATGTTTGACCGTGGTGGCCCGCAAGCAAGAGGTGGTAAGTTTCAAGGCGCTGGTGGTTATAGCGGTATGGCTAACTTTCTGTATGGCTTGTCTGGCAATGAGTTTGGTGAGCGTGTGCCATATGGTTCAAGTGTGCAGCCTGCGCCTACAGCACCACAAACTCCAGTAATGGCGACACCAGAGCCAGCCCCAGCGCCGAGTTATCGTTTTATGTACTCCGATGAGGTCGGAAGGGGTGTTGCGCCAGACAACTATGGAATTGGTGCGGGTGGTGAGTATGCGGGCACGGTTCCAACGCCTTTTGTAAATCAAGATATGTCGGGTATTTCATCAGCGCCAACAATTCGTTCTGGTTTAGTTGGTTACAATCCGCAGGTAGTTGCTGGCACCGCAGGTTACACTCCAACCCCAACACAAGGCGTGACCGATGAAGTTTATTTGCCAGCGGGTACGCAAACAGGTTCAAGCCTAAGTTCTCAGACAATGGCACAAGCGCAACGTGCGCGTGATTATATGAATTACAAAAACGCAGGCGGTAAATCGTCCTATGAAGAATGGAATGCGGGAATATATCGCTGATGCCACGCAAGAAAGTTCCAGCCTCTAAGAAGTACGCTAACGGCACAACCTACAAAGACAGTCAGGGCCGTACGCATAAACGTACGTCTGCCAAGGGTACAAAGCGCGGCGATGCATACTGCGCGCGTTCCAGCGGTCAAAAGCAGACTGAGAAGGTCAAGGTACGTCGCAAGGCGTGGGGCTGTCGTGGTAAGAAATCTGTGA
>Ga0075481_10000772_pt1 | contig 12213 bp, 8 predicted proteins | sample DEB08_DNA_11_FD_76337 | JGI IMG/M metagenome (GOLD analysis project Ga0075481, IMG submission 76337) | Aqueous microbial communities from the Delaware River and Bay under freshwater to marine salinity gradient to study organic matter... | ecosystem: Environmental > Aquatic > Marine > Coastal ... | reverse complement strand
CGACGACGCAAGGGTGCGTCCTTCGCCGCGAGGGCGGCGGATTCGGATGGGGAGATGTCGATTGCGGTCCTTGGAGGGGCGTGGCCCCGCGTTCAACGGCGCCTGCATGCGTTCGTGGCCATCGTCGCGGCCACCACGTGCTGGCACGCTGCTGCGCAGAACCTGATCGGGAACGGAAGTTTCGAGGCGATGCCCGAAGCTCCACCTCGCATCGACTGCTGCGCCGAACTCGGGACCGTCGGCGCAGGAAGCGATGCCATCGCACCCTGGACGGTGTCCGGGGCCGGCGTCGAGCTTCGAGGAAGATCGATCGAGTGTCCCGCAGGCGGCGCCAACGGACAGCGGTGGATCAGACTCGGAACCGGTACCGCAGGCGGCTCGGTCGAGCAGAGTTTCCCCACCGAGGCCGGGCGCCGGTACATCTGCCGCTTCCGACGCTGGGTTCAGGCATCGCCGGGCCCCACCGTGCCGATTCAAGTGGTGGGGCCGGGCTTCTCGGTGTTCATGCACCTGCCGTCCGACGGGCCCGTCTGCGAGCCGGCCGTGGCCGGCACCAGCAGCGTGCAGTTCGACGCCATCGCCGGCGACTCCTCGATTCGCTTCGCCTACGGCGGAGGTCCGGCCATGTGGAACGTCTCGATCGACGAGGTCGTGATCGTGCCGGTCGAGGACTGCGATGGCGATGGGATCGTCGACGGACTGGCCATCCAGGATGGCGTCGCGGAGGATGCCGACGACAACGGCATCCCCGACACCTGCGACTGTCTCGGCGATGCGAACGGCGATCGACGGGTCGACGGCTTCGAACTCTCGATGCTGCTCGGCAACTGGAACGGCCCCATTCCGGCCGCCCTCGACTTCGACGGGAACGGAATCGCCGGAGGCGCGGATCTGGCGGCACTGCTGGGGGCCTGGGGCCCCTGCCGCTGACGATCGGCGGACCGGAGCACTCGAGGCGCCTCGCCAAGAACACCGCCGCCCGGCGAGGGCGGCGGCGGAGTGCGTTCGACGGATGTTTCAGGAGTCGCGGATCGCCGCAAACGAGGCGGGGAGACCGACGGCGTCCCTTAGAGATCCTTGGTCCGATGCTGCATCTGAGCCTTCAGTCGGGCCAGAATGCTGCTGTGCATCTGACTCACACGACTCTCCGAGAGGTCGAGGGTCGTGCCGATCTCCTTCATCGTCATCTCCTCGTAGTAGTAGAGGATCAGGATGAGTCGTTCGGCCCGCGACAGGCCGCGGGTCATCAGCGTCTGAAGATCCTGCTTCTGGATGACCTGGACGGGATTCTCCTGCCGCACGTCCCGGATGACGTCGATCTCGCGGACATCGCGACTCGAGTCGCTCTCGAAGCACTTGCGGTTGAGACTCACCACGCCCACGGGTCGAGAGTCCTTGCTGAGCTTCTCGAACTCGCTCTTGGAGACGTTCAGGCGGGAGCAGACCTCGTCGTCGGTCGGACGCCGGCCCGTCTCCATCTCGATCATCTTGCGCACCCGATCGACCTTGGCGGTGCGGGACCGAACGAGTCGCGGCACCCAGTCCATCGCCCGAAGCTCGTCGAAGATCGCGCCGCGGATCCGTTGGGCACAGTAGGTCTCGAACTTCACACCCCGATCCGGGTCGAAGTTCTCGATCGCATCCATCAGTCCGAAGAGACCGGCGGACATGAGATCGTCGACGTCCACTTCCGACGGAAGCTTCATGTGCATCCGCTCGGCGGTGAAGCGGACCACGTCGTGGTACCGCTCGACGAGGAAGTTGCGAAGGCTCTCCGTCGGAGCCGTGCGGTACTCCCGCCAGATCTCGTCCATCGGCCGCTTGGAAAGCGGCACCCGAGCGACCTGGGAGGTCCGGCGACGGGATCTCATCGACACCGTCGGAACCCCGGTGTCGCGGGTGCGAGTCGCCTTCTCCGCCTTGAGCACCGGCAAGATCTCCGCCGGCGGCTCGGCCAGGGCGACACCGCCGCCGTCAGCGGCCGAGGCGGACTTGACGCCATCGTCCCGCTTCCGGGTCGTGGCGCGACTGGCCGTGTTGGAGGACGCCGTTCCGGTGGCTCGATTCGAGCCTTTCCCGGAGTCGGCCGTCGATGGACGAGAAGTCGCGGATTTCCGTGTGGAGGTCCGCGCCGCCTTCGTGGCTGCCTTCGGCATTGGTCTGCTCCTTGACCCTGAATCCGAACGCTCTGCTGACTGCGAGGTCACTCGACGTGCCCTCGCGGTCCCCTCGATGCGAGCGGCTCCGCCGAACGCATCGAGTCGTCGATCGCCAATCCTCGGCGACCGACTCGCGGAGTATACGGATGGGTCGCTGCGCCCTCAAGTTGCACTCCCGATCGGTTCGGCGCAAACCCGCGTCGACACGGCGACGACGCTCTCGAATAGGAGTCTTCCATTCGTCGCGCCGAGTTCCGAAGCGAGTCTGCGAGAACCCGCGCCAAACGACGCGGGCGACGCCATCACGACCGGCGCCATCGATCCATCCGCATCGGAGATCGCGAGTCGCCACTTCGCCCTGGGTCCGGAAATCGCGCGAGTTCGACTTCTCGGACCCGCTCAGGCGTCCCGGCGGATCCAGCCCGCCAGACGCTCGAGGAATCCACGCTCGCCGCCCTCCGCCCCGCCCTTCGCGGGCGAAGTCGAAGGCTCGTCGCCGAACTCCCGCGAGAGCGTCTCGGCGAGGGCCCGGATCGCCCGAGCCGCCGGAGCGTCCGGTGCCGCCACCGCGAGGGGGCGTTGTCGACGGACCGCCGCTTGCAGCGATGGATCGGAGGGCACGGCACCGGCATACGCGACACCGCGGCCGAGATAGCGACGGCTGACTCGATCGATCCGGGCGTGGACGTCCCGGGCCTCGGCCAACGAGGCGACCTGGTTCACCACCAGACGCGGCCGGGCGTGGGGGAGATCGGCCGCAAGAACCTTGATGGCCCCGTAGGCGTCGGTCATCGAAGTGGGCTCGGGCGTGACGACGACGAGCGTCGCCGCCGCGGCCGCGACGAAGCTGGTGACCGCGGTCCCAACCCCCGCCCCCGTATCCACGACCACCAGATCGACGGTCCGCTCGAGAAGGCCCAGCTGCTCGACGAGGCGATGCTGCTCGGACACCTCCAGATTGGCGAGGCGCCCGACGCCGGACGCCCCCGGGATCAGGGTGAATCCGCCGGGTGCGGGCACCACGACTTCGCTCAGTCGCCGATCGCCCTTGACGACGTCCTCGAGGGTGTGCTTCGGCGCCAGGCCGCACAGCACATCGGCGTTGGCCATGCCCAGGTCGGCGTCCAGAAGGCACACTCGAAGTCCCTGACGTGCCAGGCAAACCGACAGATTGACCGAGAGGTTGCTCTTGCCGACCCCACCCTTGCCGCTGGTCACGGCGATGGCTCGGGCGAGACGACGCGACGAGATCGGGACCTCGGCGACGGCTCGGGGCCGTGACAGCGGCGAGAACGGCGCCGGTGGCGGCACCGGCGACATGGTGGACGCGGGGCGGGGCTCGATCGATCGCGGCGTGGTCGGCGCCGCAACGCTGCCCACCGCGAGTCGCTCCGCCAGTTCGCGAAGCTGCGTGGCTTGATCGCTCACTGGCGGGTCGATCCTCCCAACACAAGCTCGGCAAGGCGGCGTGGGGTGGCCGCCTCGAGGTGCTCGGGGACCTCCTGCCCGGTGGTCACGAAGCCCACCGGCAGGTTTCGCCGGATCGACAAGGAGAGCAGCGGCCCGTACGCGACCGCCTCATCGAGCTTGGTGAAGAGCAGGCGATCCGCGTGGATCCGCCCAAACGCCTCGGCCTCGCGGGCGAGCACGCGATCCCCGGCGATGCTCGACAGCACCATGTGGACCTCGTCCGCCTCGGCCGCTTCGATGAAGGCCTGCAGTTCGGCGAGGCGGTCATGGTCGTTCTGACTGCGGCCCGCGCTGTCGACCAGCACGACGTCGCAGCCTGCAAAGCGGTCCTTGGCCTCCCGCATCTCGGCGGGGTCCTGCACCACTTCCAGCGGCAGGCCGATGATCTCGGCATAGGTCCGCAGCTGCTCGACCGCGGCGATCCGGTAGGTGTCGCAGGTGATCAGGCCGACGTCGAGACCCCCTCGCAGCTTGTAGAGCGCCGCGAGCTTGGCCAGCGTCGTGGTCTTTCCGACCCCGGTGGGTCCGATGAGGCAGATCGTTCGGGCCGGGTTCCGGCTCGGAGCCGGCTCGCCGGCCGCCGGCAGGACCCGCTCCAGAGCGGAGGCGACGGCTTCGCGCACGGACTTCAGGTCGTGCCAGCACGCCGGGGCGAGTTCGGCTCGGGCCTCCGAGACGACCTGATCGGTGATCGACCGATCCAGCTCCTGCTCGAGGAGACCGGTGTAGACCTCGAGGAACCGACCCGGCAGTTCGAGTTCGCCCGCGCCGGTGGACTGCTGCAGGCCCCGGTCGAGCACCGCCGTGACGGCCCCTTCGATCTCGGCCAGCGGCGCCGAGGAGGCCAGTCGTTCCGCCTCGCTCCGCGCGATCGCTCCAAGCAACGACGCTCGCTCGTCCCGACCACCCCCCGAGGCCGTCGCGGGCAGCGGCCGTCGCGGCTCGACGATGGTTCGGGGGCGTTCGCCGACGGCACTCGCCATGCCGAGGCCTGGAAGCTGTCTTGAACGAGGGACCACGGTCCGGCCGGCTGGGGGCGCCGGCGTCGCGGTCGCGACGGTCAACTCGATCATGCGGCGTCCACCGATGCCGAGGAATCCGCCCTCCCGGGTCGATCTGGAGGTCACCAGCTCGAGGCCGCCTCCAAGTTCGCGTCGAGCACATTCCCACGCCCGCTCGACCGATGAGGCTCGGTACGTCCTGATCTGCACGGTGTGGGCCTCCTGCCGCCATCGAGGCGACGCCGCAACGCTGCGGGGTCACGTCGATGCCTGATCCACCGATGGGGAGTTCGGCGAACCTCCGGTTCCGCCTGCAATATCGGAATCGGTCCTCCGCGCGGAGGCCGGAGGCCCGAGTCCCACCGCCGCTCGAGCGGCTCCCTCGATCTCCTCACCGATCTGCCGGCAGCAGGACCGACAGCGCCGATGGCACGATCCCACACTCGACTCGATGGACGGCTCCACTCCCGATCGCGTCCCCATCGAGTTGAAGGACGAACGGATCCGGCGACTCGATCACGATGCGCCGCCCCACGCGATAGGCCAGACGGTGGTCCGCCAGATGCTGTCCCATCGCGAGACGGACCGCCCAGCCGAACAGTTCGCGAGTGTTCGAGGTCGGGAATGCCAGGGCATCCAGCACGCCGTCGGTCGGATCCGCCCACCGCGCGGGGTTCAGGCCACGGGCGTAGTCGGGCAGGTTCGAGACCATCGCGAACGCGGGTCCGTCCGCGATCGTCTCTCCGTCGACGTCGATCCGAAGTCGAGGCGGCCGCCACGATCGCAGCTGCCGAAGGATCGGCCGGAGGTAGGACCAGTGCGTGATCGATCCGTGCCGGTTCGCGGCGAGATCGTGAACCACCGCGGCGTCGAATCCGATCGAGGCCATGATCGCGAAGGACTCCTCGACGACGCTCGCCTCTCCGATCCGCACGCATCCGAGATCGATGCGCCGAACCGTCCACGCCTCGATCGCCGCCTGCAGCGAGGCGACGTCCGATCGCATGCCGAAGGACTTCGAGAACAGGTTCTCCGTCCCCGCCGCGGCGTGATGGAGCGGCACCCCCAACGCCGCAGCCGTCGGGGCCGCCAGTCGAACCGCCCCATCCCCGCCGAGAACGACCAGGAGATCGGTCCCGGCGAGTCCTTGGGCGAGCCATCCAGAGTCCGCCTCTCCCGGCGGCCGCGTTTCGAGCTGCCGGACCTCGTACCCCGCATCACGAAGCCCTCGAGCGAGACGATCCGCCTCGGCGGCGCTCCGTCCGCGACCGGAGATGGGGTTGAACAGGCAGGTGATCCGCATGATCTCGCCTTCCGGGGGAAGCCATCGGCGACCGGATGAGGTTCGCGATGATGGCGAGGCCGCCGAAATCGCATCGGTCGGTCCCTTGCCCGCGGCCGTCTCATCGGCGAAGGCCCCCGGACCGCCCCACTGCGACCGGTACCATTGCGACGTGATCCCATCCCGTCCACGTCGCCTCCCCCCCTCCAAGGGTCCTCTCGCGGTCCGAGCCCTCGTCGCCGCCCTCCTCGCGTGGTCCGTGGCGTCCTCCGCGGCCGCGCAGGAGAAGACCTACGAACTGACCGAGGACGACCAGTGGTCGCTGCTGGCCGAGAAGGATCCCGACGGCGAGGCGGCTCAACTGCTGCAGGTCCGACGAGCACTCGGCATCGACGAACCGCGCCGGGCCTTGAACCTCGTCGAGGGCTTTCTCGACCGCGCGCCGTTCTCGCGGTGGCGGCCGGAGGCGCTGCTTCTGAAGGGCGACGCCCAACTCGCCCTCGGCGACGAGTACGACGCCCTCATGACCTACGAGGAACTCGTTCAGAAGTACCCCGGCAGCGCCGTCTTCGTCACCGCCCTCGAGCGCGAGTTCGACATCGCCAAGGCCTACGCCGGCGGGCTCAAGCGCAAGTTCCTGGGCCTCTTCCGGATCCTCGACACCGCCGACGACGCCGAGGAGCTGCTGATTCGAATCCAGGAGCGTCTGCCCGGCAGCACGCTGGCCGAGAACGCCGGCATGACGCTGGCGGACTTCTACTTCGAGCGACGCGATCTGTTCATGGCGGCGGAGGCCTACGACATCTTCATCGAGAACTACCCCCGCTCGACGCAGATCGACAAGGCCAGGCTGCGGCTGATCTACTCCTATCTCGCGAACTTCCGAGGCCCGGAGTACGACGCCGTCGGCCTGCTCGAAGCGCAGGCCCGCCTGCGAGAACTGCAAGCGATCCGCCCGGCGCTCGCCCAGAAGGTCGGCGCCGAGGCGCTGCTGGTACGGGTCTACGAGTCCGATGCCGTCAAGATGCTGCAGACGGCGCGGTGGTACCTCGAGACCGAGGATCCGATCTCGGCCGAGCACGTGATCCGACGCCTCGTCGAGGCGTATCCGGACTCGATCGCCACCCTCGACGCGCTCCGCATGATCCCCTCCATTCTGAGTCTGATGCCGGAGACGGCCGTCGCCGCCGCCCCCGACTACGCCGCGTGGCGCGAGGCGAAGCTGGGCCTGTCGCCCGAGCAGGCGGCGGTGCCTCGCGGCATTCCCGCGCGGCCCGATCCGATTCCCGGCCTGCATGAGGGCACCCCCTCGAATCCGCCCGGAGGTCCCTCCGAACTCCCCGAGCCGACCCCATCGGCATCGGAATCCACATGACCACTTCTCGCCTCATCCCGTCGCTTCCGATTCTCGCCCCGGTGGCGTTGGCGATGCTCACCCTGCTGTCGACCTCGGGCTGCAGCACCGATCCGCGTGAAGGCTGGTCGTCCGCGTCGGCGTGGCCCACCACCTACCGCACGGTGGCGGTCCCGGTCTTCGGCAACCGCACGTTCGCCCGCGAGCTCGACACGCAGCTGACCGAGGCCCTCGTCAAGCAGATCGAGGCGACGACGCCCTACAAGGTCACCGGCCAGGGCACCGCCGACACGATGCTGCGGGGCACCATCACCGACGTCCAGATCCGAGAGATCTCCAAGAGCGTGATCACCGGCCTTGGCGAGGAGGTGGCCCTCCGAGTGACGCTCGACTACGAGTGGCTCGACATGAGGACCGGAGAACCCCTGGTGGCCCGCAACGGCTACATCGGAACCGCGATCTTCATTCCCAGCCGCCCCACCCAGGAGCCGCTTGAACTCGCCGGCTTCGAGGTCGTACAGCAGTTGGCCCGCGAAATCGTCGATTCCCTCCAAGGCGAGTGGTAACCCCCTTCCGGCTCCCATCAGGCCCCCAAGATCCCTCATGGCATCAACCCCAGAACGTCCCGACTCGACCGGCAAGCGATCCGGAGACTCCGGCAAGACCGGAAACTCGCCCCAGCGATCGAACCGCCCGGGCACCCCACCGCCGCCGCAGAGGAATCGTCGCCAGGCGTTCACGTGGCTGACCCTGCTGGGTCTGGTGATCCTGTTGTGGGTGGTGATGACCGGCCCCGGTCGAGGGATGCGGGAGATCCCGACGTTCAAGGACTTCGAGACCTACGTCGAGGAGAACAAGGTCCGGCCGGGCTCGGTGGTCATCGAGGACACCCGGATCGTCGCCGAGATCAAGCCCAAGACCCCCGGTTTCGAGGGCAGCGGCGACAAGGGAACCGCGGTCTTCGTCTCGATCACGCCCGGCGAGTTCGCGTACTACCAGGACAAGCTCGACGCACTCGGCATCGGCTGGAAGGCCGATGCCGGTAGCAGCATCTGGGTGCAGCTGCTCGTCGGCATCGCCCCGGTCCTGCTGCTGCTGCTGATCGTCTGGTTCTTCATCGCGCGTTCGATGCGGGCCGCCGGCGGCGGCCCCGGCGGCATGCTGGGATCCTTCGGCAAGAGTCGCCACCGCGTCGGCACCAAGGACACCGTCAGCGTCACCTTCAACGACGTCGCCGGCATCGACGAGGCCCGCGAGGAGGTCACCGAGCTCGTCGAGTTCCTCAAGAACCCCAAGCGATTCCAGCGTCTCGGCGGTCGCATCCCTCGCGGCGTGCTGCTCGCCGGCCCGCCCGGGTGCGGCAAGACCCTGCTCGCCAAGGCGATCGCCGGCGAGGCGGACGTGCCGTTCTTCTCGATCTCGGGCTCGGACTTCGTGGAGATGTTCGTCGGCGTCGGCGCGAGCCGCGTCCGCGACCTCTTCAAGCAGGCCAAGGAGAACTCCCCCTGCATCATCTTCCTCGACGAGATCGACGCGGTCGGTCGCCGTCGCGGCGGCGGGTTCTCCTCCGGCGGCCACGACGAGCGCGAGCAGACCCTCAACGCGATCCTCGTCGAGATGGACGGCTTCGAGGCCGCGGACCAGGTCATCGTGATCGCAGCGACCAACCGCGCCGACGTGCTCGATCCAGCACTCACCCGGCCCGGCCGCTTCGATCGGCAGGTGCAGGTGACGCTGCCTGATCTCGTGGGCCGCAAGCAGATCCTCGAGGTGCACGCCAAGAAGGTGAAGCTCGGTCCCGACGTCGATCTCGAGCGGCTCGCCCGGGGCACCCCGATGTTCTCCGGCGCCGATCTTGCGGCGATCATCAACGAGGCCGCGATCATCGCCACGATGGGCGAGAAGGACTCCGTCGAGATGGCGGACCTCGAGGAGGCCCGCGACAAGATCCGCTTCGGCCGGGCCCGCAAGAGCCGCAAGCTCGAGGAGACCGAGCGGATCGCCACGGCGTACCACGAGGCCGGCCACACGGTGGTGCAGGCGCTGCTCGAGGACGCCGACCCGCTGCACAAGGTCACGATCATCCCCCGCGGGCAGGCCCTCGGCGCCACCTTCAGCCTGCCCGAGAAGGACCGCTACGGCTACGCCCGGCGGTATCTCGATGCCACGATGCGGGTCCTCTGCGGCGGACGCATCGCCGAGGAGCGGAAGACCGGCGACGTCTCGAGCGGTGCGGGCATGGACATCCGCATGGCGACGGCCTACGCCCGGCACATGGTGCTCGAGTGGGGCATGTCCGATCGCCTGGGCTTCGTCAACTACGCCGGCAGCGACACCCGCGAGATGTTCATGCCGGAGAAGGACTACTCGCCGGACACCGCAAGGATCATCGACGAGGAGATCCGGAAGTTCATCGACGCAGCCTACGACGATGCCAAGCGTCTCATCGAGGCCAACTGGGACAAGGTGGTCGCGATCGCCGAGGCGTTGCTGAAGTTCGAGACGCTCTCTCGGGACGACATCGACCGCGTCATGCGCGGAGAGCAGTTGGTCAAGCCGACGGTTGCGGATCTGCTCGCGGCGGAGACCGCCAAGCCGGCCGCAACGCCGACGACCACGCCGGCTCCCGACGCGGATCCCGACACCGACGAAGATCTCGGCGGCATGGTGCCAAGCCCGGCGTAGGGATCGAGGGGGACCCGTCGGACGGGTCGGACCTGTCAGACACGTCGGACCTGTCGGACCCGCCGACCTTCAACTCGCCTCAGGCTCGCCGGACTGCTCCGGCCCGTCGGCCTTTCGCGAGGTCTTTCGAGAGGTCTTCCGCTTGACCGGTCCCGCGTCCGGCATGGTGCGCTTCCGCACCAGCAGATGGTGGTAGTGCTGCGCGAAGCGGTGCGCCTCGTCGCGGATCGCCTGACAGAGCTTCAACCCCGGGTTCTCGCGGCCGAGGCGAATCGCTTCCTGCTCGCCGGGCAGGAAGATCAGTTCCTCCTTCTTGGCGAGGCCGATCACGATCGGGGGCCGCGCCCCGAGCCCTGCGAAGACCTCCATCGCCGCGTTCAGCTGTCCCTTGCCACCGTCGATCAGGACGAGGTCGGGAAAGAGCTCTTCTCCCGCCGCCGCCTCGCGGTAGCGGCGATCGACGACCTCCTGGATCGCGCGGTAGTCGTCGTTCTCGACCGACTGGATGCGGTAGCGGCGGTAGCCGTCCTTGAACGGTCGCCCATCGATGAAGCAGACCTTGCTGCCCACGGTCTCGCCGCCGGCGAGGTGCGCGATGTCGATCGCCTCCATGCAGCGGATCGGATGCTCGGTGCCGAGGGCCCGCTGCAGGCTGCGCAGGCCGCCCGCGGGATCGCCGGAGAAGACCGTGACCTCGGGTTGCCACTCGAAGTCCACCTCGCCGCGACGCTTCTCGCGCTCGTCGAGCTTCTCGATCGCCTTGATCTGGTCCCGCAGCGCCGCGGCATGCTCGAACTTCAACTGCGTGGAGGCCTCCGCCATCTCGGCCTTCAGTTCGCGAAGCAGGGCGCTTCGCTTCGAGCCCAGAAATCGCACGAAGCGGTCGATGTCGCTGCGGTAGGCCTCCGGCGAGATCCGGTCGGCGCAGGGCGCCGAGCACTGGCCGATCGCGTGCAGGAGACAGGGTCGGAACCGACGGTTGGCCGGATCACCCGGCACGATGTCGAGTTCGCAGGTGCGGTACTTGAAGACCTTCTGCAGCAGTTGCACCGCTCTCCGCAAACCGTTCGCCGAAACGAACGGGCCGAGGATGCGGGCCCCCTTGAAGCGGGCGTCGGCGGGATTGCGGGTGATGTAGACCCCCGGCGAGGCGTCGCGGAGCGTCACCGCGAGGTACGGATAGGTCTTGTCGTCGACGAGGCGGTCGTTGAAGCGGGGACGCGTGTCCTTGATGAGGCGGCTCTCGACGAGGAGCGCCTCCCACTCGCCCTCGCACTCGATGACGTCGAAGTCCTCGACGACGTCGAGCAGCGGCTGCTTGCGGAAGCCCAGATCCGCCGACGGCACGAAGTAGCTCGAGACCCGGTTCGGCAGCACACCCGCCTTGCCCACGTACAAGACCTGCCCGGCGGCGTCCTTCATCAGATAGACCCCCGGGACCTTGGGCAGCGACCGGGCCTTGGCGAGCAGGCGGTCGAGTCGGGCCCGTGGGCCATTTCCGGAAGACCACGACTCCGTCGCCGCCGCCTCGGAGGTGCTCGTCGGCGCGTCACCGCGGCGCGGAGGCCCTTGCGGGTCGCCGGGGTCGCTGGAATCGGGAACAGATGGCGGCATGGGCATTGAGGGCGAGTGGCGGGCGAATCGCGGGATTCCGGGACCTCGACGGGCACCCGTTCCGGCATCCGATCTAAGGGCGGATCGTCGGTCCGGAGAAGGCGGGGCAGCCTGAACTTGGGGCGTTCTCTCTGCTCCTGAGACTGGACGATGCCTTGAATCGGGTGCGATCGGGTCGTATTCTTGGCGAAGGGGCGGGGTCTCGCACGAGATTCTCGCAACCGACGGTCGTCGCCAACAGAACACGTTGGCAGGTGTGGCGGCCGGTCCGATCGGTGTTCGGATCCGTCCGCCGCCGAGTGTTGGGATTCGCGAACCGTGCTCCGGCATCGACCGGGACACCGACCGAATCATCGCTTCCGTTCGTTGATGTGATCGGCTCCCGACTCTGGGTCCCCGATTGCAGGTCCCTGAACGCCTTCCAAAAGGCCACCGTCAGCGACCACCGTTTCGTCCACACGACCATCGAGTCACCGACCATCGAGTCACCAAGGAGATCACCATGAGCATGCTTCGACTGTTCGCCGCCGCCACCATCGTCGCCGCCCTCGGCGCCTGCGCATCCACTGGCAACGACAGCTCCGCCAACCCCGGTGCGGTCAGCGGCGGCGCCGCCAAGGCCGAGTGCTGCGGTTCCTGCGGTGGTGA
>Ga0075481_10000767_pt1 | contig 12257 bp, 12 predicted proteins | sample DEB08_DNA_11_FD_76337 | JGI IMG/M metagenome (GOLD analysis project Ga0075481, IMG submission 76337) | Aqueous microbial communities from the Delaware River and Bay under freshwater to marine salinity gradient to study organic matter... | ecosystem: Environmental > Aquatic > Marine > Coastal ... | reverse complement strand
CCAGTATTTTGACCCCTATTTGACGGTCCATGACCACCAGTTGAAGCTTTATTATTCTCTGTGGTATCTGGACGAGAAGAAGCAAGGTCATTATTACCTGCAGTTCTCTTTACTCTATCTTCATAGGTATCTTGTCTTTTATCTACGATACCAATAGATCCCATTACCAATGGTTGCTGAGCACTCTCTCCATCCATGAAAGTTCCTAATACCCACATTCCATTTTCAAGACCATGGGTAGCTCCAGAACCAAATCTAGTAATTGATTCAGTAGTGGGCATCAATACTGTTGCCCATGGCAAATCCAAGGAAGGAAGAGTATCTCTGCTTCTGGTATGATACCCCATAATCCTAACCTTGACTCGGTTGGACTCTTGGTAATCGACACATTTCTCTTCTGTGATGGTTTTAGCGCCATCACATTCGACTTGTCCGATCCACAGGCGATTGCCTTGTGCTCCAAACCAATAATTAGATTCTAAAGTCGGTGCCGCTCCTAACATCAGTCCTCGTATACCCTACATTCAAGTGCATTTGGATTTGCGTCACAGTACAATTCTAATGGTGTGGGATCATGATGATCCTCTGGATGATTTTCATGATATGCTTCTAACTGATCAAGTTCATCTTCCAAATGACGACGGCGTTGTGGAGAGAGTTGAGGGTTTTCAAGTTCCTCTTTATCTGCTTCAATATGCTTCTCGATATTTTCCATAGTTTTAAACTCCGAATGAATCTCGTACTAAAGTTAAATCTGTCTTCAATTTAATCTCATCACCTTTAGAGTAGATGTGAAGAACATCAAAGATAACATAGCGCCCACTGTAGTTTTTGTCAAGCCCACCGTCAGCACCTAAGAACTCAACGTTGATAATATCACCAGCATTCAATCTCATGTTACCATACACTCTACCTTGCATAATCTGACTAGTAAAAACACCCATTCTTTGAACGGATTGGGTTACTGTTTCTTTGAACAGCATTTTACTATTAGTAGTTTCACCTTCAGGTTCTAAAAATAGATCATCATTATAGGATAACGCCATTGTGCGGGTATATCCTTTATCTAATACATCACTATATAGGGAAGGTAGGGTAGAGTTTCCAGTCACTGTCTTCCATTTAGAGAAGTTTTCCTTTAGAGTGTATGGTTCTTCTTTATATTCACAGTTAACTACATCAAAGAATTCTATAGTACCAGAGTAGAATCCTCTATCAAAGTCAGTCATCATATCAAGTGATTTGGGGAAACTAGGGTCTCTAATCTTGTAGTACTCATCGTTTCCACCAACACCAGTTCCAGTAGTATATACTTGCTTTTCTTCAGTTTGACCTGCAAGTGAGTCAATAGATTTAAAATTATATTGATCATAAGTTTCCCAAAATAAGTACCCAGCACTAGCATATCCACCACCAGTTGCTGTACTTTTTTGATCACCAGCAAAATACTTATTCTTAGACCAAAACAAAACATCATATGGTCTTGAATTTGGGGGAATGAATGTTAAAGTATTAGAACTTTTTGATACATTTGTATATGGTTTTTTTGTGTTGAGAACATTCTTAAGAATATCCTCTGCTAACTCTTCTGCCTTAACTGATGTGTACTTTTTACACACCCTAATTTGCATTCCTTCAATTGCATCCTTTCTACACAGTTCAAGCACTAAGATCTTTACACTATCTACTATAATCTTATCATGAATTTGAAATACGTATAAAGGTCCGTTAATAGATTCTTCAGTAAATTCATACTTAACATCATGTGCTAGGTCATGAACTACAACTTCAAACTGTTCCATACCAACTAACTTATCAGATAAAGCACTATTGCTATCTGCAATTTGTAAAGTTACTTTTAAAAACTTATCAAGCAATCCTTCTCTATACTCAAACTGAGATACAGAGTCCTTATCTAGGTAAGTTTTGATTTTATTTTCTGGGTTGTTAGGGTCAGAAACCTTGACAGTAATTGACTCTACTCTAAAATTTTCCTGAATTAGTGGTTCTGACATAATTATACTCCAGATTGTTTATCAGTTGATGTTCCTACTGGTACTGTTGGTTTTGTTGCTTTTGGTTTTTTGTTTCTCTCTGCTAATCTTTGACTAATTTGTGCGCTTCTAGATTGTGCTCTTGGTCTTGGTTCTGGTGTAGGTTTTGCTGGTGGTGGAGAAGCTTTAGGTTCTGGACCCATCTTATCAACAACATCATACCAATCTCTCGACCTCTGCAAAGGAATACTTTTATTGTATACGAAGTATTGGTCTTTAAACAATTGTCTTGCCCTATCCATTTCTTCTGGAGTAGGATTCTCTTTTTTAAGGATATTAAGAAGTTCAGTATGACCCCTCGCTTCCATCTCCTTAACCATTGCAGCAGCATTTGCTTGAATTCCTGCATCTCCACTTCCTGCAAGTCCTTCAGGAGTTGCTGCAATTCCTCTTGCCTTCAATTCGTCAAATAATACTTGTTCTCTGCCTCCTTGCCAACTAATAGCACCCCATGCTGTCTTACCACCATCATCATGAGAACCTAAGATAAGATTTCTATTTAATGAATTTTCTCTTCCAATTTCTGCAGTTGCAAGTTTAGCACCAGCTGCAGACAATCCTTGAGATTGAAATTCTTCTTTGAGAACACCCGCTACTGCTTTTTGGCTTTGTGATCCAGAACTTGTACTTCCAGAAGATTTTGTCCTCTCAGAAGGTGTGCTGGGACCAGGACCAGAAGTATTTGGAGATTTAGATCCTCTGAACAAATCAAATATAGGTTTAAAAATTGATTCAATTAATTCAATCAATTTTTCAAAGAGTCCTTTCCCTGCAGAAGTGATCGAGAAGTCAAATCCAGATAATCCAGCAGATTTTGCAACATTATCAAAGATTTTCTTTACAAAATCAACTGCTGGTTGTGGAAGGAATGATGCAAATGGACTTAAAACCGTTTTAGCGAGCATAAGTGGACCAAATGCTGCTGCTTTTAATGGTAAAGTCACGGCAGACATTAATGGTTTCTTTAGTTTTTTCAGTCCTGTAGGTTCTTTAGCATCACCTTTACCAATAGGTTTTAACTTTTCATGCTTACCTTTAGTAAACTTTCCACCCTTTGCAGCAGCACGCATTGGCACTCCTGCGTTTGGATTATAATCATAATCACCAGGAATAGAAGTATTTGGTAATTGGGTTGGAGGTGCATTCTGTGGTGTAGTTGGTTGAGGTTCAATTCCAGATTCAGGTTCCTCTACTGGTGCAACTGGTTCTTGTTCAACTGGAGCAGATTCTGGAGAATCTGTAACAGGATCGGGAGGAGGAACATCTTCCTGATCTTTGTCTGCATCCTTAATATCCTGCTGGAAAAGAGGTCTCAATGCAGTCAGTGCCATTGGAATGATCAATGCTGCTGCAGCAGCAATTAAACCAGAACCAGCAGCTCTTTCTACAATTGTTGGTTTTCTCTTTTCTTCTTTATCTCCCTTACCATCAACGCCAGATAAACCAGTGCCTTCTAATCCTGCCTCTCGTGCTTTAGATTTAAGCACTTGAGTTAGATTACTATCTGTAGTTTTTCTTAGTTCAAATCTTTCTTTTTCTACATCATATAAATCAAATAAGGTCTGCTTGGTATCAGAAACATTTTGAAGAATTTCAGATAATGTAGTACTTATTCCCGCACCCTCACCAAGTAATTTTCTCCTCTTGATAGGTGTTTTACCTTTCGTCTTTCTTCTTTTTGTACTCGCTTGAGGAAGAGGATCATTTTTAACTTGTTCAATCAACTGATCTAACTTTGTCCCAAGTTGATCATTAACTTCAGATTCCCAGGGATCATCTGAAGAACTTGATTTCTTAGGTGGTTCCTTTGGACCTTGCATAGGCAAGGGACCAATCGCACTTGGGTATTGATTATACCCAAATTCTTTACTTCTTTCTTTAGGACCAATTGCTTCTGAATATTGATCGTATCCAGCAATTCTCTGTTTTACCTTTTCTGCTTCCTGTCTCTTAAAATCTTCAAATCTTTTTTTATCTGCTGCAAGCAATTCATCAATAGCATCCATAATCTTATCAGATGTTTCTTCCAAAGCATCTTCAAGTTTTTGTTCTTGTGCTTTTGAGAATTCTTTCTTATCATCTACAAACTTATCTGCTGCTTTGTAAACAGTAGTTTTACCTTCTGGTGTCTTACCTACATCTTTATCATCAATTAATTCAGATCCCTTTGGTTTGGATCCAAGATACTCAGATACAACCCAAGTTTGGTAGTTATACAGAGCTTCTGGATCACCTTGATTCATTTGAGGATACCCTCTGGGATCCTTCTTCATATTAGCAATAATCTTATCTGCCTCAGCGCCAGAGACATTAACCATGGAAAAGTATGAGGTGCCCGATGCATCTCTTCCACCAGTAAGTTTTGCTTTAAATCTATCCCAATGAGCAGCGCCAATCGGTGCTTTATACCAAGGTTGTTGTGGATCTAATGTCCCTTCTGGCGGTAATGAATTATACATGTCTTACGCTCCTAATACTGCACCCTGACCCCAAGCAGGAGTGTTACTTACAGATCCTCTCCCAGCAGTGCTAAATGGAAGCGGCATAGGAACATACTCAGTTCTAGTGACAGGAACTTCAATAACAGCAACTTCTTGATTATTGTCTTCATCCATGGTGCCAAATTCTTCTAGAGCACTAGCAGTATCTTTTTTATTTAGAGGTGCTACTGGAGGTGGTGTAGTATTCCTGCTAGTTCTATTCTTGCGGCGTCTCCAACCAGCACCAGCACCAGGATCTCGGATTGGGCGTGATGGTGGCGTAGATGATGGTGGAGCAGCATCCTTAGGTTTAGGTTTGGGTTTGGGTTTTACTGTTGACAGAAATGTTAAGGGATTAATTGTTCCAGCGAATCCAAATGTAGTGCTTCTTCCTTTTCTAATCTCATAGTGTATGACGCCAGTATCAGTTTCACCTTGAACAATAGGAGTTCCTGGTTGAACCTGTTGACCCTTCTTAACTAAAACAGTTGCACCTTCTGCAATTCTTTCAGTGACTTTCAGTTCATCATTATAAACATCTACATAATTTCCATATCCGTTAGGATCATATCCGATATTACTAACAACTCCACCAATTCTACTATAGAATTTTTCATTGCCAGAAATGTCAAAATCGGTTCCAGCGTGCTTTCTTCCCCCTTTTCTTGCAGCACCATATTTTTGCCCCGCAATATGTCCAGTTCTAGGAAGAGCAGGTAATCCGTCTTGAGATGGCACTCCATCTGGAACATCAAGGTTACCATCAGTATCTAAGGTGTCCGAAGGTCCAGTTGCTGCTTGAGCACCCCCACCCCCTAGTAAGAAGTCAACCAACATAACCATTCCGCCACCAGCCATAGTAGCAATGCCTTTCAATGCAACTTTCATCTCAAGAGGCAGTCCACTAAGATCAGGCAAGAATGATTTTAGTTTATCAAGAACCCCAAGGAAAGAATCTTTAAGTTTTCCAATTCCCTTCTTGAAGAACCCAAAAAGAGTGTCTCCAAAATTACTACTAATTGATTCTGGTTTCTTTGCATCTACCTTAGGTTTTGCACCTTCAGAACTTCCCTCTGGAACATCTGCAGGTATAACACTTCCCCCTGCTCCTGTTGCAGAAAGTAGTGCTCTTACTGCATTAAATACAGGGAAAGCACCAAAGGTGAATAGATTTAATGCTGATTCAGATGCACCCAACCACCAAGCAAGTTTACTTTTTGGAATAATCCACTCCTCTTCACCCCCCTCGCCCACAAGAACCAGTTGAGGTTTTGCCCCAACTTTCATTCCATCCTTTGCTGCAGGAACAGTTTCACCCTTAGAAGTAGATGCACTTCCACCACCGAAAATAGCATCATACAATAGACCACCCAAAGCATCACCTGCCACTCCACCAAGAATTCCACCAAGAAAAGTTCCAGCAAAAGGAACAACACTACCAGCAGCAGCTCCAATAAATCCTAACAATCCAGAAGCAATTGCCTTAAACGCAGATTTTCCTGGGGACTCTTTAAAGACAAATACATTTAATAAGAAGTCAGCAAGAGCACCAACGATAGGAATCTTTTTAATAAGAGGAGATACAAATTTTTTGACGAATTTCAATACGGTTTTAGTGCCGCCCTTCCCTAAAGTACCTACTAATGCATTTCTTGCAGTTCGTGCAAGAAATCCTCTTCCTGCTTTAGTGGCAACTTCCCCTGCTCCTTTCTTAGCAGTTCCAAGTATCGGATCACTTACCATTCCAGCAAGACCCCTAAGAGATCTAATAGTGCCAGGAATACCCTTTACTACACTAACTCCCTTGAAAAATGCTCTTCTTGCCCCCCTTAATGCTGCACCTCTAACTCCACCTGTCTGTCTGAATAATCTAAATCTAGCAGCATTTCTTCTACCTATAATCTTAGTGGCAAATCTACCAAGACCTCTGCGAATAGCACCTCTAAATCCACCCCTATTTCTAAATCGGTCAAACTGTCTTTTCTTTTTATCAAAGAATTTCTTCCTATCTCTTAATCTCTTTCTCTTTTCAGGAGATAGTTTTCTATATTTCTTAAGAAAACGTTTCTTAAGAAACTGCTTAATCTTATTACCAATCGCCTGTCTAATCTTTTGTAGTAACTTTTTAGCAAGATCTCGCATCCATTTTCTAATGGACATCTTGGCAGGATCTTCTGGAATCTTTAAAAGTTCCTCATCTTCCTTTTTTTTATCCTTCCCCTTTGGTTTTTTAAGAGAATCCCCAAGATCTACTTGTAATTGTTTAAACCTTCTCTTTTCATAAGCAAGAATTGTCTTCTTAAGTTTAAGATTCTTTCTTGCAGCAAGTAACAACCCACGAGTTTCTTTATATAAAGATCCTGTAGGAACAGTTTCAGTTTCTGGATTTTCTGGTAACTGCTTTTGTTCTTTTGATTTATATGCTCCCGCAATAGACGCAACAGGATTAGCGCCATAAATTGACATTATGGCGTCAGTATATTCTCTTTCTCCTAGTTGCTTTTCGTTCATCTATTACTTTCTCTTTCTATCTTTTTCTTTTCCTCTTCCAGATATTGCTTGAGTAATGCAATATAGATTTCCTTTTCCCATGGAATAAGATTATCAAGTTCAGTCAAACTGTACTTATGATATTGCATTAATGCAAAGTTAGTTCTGTAATAGTTTTCCAAACTATTTTGGAAGAGGGCTATACGAAAAAACTAGACAGACCTTCAACGGTATATTCAAATTCATAACCTGTTTTTGGATTCCTCGCTTTGATAGTATGCTTCAAAGTAGGAATAGTATCAAAGAACTTTTGAATCTTAGCAAATTGCTTGCTGTTCATGTTCTCAACAAAGTCAACAAATTCACTTTGTTTTGCACTAGATCTATCCCAGACATCTTCTTCATTGTAAATCTTTTTAATTGATTTTGCAATGATTTCGAATGTATCATCAATATTGTCATCATCCCCAGTAAAGGAATCAATTCCTGGATATCCCATTTCAATCCAAAGATCATCAGTCAACTGAATGGTGCTTTCATGCTCTTCGTCAAATTGAACTTGGATGTCCTCAATATTAATAGAAACCTTAATTTCAGTTTCATTATCATCAGGGCAAGTTAGCATCAATTCAATAATTTCACCGACAGACCTTGCACGAATGTTGAGAAACAAATACTCAATATCAAATGTTGCTAATTCATTTATCTTTAAGGTTCGTCTAGAACCTGTATTAACACATGCTTCAATGATACCTTTAATTGCATCTGCAATCTGAGTGTTATCTTCAGATTCCAATGCAATCAACAATACTTTCTCTTCTTTAACTGTAAATGGTCTGTATTTAATTTTCTTATTGAGTGATGGTACAATCAACTCATATGTGGGGTTTTCTAATGTAGGTAATGCCATAAATCTCCAATTTTAATTTTATAATTGTATTCCTCTAAAAATTTCATCCAAAGGCACTCCAGGGGTGCTTGGAGCAATCTCTCTCACATGTTCAAAGTAAAATGATGCTTGAACCTTGAGTGGTTGGTTAGGACCATTACTAAGAGTAAGGTCATTTACAATATATGGGAACGCTTTATATATCCTATATTTACTAACACCTTTTGTGGTGTAGTAGGAATTGCTATTCATATCTTTATTGTCAGATTCAATCTTTTCAATAAAGATATCACAGGTGTAATCATCATAATAATTTGTCAGCATATAGTAATCATGATTTGCAGAGAAATTTGCAGAATTAGGAGTTTCGTCAGAACCACTAATTTGCTGGTATGGGAACATGTGCTCTCCCCATGATTGTAAGAACTTTAATGGAAGGTGATCCCTATCCATTAAAAATGTCATCGAAAACTCTCTGAAAGTTTTAGTATGTGCATACCTAGCGTTAATTCCAGGTACATATCCCTTAAGGTCTCCAGTAGATACACTATATCCAGGGATATTTACTTCATCACATAAAAAACTCAATTTAATTCCATTATTGATCAACTCATTGGAATTAAACTCCTTTTCGTATACTGTGGGTGACTGAACTCCAGCAACTCCAATAGCATTCTTTAGCGCCTCTCCTGGAAGAAAGGATACGTGATACCGATTGGAAGATGCAATACCTCCAGGTCCAACAATATTAGTTAGGATGTCATTGATTTTCATCTAAATACATCTTAGAAGAGTATATTTATATTTAGCGAACAATATTATGGCTTATAGTGGAAAGTACCGTCCGACAAACAGGAAGAAATACAAAGGAGATCCCACTAATATCATATACAGAAGTTTGTGGGAACTCAAATTTATGAAATACTGTGATTTAAACGATAATGTCCTAGAATGGGGGTCAGAAGAAATTGTTATCCCGTATATCTCTCCTATTGATAATCGCGTTCATCGGTATTTCCCAGATTTCTACGTCAGAGTACGAAGTAAAACTGGGAGGATTGAGAAACTTATTATCGAGATCAAACCGCTTAAGCAAACAACACCTCCCAAAAAGCAGCAGCGTCGTACAAAGAGGTATATAACTGAAGTTACTACATATGCAGTTAATGACGCAAAATGGAGAGCAGCACGAGAGTATTGTAAAGACAGACAATGGGAATTTAAAATACTAACCGAAAAGGAGTTAAAGGTATGAGCGTCCTATCAGAAATAAAAGAGAAGGGTGCTAAAACAGTATCCACTCAAAGAAAAGTAGCATTTGACTATTTGCTGGAATTTTCCAATATTTCTGATGATGTTATGGTTGGGGATTTTTACTTATTTGAGTATAATCCAAAATTTAAAGCATTTTTAAGACAGTGGGACAAGTATCCCTTGGTTTTAGTATTAAATGTCTATGAAGATGGGTTTCTAGGTGCAAATCTTCATTACACTACTCAAAAGCAAAGAATTCTACTCGCCAAAAAGTATCTAAATAAAAGTATCAAAATACCCCCAAAATTATTACACCGCTACATCTTTTCAAAAGCAGATAATCTGTTTTTTAAAGTGCGTGATAAAGATCTAATGGATTATGCTGCTTTGACTTTGGAAGAATTCCGTGATAATAAGAATAGATTCATTAGTGCGGCGAAAGTACAAAAATCAGGCAAACTATGACCACCTATAAGTATCCATTAAATGTAAGCGATGTTGGATTGTATTTACAATTCAAGGCGTATGACTATCAAAGTACTCCTCAGGTAGGTAATAAAGATATTAAAAGTGCCATTGGCAGCAATGTACCAATATCAACTACAGATAGTGTTGAAAATCTTGGAAGCACCGTTACTACTGCAATTGGTTCAACTACGGGAGGCACAACTTCTTCAGCAGTAGATAAAGGATCTGTATTTTTATATCTTCCACCAAAACTGGAATTTAGTTATGGTGCAGAGTGGCAAAAAGTTCAATTTGGTGCTTTGGGATCTGCATTTGGTTCTGGAAGTATTAAAGATGCTCTTGGTAACGCAGTAGGAATTGGTGCGGCAACTGCTGCAAATGTTTTAGGTGATGCAGTCGGAGACGCACTATCGAATGTTCCAAAAGTCCAGGGAGTAGATTTAGATAATGTTTTGGGTGCTGCCTTTGGTGTCACATTTAACGATAATACTATTCAGACCTTTGAGAAAATGCAACTGAGGGACTTCAGTTATGATTATTTGTTTGTAGCGAGAAATAAAACTGAAGAAACTGAAATCAAAAAGATTGTCAAATTTTTCAAATCTGCAATGCACCCAGCAAGTGACTCCAATACGAAAAATAATACAATTTTCTTAAAATATCCCTATGTGTTTAGAATTATGCCTAGCGGATATAGAAACAATGTATCAGTCCGTAAAGATAATTTAGTAACACCATCATCAACCAGTCCAGATATCAGTTCTTTCTTCCCAGCAACTAGATATTGTGCTATGACTAAATTTGATGTTTCATATACTCCAGATAATGTTCTCAGTTTGACTCCAGGTGGATTTGTAACTGCTGTAAGAATTTCCATGCAGTTTTCCGAATTGACTGCACTTACTAGAGAAGATCTTGATGAATTTGAAGATCCTATTGATCTTGGTAATGAATCTACTGCAAAAACAACATCAGTAAGCAATCAGTCATCTAATTATAGTAATAGAAAACGTTGGCGAACTGGAAAATAATTTAAGGAGAATTAACTAAAATGTCATACTTCGATAAAGTATCAGATATCATATATCTGAAATATAAGAAAAATAAGTACGATGGGAAGTATATTCAAATTAAGAATATTTTCTCAAGAATCAAAATCATCGATGACGTTCTTCCAGGAGCAACCACCTTCGAGGACTACTTTATTCAAGATGGAGAAAGACCCGATACTGTCGCATACGACTATTATGGCGATTCTGGGTTAGATTGGATTATTTTGATTATTAACAACATTAAGAATGTGTATGAAGATTGGCCAATGACCACTACAGTGCTAAATGAGTATGTTGCCAAGAAATATACAAATGCTGGAGATGTCCATCACTACGAAACTCTTCAACAAACGTATAATGGCACTATTATCCTAGAAAGTGGTATTACCGTTGGTGAAAGTTTTAGATTTACCACTCCAGAAGGAGTTACTCGCTCAGCGGCATTATCGAGAAGAGCAGTTTCCAACTATGAGTATGAAGCAGACAAAAATGAAGAAAAAAGGCAAATTTACATTTTAAAACCTTCTTTCGTAGATTCCTTTACTGAGATCTTCGAAAAAGAAATGAAATTTACCCCAAGTACAGAGTTTGTTACAGAAAAACTCAAAATTTCTAATAACTAATCTCTCTGCCTCCAGTCGTCTGGTTTATCCTGCTTAAACCATTCAACAATTTCATCGGCACTTTGAAACCCCGTACTGTGATTAGATGGGTCGGGGTCTCCTAATCCCATCTTATTCATAAAATCATCCATACTTCCTTCCTCAATACCATTTGACTCACGTCTTGCTCTATTCAACCAATCTCTTGCGGTAGTATATGATTTAGCAATCTTTTCTGCCCAAATCATATCTTCCAACTTTACTTCTTCATTATTGGCAATCCTTTTACAAATAAACTCTAACCTGAGGCGATATTGCGTAGAAAGCATACAAATTCCTTTCACCACTATGGATTATTTATGATCGACCCTTTTGAGCAAATTTTTGGCGGAGTTTTTTTTCCGACTTTTTTGTAACTAAAAAGTGAATTTCGATTTGGGAAATAAAAAAGGGGATCCTTTTCAGGACCCCCTTCTGTATCAGAACTCTTCGTTGGCGAGAGAGTCGAAGTAACTGTAGGTGTCATCGCTGGCACCCGAGGAGCTGAGTGCATTCAACTCTTCCTTCATTGCTTGAGGGACAGGTGCAGGAGCACTTGCTTGGTACTCAGCAGCAACGTCGTTCTCATACTCTTCACGATCGATGCGAGGAGCACCCTTGAGCACGAGGTCAAGACGCTTCTTCAGTTCATCATAGGACTTGAAGTTCTTAGCATCAGTGAACTCATTCAGGTCATGGATCTGGTTGTAGATCTTTTCCAGTTCGGAGTCATCAAACCCACCGAGAACACCAGGGCGACCGAAGACAGAGGAATCATAGTTCCAGTAACCAGCAACCTTCTTGATGCGAAGGTTGAAGTCAGCACCTTGCCAGAAGTCAAAAGGATTGATGGGTTCTTCACCTTCAAACTCAGGTTGCATTGCTGCAATGATCTTGTCGTGGATCTTCTTGCCGTACTTGTAAAGGAA
>Ga0075481_10000764_pt1 | contig 12289 bp, 10 predicted proteins | sample DEB08_DNA_11_FD_76337 | JGI IMG/M metagenome (GOLD analysis project Ga0075481, IMG submission 76337) | Aqueous microbial communities from the Delaware River and Bay under freshwater to marine salinity gradient to study organic matter... | ecosystem: Environmental > Aquatic > Marine > Coastal ... | reverse complement strand
TCGGTTTCCGGCTTCTACTTTTCGCATCCCGAATCGTCTTACTTTCGTGTGGGCCATGTTTCCCGGGATCAAATCGAAGACCTTGCCAAACGCAAAAAGATGTCCGTAGAGGAGTGCGAGCAGTGGTTAGCCCCCAATTTGGGGTACGAACCCTCCCGGAATTAGATAATCTTGGTTCAGCAGAAATGAAACAGATCACACATAGTACAGAGCTATATACATCCTAAACCCGACCTTGCGCCTAAACCCGATCTTGCGCCTAAACCCAAACCTGAAGCACAACCCACCCCATGTTTGTTACAGAACATTATGATAACGCAGATGAGCCATTAGTTTCTTTCGAGATCATCCCCCCAAAACGTGGCGGGTCTCTGAAGCAGATCTTTGACGCAATCGAACTCTTAAAACCCTTCCATCCGCCCTACATCGATGTGACCTCGCACTCTGCACAGTCATATCTCGAAGAGCAGGCAGACGGATCCTTCAAACGGAAGATCCGGAGAAAGCGCCCCGGCACGATCGGCCTCTGCGCCGCCATTCTCAATCGGTTTGGCATCGATCCGGTTCCGCATATTCTATGCAACGGATTTACCAAAGAAGAAACCGAAGACGCGCTCATCGAACTAAACTATCTTGGCATCCACAATGTGATGGCCTTGCGAGGCGATAATCAAGGAGAAAAAAAGATCGACCCTCTTGGACGAGATTCCAACCTCTTTGCAGCCGATCTAGTGCAGCAGATCCAAAGAATGAACAAAGGAATCTACCTCGAAAAACTCGAGAATGCCGAGAAAACAAATTTTTGTGTAGGCGTAGCCGGCTACCCGGAGAAACATATCGAAGCCCCCAATCTGAGCTGGGACATCAAAAAACTGAAAGAAAAGGTGGATGAAGGGGCCGATTACATCGTTACGCAGATGTTTTTTGACAACGAAGTCTACTTCCATTTTGTCGAGAAAGCCAGGGCGGAAGGAATCACCATTCCAATCATTCCCGGTCTGAAAGTGATGACCACGTACAATCAACTGAAATCCCTCCCGGAGTATTTCTATCTTACCATCCCCGAAGCACTGTCGGATGAGGTAGAAGCCCGGCCGGAACGCGTACGAGAGATCGGAATCGAATGGACCCGCAAACAGTGTGAGGAGTTACTTACGCGTGGCGTACCTGGCCTTCACTTTTATGTGATGACCAATCCCACCGCGGCCATCGAAGTACTCAATGAACTGCCTGTGAAACGAGTTCAATCCAGATTGTAATAACACACCGTATTGCAAACCACACCAGATTGTAAAAGTACAGTCGAAACGAAAACTGCAACCATGTATTGGGATGGATGATGAGAATTATGGATGTTGAGCGGATGAAGACCATGAAGACCATGAAGACCATGAAGACCATGAGGATCACGGATATAGGACAGATTCAGCTACAGATGCAGATGGGGGTACTGGCGCGGATGCGGACTACATGGACTTCACAGACGATTCTTCGAGTGCTTCCAGTTTTGGGGTTGATTGTTTTTTTGATGGCCTTCGCACAAAATCGAATGGTTCATGCGACAATATTGCCAGAAACAAATCCGCAAGAAAAAACTCCACAAGAGGTCACGCTACGGGCCATGACGTTCAACGTTCGATTCGATAACCCGGCCGACGGCGAAAACCGATGGGAGCTTCGACGCGATTTCGTCGCAGATCTCATCCAGAACTCTGGCGCATCCATCATTGGTACGCAAGAGGGCCTCGTTCATCAACTCGATTTTCTCGACGAAGCCCTGTCCGATTTCCGATACGTAGGCGTGGGCAGGGACGACGGAGCGAAAGCAGGCGAGTTTACGGCCATTTTTGTAGATACGACCCAATTTACAATCCGGGATAGTGGCACATTCTGGCTTTCGGAAACCCCGGAACGCCCGTCGGTGGGATGGGACGCATCTATGGAGCGCATTGCGACTTACGCTGTGGTAGTTCCCGCTGTGCAACGTGTGGTCTCGTCAAGTACGACCAATCCGGAACCATTCCTCGTCATCAACGCCCATTTCGATCATATCGGGGAGCAAGCCAGGCTCGAATCGGCCCGTCTCATCATGCAGAAAGCACAGGAACTAAGCCAGTCGCCCCGCATGCCCATGCCGGTGATCCTGATGGGGGATTTTAACGCATCAACCCGAACCCCACCCATACAGGCCTTTCTCGAACACTACCGGGACGCCTTCGAGATCTCGAAAAGCCTGCCGGAAGGACCTGTGAGTACGTTTACCGGCTTCATTATAAAGGAATCGGGGTACCGCGAACCGGAGGGCAGGATCGATTATGTGTTTGTGAATGAGCGGGTTGATGTAATGTCGTACCGGGCCATGGACGAAATTCGGGAGGGCAGATACGTTTCGGATCATTTTCCCGTTTTGGTAGAGGTCGTTTGGTAGAGGTCGTTTAGCAGGCTTTTTTTTCATTGCCGAAAGCCTTATTTTTGTGGTCTTGCATGCGCCCGTAGCTCAACCGGATAGAGCGTCTGACTTCGGATCAGAAGGTTGAGGGTTCGAATCCTTCCGGGCGTACGTTTTCAAAAGCGGCTGAAAAATGGCGTAAAAAACCATCTTTCAGGCGCTTTTTTTGTTTTTGGCGATTTCCCCCTTCTTTTCCTATTTGTGGGCAATGTATGGGTAGTGTGCGAGCAATGTGGGGCAGGAAGTGTGATGATTCTGGACAAATTTTCGGTCTTACCTGGAAAATCAAATGTGCCCTGACGATTCCAAATGGATAGTGGCACCTCTAACTATACCCGAAAAGGTATAAAATCTTTAATGATTGCTTTTTTATACCCGAAGAGGTATAATTGCAGGAAATGGTCTAAATTTATACCCGATAAGGTATATTATGAGTGCAACAGATGAACTTATCAACTTTGTGAAAAGGCGACGGGAACAGTTGGGACTCACCCAGCAGGAACTTGCTCTACGGGCGGGTGTTGGACTTCGGTTTGTCCGCGACCTGGAGCAGGGTAAACAGAGCCTTCGACTGGACAAAGTGAACCAAGTACTTGTTCTTTTTGGCCATAAAATGGGACCGATCGAAATAGAGGATCGTGATGAGCTATAGAAAAGCCGACATCTATGTTCATGAAACAAAAGCCGGAGTGCTTAAGGAGACAGAAACGGGCTACCGATTTCAGTATGAATCAACATATGCATCACAAAAAAATGCAGAACCGGTGAGCCTGACTCTGCCACTGCGACAAGAGCCTTATGAATCTCGTATACTCTTTCCCTTTTTTGACGGGTTGATACCAGAAGGATGGCTTCTTGATGTGGTTGAAGAAACCTGGAAGGTGAACTCGAACGACCGTATGGGACTTCTGCTGGTAAGTTGTCGTGATACCATTGGGCATGTAAGTGTGAGGGAAGCATGAACAAATGCCTAATCTGTGCAAATCCGGTCGATCATGGAGACGAGTATCACACCAAGTGCCTGCAGGTTCTGTTTGGTAGTAAAGAAAGGCCGGTTTTAGACGTCACATTTGATCAGTTAAACGAACTGGCAAAGAGATCTGTACATCAGCGTATAACCGTACCGGGTGTTCAAACCAAGCTTTCTCTGACAATGGATCGCAAGGCGGATTCTGTAGATAAACTGACGATTGTTGGTTTGTGGGGACGATTTATCCTGAAGCCTCCATCCAATCGATGGCCGGAGTTACCGGCTAATGAGCACTGTACCATGATGCTCGCGGAAGCAGCCGGACTCGAAACAGTCCCTTTTGGTTTAATACATCTTGCATCAGGGGAATTGGCCTATATCACAAAACGAATTGATCGCGATGATAGTGGAAATAAATTTGCCATGGAAGATATGTGTCAGCTCACGGGCCGACTAACGGAAGACAAGTACAAGGGCTCGCACGAACAAATTGCAAAAACCATCAAGGAGCATTCAGCCAATCCACTATTTGACTTGACGCGTTTCTATGAACTCGTACTATTCTCCTTTTTGACGGGTAATGGAGATATGCACCTGAAAAACTTCTCACTGATTCATGACCCCATCGTTGGCTGGAAGTTGGCTCCTGGTTACGATCTGCTCAATACCCGGCTGGTTATTGCTAAGGAGAAGGATTCGGATGAACTCGCACTAACCATTAGCGGCAAGAAAAGCAATTTCAACCCAGAATCATTTGATCAATTTGGACAAACCATCGGCTTGCTTACTAAACAAATTCATAACATTAACCAGAGTTTGTTCAAGAAACGGGACTTGTTTCTGCAAACCATCAGAAAATCATTTTTATCGGATGAGATGAAGGATCTATACATTGGGATTTTGGAAGAAAGGTTCATGGTTCTGCAATAATAGGAGATAGGGTTGTTTTATGGCGAGTATGGTTTTGTGTAAACGAGTGTTAATCTACCGTACTTTTGCACATAATGATTGAACTCAGGAATTCAATAAACCCTAAAATACCGAGCTGTTGTACTAGTGACTTGAACACAGCCTTTGTTATAAAATAGAAAGAGTGTTGAACATGATCCCTGCAAAGAAATTATATCCAAGCCTATCAAACCCGGATAAAAAAGCTAACGAAGACCCTGTGACAAGAACCCTGTGACAAGAACCCTATGACAAGAAAGGCATGAACCTGTTCAACCTCCCTGGCCTTGCGTTCTGGGGCTACCTCATCATTCTCATCGGGATCGCATTTGCATCCGCCCGCTTCTCCTCCAAAGGGATGAGCGAATATTTTGTCGGTGGCCGGCGCATGAACCGGTTTGTAGTAGCAGTCTCTACCGTGGTTTCAGGGCGAAGCGCATGGCTCCTTCTGGGCATGACCGGCATGGCGTACACCCGCGGCCTCTCCGCGATCTGGGCCGTGGTCGGCTACATCGCCATCGAATATGCCCTCATCTTTTTCTACGCCCCACGCCTTCGCCGCTTTACCGAAGCCCGAGATTGCATCACCATCCCCGACTTCTTCGCCGCCCGCTTCCACGATCGCTCCGGCATCCTTCGCGGCCTGCTCGTCCTCATCATCCTTATGTTCATGACCGGCTACGTCTCGGCACAATTTGTCGCCGGCGGGAAAGCCTTCTCGGCCGGATTCGGCAGCACCCTCTCCACCGGCGTTCTCTTCACTGCGTTCTTCGTCTTCAGCTACACCATGATAGGCGGGTTCCTCGCCGTTAGCCTCTCCGACACCTTCCAGGGCATCCTCATGCTGTTCGCCCTTCTTGCCCTCCCACTTCTCGCCATCATAAACCTCGGCGGATTTTCCGAAACCTTCACCGCCCTCGCTTCGATGGATGTTGCCCTCGACCCATTTGCAATCTCCTTTGGCGCCGCCCTCGGCTTTGTAGGCATTGGTCTTGGCTCCCCTGGCAGCCCTCATATCCTCATCCGTTTCATGTCCGTCGACGATCCACGCCAGCTCCGATACGTCGCCCACATCGGCACCCTCTGGAATGTCCTTATGGCCCTTGGCGCTGTTGCCATCGGTATTCTCGGTAAACTCTACTTCACCGACGTCTCTATGCTTCCCGGTGCCGATACCGAGCAACTATTCCCCGAACTCGCCCGCCAGCTCCTCCATCCCTTTTTGTTCGGCCTCATTCTTGCCGCCATTTTCGCCGCCATCATGAGCACGGCCGACTCTCAATTGCTCGTTGCCGCCTCCGGACTTGTGCGCGATCTCTATGAAAAAATGTTTCAACGGGGTGATGCGATTCCTCAGCGGACCATGGTTCTCTACAGTCGGCTTGCGGTAACCATGCTTGTTGTTCTCTCCACTGCACTCGCTCTGATTGCCGAAGAGCTTGTGTTCTGGCTGGTTCTTTTTGCCTGGGCCGGGATGGGGGCATCCATCGGCCCCACCTCCATTCTCGCACTCTACTGGAAGCGAACCACTCGTGCCGGGGTGATCGCCGGTCTCGTGTCCGGAACCCTTACCGCCATTCTATGGTATCTTACCCCTGCGTTGAAAGGAGTTTTGTACGAACTGATCCCGGCATTTTTGGTTTCCCTGGTGGTCACGGTACTGGTAAGCCTCGCCACCCAGCCACCAGACGATGCCGACGACATGTTTGAGGAGATGCACTGACCCCACACCCGTCCTCGCTCCCTCGATCCTGCCTTTCCCTCAACAAGCCGAACCTGAGCCCACGACCAATGGGTTATCCCATCAACCCGAATCAAAAATGAGTTTTCGACTGGCTTTTGAATGACTTGACGAATGGCTTTCGAATCGTTTCCCGAATCGTTTCCCGAATCGCAATGGATTTTGTATCTTCAAAATGGATTTGCCAGGGTTGATTGGCTTCTCGGAGTGATCGTTGTAGTGATCGTTCAAATAGTGACGTTTTTTGAGGGATCCAACTCAGATTGCCATTCGTGGATTGCATTCCTCAACTCGCGAGTCTGCCCAAAACATCGACATCAAACCGAAAAAACAAAAAGGTGATGATTATGAAAAAAAACATGGGAAGTGCCGACAAAACGGTTCGATTTCTCGTAGCCGCTGTGATTGCGATTCTGTTTTTTACGAATGTAATCTCCGGAACCTTGGGAATTGTGTTACTGGTTCTGGCTGGCGTATTTGTGCTTACGAGTTTTATCAGTTTCTGCCCACTATACGCCCCTTTTAAAATCAATACCTGCAAAACGGAAAAGGTGTAGGAAAACGACAACCTGGATCAATAACCCGAATCAACAACCTGAATTAATAACCTGCATCGTCGGGCATGGACGAAGTTCATCATCGAACAAGTGCCTGCGGAAATGAACGAATGAGAGTACCTATGAAAAACCTGAGAATTTGGACACTACTGCTGACAGCCATCCTGCTTTCCTCCTGTACGACACAAGAGATTGTGATCGAAAAAGAGATCATCAAAACGGGAAAAGAGGGATCGGGGAGCGAGCTGCTTACCACCTTTGAGCCAGTTGAATCCTCCATTCTGGATAATGGCCGGATGTGGACGTTTGAGTACGCACCTAGAGAGTATTTCGAGGAAACGTACAATTTTGAGGCCACCGATGCGTGGTTCGAGCGGGCACGTTTGAGTTCGGTGCGGCTTCCCAACTGCTCGGGTTCGTTTATCTCTCCGGATGGCTTGGTGATGACCAACCATCATTGCGCGCGCGAGATGGTATCGGCGGTATCGCAGGAGGGCGAAGATCTGCTGGTGGATGGGTTTTATGCCGAAACGATGGAGGATGAGCGTCCGATCCCCGACTACTACCTGGACCAGCTGGTGGAGATTCGTGATGTGACGGATGAAATCCTGGATGTGGTGGATGCAGCGCCGGCAGAGGAGCAGGCGGCTGTACGGGAGCAGAAGATTTCCGAGGTACAGCAGGCGCTTACCGCAGAGTTTGAAGCCGATGGTGATAAGTCGGTGCAAGTGGTTTCGTTGTTTAACGGCGGGCGCTACTCGGCATACATTTTCCGACGGTTTACGGATGTGAGAATGGTGATGGCGCCAGAACTTCAGATTGGGTATTACGGGGGTGATGCGGATAATTTCACCTACCCACGCTACAATTTGGATATGAGCTTCTACCGAGTGTATGTGGATGGACAGCCGTACCAGCCGGAGCATTTTTTCCCATTTTCTTCTGAGGGAGTGGAAGAAGGGGATGCGGTGTTCATGATTGGGAACCCAGGCAGTACCACGCGACTGAATACGGTTGCACAGCTTACCTATTACGGACAGTACGCGCTTCCTTACCGTCTCTCTTTTTTCCGCAATCTGATTCGGGCGTTGGATGCGTATACTGCAGCCGATCCGGAAAATCCTATGGCTATGGATCTGCGAAATACGGTTTTTAGTCTGAAAAACACCGAAAAGTTGTATGGTGGACAGGTTCATGCGCATCGCGATCCTTATCTGATGGGACGTAAAGTGGACAACGAGATGAAATTTGTATCGAAACTGAAAGCGTCACCAGATTTGCGTGATACGTATATGCCGGTGCTGGAGAGAATCGAAGCGATCCAGATGGAGAAAGCCAAGTTGGGGCCGTTTGGGGCGCTTACGATCGGTCTGCAACCGAACTCCTTTGCTTCTCCGTCGATGTTGCAGCGGGGATACCTGGCAACACAGATGTTGGCGGGTATATTTCCGGCAGAGTTTGAAGAGCAGATCATGGGGCAGTTGCTTGGCATTATGGATGATGATCCGATACTGGAACGGGAACTCCTGAAATCCCATATGCAGTTTTTGACGGATGTTTTGCCGGAGAATGGGGGATATTTTGAGGATGTGAACTGGTTTGGAACAGACGACATGGCTGTCGGCATGTTCCAGGAGATGTCTGCGCTGTCTAGCCAGGAATCGGCTGCTGAATTTTTTGCACAAGACAAGAGTGAGTGGGGAAGCGATCCTGCCGTTCAGTATTTTCAGGGGTTTGGAGACCGGCTGTTTGAGGATTCGGCCCGATTGTCGGAGTTAAGTGATGAAGAGGATGAGTTGGAGACTCGGTTGGGTCGGGCCTGGTTTGCAGTGTACGGGACCACGATTCCGCCGGATGCTACCTTCTCTTTGCGGATTCAGGATGGGGTTGTCGCCGGCTATGAGTACAATGGAACCCTGGCACCTGCATACACAACCTTTTATGGCATGTTCGACCGCGCCAATTCCCATCACTCCGATCCGCAATGGGAACTGCCCCAGCGCTGGCTTGACCTGGAGGACGGAACCGGTAGCCTGGATTTGGGAACCCCTGTGAACTTTGTGTCTACCAACGATATTATTGGTGGGAACTCCGGATCCCCGGTGGTGAACATCGACCTTGAAATTGTGGGGCTTGCGTTCGACAGTAACAAAGAGGGGATGGGGTCCAGCACGCTTATTTTGGACGATCGCAGTGCCCGGTCGGTGAATGTGGATGTACGCGGGATGATAGAGTCGCTTCGTCATGTGTACAAGGCGGACCGGATTGTTGCAGAAATTGAAGCGGCCGGCCAGGACATGGCGGGCCAAGATGAATGAGCAGGTCGGGATGCGACTAGGCAGGCTGCTTCCGGACAAAATGAGGCTTGGCAAAACGAATGAGAGGTTCGGGTGAATGAGCAGTTCGGGTGAAACAAAACCGGCGAATCGCTCACTGCTTCGCCGGTTGAAAACGTTCACAAAGCCAGGTCCCGGAAAGCGGGCTCGCCATCTGCGGAGTGCACTCGGGCTCATGGCAGTGGTCGTTCTTGCGGTTTGGATCTTCGGGACGGAATCACAGGGAGAACACTTTGGCTGGTGGTCGGTTGCGCCTCCGATAGTTGCGATTGTTCTTGCATTTTGGACTCGTGAAGTGGTGAGTTCCCTTTTCGCGGGGATCTTGTTGGGCGGCCTGATTGTCGGCGAAATCAACCTAGTGCAGGCCTACATGATCCCGTCGATTGGATCCGAAAGTTTCGCACTCATTTTGTTGGTGTATTTGTGGGCACTTGGTGGCCTTATTGGTATCTGGACGCGCACCGGTGGCGCGGAAACTTTTGCACTGTGGGCGGGCCGACGGTTTGTGAAAGGGCCACGATCTGCCAAACTCTTTACTTGGGTGATGGGACTCATTTTCCATCAGGGTGGCACCATTAGTACCATTCTCACCGGGGCAACGGTTCGTCCGGTCTCCGACAAGCATCGCGTTTCCCATGAAGAGTTCTCCTATGTGGTTGATTCAACCGCTTCACCGGCGGCAACGCTCATCCCTTTCAACGTGTGGCCTTTCTATGTGGGTGGACTGGTAATCGGCACGATCCCACTTTTTGAAACGCAGATGGACGGGGTTACATTCTTTTTTGCCTCGATCGGGTACAACTTCTATGCGTTGTTTGCGATTCTCATCACCTTTCTTTTTGCTGTAGAAAAACTACCCTTTATCCCCGGGAAAAAGATGCGCCTTGCGATTCGACGGGCGCGGGAGGAGGGAGCCCTCGATCGGCCCGGGGCGATCCCTATGGCCTCGGAAGAGCTTTCCCGTCAGCGGATCCCCGATGGATACCGTTCCGGACTTATTGACTTCCTGGGTCCGATCGGGACACTGCTTGGGGTTGCGATTTTGCCCTATCTCTATACCTACTACATTCTGGGGAACACCGATAGCCCGACTCTGCTGGTTGCTGAAGCGTTTGTGCTGGCCGTTCTTGCCGGCATTGGGATTGCCGTAGCAAAAGGTATGTCGCTTCGCCATGCGATGGATGGCTTCATCGATGGTTGCAAAGGAGTTACCATCGGGGCTGTGATTCTCGCACTGGCCGTAACCCTGAAAGAGGTGACCGACACTCTTGGAACCGCACCATTCGTAGTCGAGCAGCTCGGCGACATCCTAACCCCCGTGTTTCTTCCCGGCATCTTGATGGGCTTATGTATGCTTATTGCGTTTTCCACCGGCACCTCCTGGGGAACCTTTGCCGTCGTGTTCCCTGTTGCGATGCCACTAGCCTGGGCCGTTCAGCCCGACCCGTTTTTCATCTCACTCTGCTTCTCCTCTGTAGTTGGAGGGGCCGTATTTGGCGATCAGTGCTCCCCCATTTCCGATACTACCATCCTCAGTTCGCTGGCTACCGGTAGCGACCTCATGGATCATGTTACCAGCCAGTTTCCACTCGCTTTGCTAGCCGGAATTCTTTCCGTAATCGCCTACGCACTGGCCGTTCTGCTTTTTGTGTAGTTCGCTTTTCCAGTGAGTTCGCTCTTTCAGTGAGTTTGCTCTTAGCAGTTGTGCTCTTTGCAAGCTTGTTCTTCTTTGCGGGTTTACTCATTTTGCGTGTGTTAGATCCTGCAAGTGATGAGTAAAATGCGTACCTTTATCTGTTGCGCAGATTTTTTCTGGCTTTAAATCATGTATTCAACACGCGTACAATAAGTATACATCACGCATTCAACATTCTATACGCATTTAATTACGACCACACAATTTCTACCCCCATGAAACAAGCTATTTTCATCCCATTTATCGCATTTCTCATCGCCTTCCTGATGAGTACATTTAATTTTAGAGTGATGGCACAGGATATGCCGGAAGCCCCTGCGAAAGAGACCAAAGAAGTGAAGCAGGAAATGGAAGATGCACTCATCGACACCGTGACCGCACTTTCCGAACCGGTTGCATCCACCGATTCCTACGATATGTACGGATCCGTTGTTGAAACCTGGGAAAATGCGACCGGTATCACCGGGCTCGATACCTTTAATGCAGAAGCGGAAGCAGCGGCTCCAGTGCAGCACCTCTTTAAGGGGGAAGTTACGCAAGTTTGTCAGTCAAAAGGCTGTAACTTATGGTTGACGGACGGTGAACAACAAGTACGGATCCGGTTTAAAGACTATGCTTTCTTTGTTCCCACGAATTCTGCCGGAAAAGAAGCTGTTGTGCGCGGGCATTATATGGAGAAAGAGCAGGAAGAGGGAGATCCTGTGATTGAGTTCCTGGCCGATGGTATCGTTCTTTTCAAGTAATACCGCTGCCGATCTCTAGTGTACCGAAAAGGCGGATCACTCATGTACAACCAGCACCCGTCCGGTTTGTCCGCCTTTCAGGATGGTATCAATCTCTTCTTTAAGTTCGTGTAATCCAACTTCGCGGGCTAGGATTTTGTCAAGGTGAGCAGGACGCCAGTCGGTTGCAAGACGTTTCCACAGGTTCTGACGAATTTGCATGTCACAAAGGGCGGAGTCGATGCCCATCAACCCGACCCCGCGAAGTATGAACGGGTAGATATTCGTGTGAAGCTCATGTCCGGTCACATTTCCGCAACATGCAATAACACCCGCCTGAGCAGTTTGCAGAATCATCGCCTCGAGTAATTTTCCGCCCACCGTATCGATCCCGCCTGCCCATCTGCCCGACAAAAGTAAGCGGGACGCATCTACATCCATCACGAACGAGCGATCTCGCACCTCATCTGCGCCGATCGACCGCAAATATTCGCGGGCTTCGGGTTTGCCCGTAACGGCAATCACACGGAACCCAAGACGATGCAAAATTCCAACAGACACCGATCCAACGCCGCCGGTTGCGCCTGTGACCAGGACGGGTAGCGAAGGGTTTTCGGCTTTGTCATGGTTGCCTGGTTGCGAGTTGTCTAGCTGCGAGTTGCCTGGCTTCGACCCCTCTTCCATCCCACTGTGGGGTTTGTCATGGCCCGGGTGCATCGGCATCAACCCGTTATCTAATAATTTTTTGACGCCATAGGCAGCGGTGAACCCTGCAGTCCCAAGAATCATGGCATCGCGCAGGGTTAATTCGGCAGGTAAAGGAACTACCCAGTCGCCCGGAACTCGGATCATTCCGCCGAATCCGCCCGA
>Ga0075481_10000763_pt1 | contig 12295 bp, 6 predicted proteins | sample DEB08_DNA_11_FD_76337 | JGI IMG/M metagenome (GOLD analysis project Ga0075481, IMG submission 76337) | Aqueous microbial communities from the Delaware River and Bay under freshwater to marine salinity gradient to study organic matter... | ecosystem: Environmental > Aquatic > Marine > Coastal ... | reverse complement strand
TGATGAGCTTCCTTATACTCAAGAAAACGCAGAGCTTCTTATGAAAAACTCAAATATTTTTGATACTTGGGTAACAGAAACTGTAGGTGATCTTGAAAATTTTACAGTGACCAGCTAGAGGAAGTACGAACTCTTCTAGCCCGCTTTATAAAAGAGTCGGACTCTAAAGTAGATGTAGACAAATATCTACTACTATGTGAACAACTAGGTCAAGAACCGGACCCTGCCAAAATGCCGCTCGAGCTTTCGGATTTTCCCGAAGAAGTTCAAGTGGCATTTTTTATGTTTGGTTTACTACCAGATTACTGGGAAGGAATGAGCGGTACATACATGGGTAAACATTGGCACGGCATAGAGTATTTTTTTAAGTTATACGGTATTGAAAATCAAAAAGAGATCTTATACTTAATGAAAATATATGAAAATGAACTAGTGACTTATAGATCAAATAAAGCTATTGAACAGCGAAAAGCAGACCAGCGAAAAGCTAAAAGCGGCGGAAAAAATTACGCCCATAATATACAAGGCTAATGGCAAAGAAAATTACAATAGACATTGAAGTTAACGGTAAGATGCAAAAAGCTACTGTATCTGCTAAAAAACTACGGGAATCCTTAGACAAAGTAGACACTTCCAGCAAAAAGACTAGTAAATCTGCTGGAGAGCTTGATCGCAACTATAAGGGCGTCGCAGGCACTTCTGCTAATGTTACTAAAAACTTTTCAAAAATGTCTCAAGGTATGGGAGGCGTTGTACGAGCGTATGCAACCCTTGCCGCCAATGCGTTTGCCGTAGGCGCAGCATTTAATGCACTACAGCGAAACAGAGCATTAGCTCAATTAGAAGACGGCTTAGGGGCCGTAGGTAGAGCAGCAGGAACAAATTTACCTTTTGTATCAAAGCAGTTAAGAGATATTACAGATAACGCACTATCTGCAGAACAAGCCATGAGAGCTACTGCACAAGCAAGTTCTGCAGGGTTTGATGCAGGACAACTACAACGATTAGCATCGGTTGCGAAAGGTGCTTCATTAGCTTTAGGAAGAAACTTACCAGATGCTCTTGATAGGTTAGTAAGAGGTACTGCAAAAGTAGAACCAGAAATTTTAGATGAATTAGGAATTTTTGTAAGATTAGACGATGCTGCAGAAGAGTATGCTCAAAGAATGGGTAAAACTGCAAATCAGCTTACTCAATTTGAACGTTCTCAGGCATTCTTAAATGCTACTTTAGAGCAAGGCGAAAAAAAGTTTGCGCTTGTTGCTAGCAAAGTAGACGTAAATCCCTATGATCAACTTATTGCATCGGTTAATAATTTAAAAGAAAACTTTTTAGATATTGTTAATGTTGTTGCTGTTCCTTTTGTAAAATTTGTATCAGACTCTAAAATTGCTTTAGCAGGATTATTTGCTTTATTTGCATCTACTATTTCAGGGGCCTTTGTCGATAGTATACAAGACACTGCTGCGGCCTCTGTAAAAGCAGCGGACGATGCTTTTGATGCCTTAGAAAAAATACAAAAAGAAGGTGTACAGCAATTTAAACAAGCCGCAAAAGATTTAGAGGCTTCATCAGAAATTGCACCAAAAGGTTTTAAAGATCAATTACCTGTGCTAACTGATCCAAAAGCAGATCCAGCAAAATTTGCGGAAGCTTCAGAAAAAGCTCAAACAAGTTTAAATCGCTCTATGGGGCAAACAAAAAGAAGAACTAAAGAAGTTAAAGCAGAAATTGCAGCTTTAAAAGATCAACAAGATAAAACAGCAAAAGCTGCAATTGCAGGGTATAAAAAAGAATTAAGAGAGCTCAAAAAGAAAGAGCAACAAATAGAAGCGTTACAAAGTGATGTAAAATCTTTAGAGGCATTGCAAACGGCGGCATCTCAAAAAAATATAGCTTTTACTGCGGCTGAGAAGAATGCAGAACTTGCAGCAGCAGAAGCAAAAGCACTAGGTAGAATTTCTGATGCAGGCCTTGGGGCAGGTTACGGAATTGGAGAAGCCTTAAAAACTTCAAAAGACTTTTTTAAAAATGCAGATGGATGGACAGGTAAGTTAGACGCTTTAGGAAGAGGTTTTACTCTTTTAAGAACTGTTGCTTTAAGATTTTTACCTATAATAGGTGCTGCTGCTGTAGCTTTTGGAGGTTTAGTAAAGATTTTTGAGCACTTTACAAAGAAAACTGCTGTTGAACAAAAAATAGACGAAATAAAAAACTCTTTCGCAGATCTAGCAGAAGTTTCTGCAGATTATCAAATAGCAATGGAACTAGCAAATACAGCTAATGAAGAGTTTGCAGCAAGTTTAAATGTTATGGCAGGGGTCTTAGGGCAATTAAAAAGTGCTTTTCAAAGTATTCAGCAAGTACAAATGGAACAAATGATTAAAAAAGTTACTGAAGCAACAAAAGTCGCAATTGATGCAAATAAAACATTAAATGCAACTCCTGGAGGTGTTGGAGGAATAGGAACAGGCGCAATGGCTGGCATGCGAGCTTCAAATAGAAGTTCTGCGGCCGATAAATTAGCAGAAGCAGAGCAAAACATATTGGAGGCAAAAGAGAAAGGTGTAGGATTTGATGAGGCTAGTGCTAGAGGTGTAATTGCCGCATACTCTGCTATAGTTAAAGCAGACCCTGCTTTAAAAAAATTAATTCCAGACGATAGATTACAGGACTTAGAAAAACTACCCGCTAAAGGTTATGAAACTATGGCGGAGTTTAACGTAGAACTTGCAAAAATAATAGATCCTATTCTTAATGCAAATGCTGCCTATAAAAATTTAAATAATACACTTAGTACTATTAATAAAGCACAAATTAATTTATTTAAACAGCAGGATACTGCTTTTACTGCAAGTATAACAGGAATTACTGCTTTAGAAAATGAACTAAAGACTATTACAGATAGTAATTTGAGTGTAGCATTTCAGGACTTAGAGCCTAATGTACAAAAAGCTGTTCAAGCCATGGCCGGTGCAAATAATACAATAAGTAAGACAGCATTAGTTGGTGAAGAAGTTTCTACAATAATTACTAAATATAAGCAAAAGTTTATAGACGCAGATAAAGAAGCAAGAGAAATACAGAATACTCTTAAAAAACAAAGAGAAGAATTAAAAGAGTTAAATACTTTAAGAAAGGATGCGGGTGAACTAGAAGCCTTAGTTTTAGCTCAAGAAGAAAAAATTAGACAAACACAGCTAAACTCAATAAGTATAAGAGAAGAAATAGCAAACTTACTTGCAGACGAGCAACAGAAAAAAGCCGCACTTGCCCAATTAGATGTAGAAAGAGCTGTATTAGAGGCTCAACAGGTTCAAGAGCATGAAAAAACGTTTAGACTTTTTCAAGGTCAAATGGACGTACGAAAGCAAGGTATGGACATGGCCAAAAAAGAACTAGATATATCTAAAAGAGAGCTAGCAGTTCTTGAAAGAAAACTTGAAACAGAAAGAGAAAGAGCTCTTCGAGAGCAAAGAACGGGATCTGCGTTCGGTAACTTAGGAGAAGACAGACGTCGTGCTCAAATGGAGTATGATGATGCGCTTCTGTTAGATAAAAAGAAGCAAGAGCAAATAGCAGCTGAAGGAGCCGCAAAAGCAGCAATGGCAGAAGTAGAGTATGCTCTTTTAGATGCAAAATATCTTTACTTAGAGTCAGAATTAAAAGCCAGAGCGGATACTGCAAAAACTGCAAAAGAAGCTACAGCACTAAATGCAGCTGCTTCAAGACTCGCAGCGTTAAGAGGTCGTATAGGGGTCTCTACTAATGAAGAAACGGGAGAAATTACCGCTACAAAAGGAGGGCTTTTAGATAGAACTCAAAATGTGATTCTTCAAGAAACTAACCAAGCTTTAGACGACCAAGAAGCAAAGCTAGAAGAATTAAAAGAGCGCTGGAAGAATTCTCAAACATGGTTTGCAGGTATAAATGCTGGAAAAGAAACTTTAGCAAACGGACTGGGCAGAGCTTTAGAGGATATAATTCGAGGCACTAAAGAAGCAAAAAATGCTTTCAAAGAATTAGCTGTAAGCGTATTAGATAGTATATCCAAAATTATGATGGACAGAATGGTAGAAGACTTTTTAAATTTCTTATTCCCTCCAAAAGGTAAAACTACTACGGCACGTCCAACTATAGCCACAGGTACAAGCTCTAGTCCTAGTACTACTTCTGCTACTGGAGCTGCAACGGGTGCGGTTGGGTCACTATTCTCGGGACTAATGGGTAAGGGTGCCGGAGTAGGCGGTGAAATTGGACATAGCGCCTCCAACCCTCTTTATGTTTGTTGTGTAAAATGTGGAGAAGATGCGGGAGTTATGGGGTCAAAGGATGATATCATTGATAAAGTATTAAACAAGAAAAAAGACAGTGATTCTGTAAAAGAAGGAATGGATGAAAAGAAAACAGGATTCTGGGATGCTTTAATTGGTAAGAAAAGAGGTCAAAAAGGCACTCAAGAATTTGGTTCCGGCGATGTTTTAAATGAAGATGTTACTATTGGTACAAGTGGCTCTGGGTTAAAGGGTTTGTTCGATGACTTCACAGGGGACATGGGTGCAATATTCTCCGGAGAATCTCCGTTTTTATCTGGCCTGGGAGATATGTTTACAAATTTATTCGGAAACTTAGGAGGAGTATTCGATACGCTTCTTGGAGGCTTGTTTGGGCAAGGGGGCGGAGGCATAATGAGTCTGTTTGGGTTTAGGAACGGAGGAATCATGAATAATGGCTCTAAGGTTACCGGGTATGCTACAGGCGGTATCGCAGATGGTCCAAATTCAGGACACCTTGCAATGCTTCACGGCAGAGAAGCTGTAGTTCCTCTTCCAAACGGTAACTCTATTCCTGTACAGATGAATGGGAATGGAGGCGGAATGCAAAACAATAATGTTACTGTAAACGTTTCTACTGATGGACAAGTACAGTCTTCGTCAAACGGAGCAATGGGCGAAAATCTTGGACAAGTCATTGCCGCCGCAGTACAGAAGGAGCTTCACAATCAGAAGCGAGCAGGCGGAATCCTTAATAAGCATGGAGCAGCATAATGGCTACGTTTAGTTTTACAATTTCTGCAAGCAAAGTGAACTCACTAAAAGGCGTATCAAATGCAGGCGCTTTCGAAGCAGTAGCAGATCGAGGACTTTCAAGAAAATCTAAGCACAATGTTCTTACCGCAAAGTTTGGTGATGGATATGAGCAACGAGTGCTCGACGGTATTAATACAAAACAAGATCAGTTTAGTATATCTTTTAAGAATAGGGATGCCGCAGATATAAATCTTATTGCTGCATTTTTAGATGACAGTGCTGGTAAAAGCTTTGACTTTGTAATTACAGATAAGTTTAGTAGTGGAAACCTTACTACGAGCACACTTAAAGTCGTATGTGATGACTATAATATAAGTTATGGACAAGCAACTAATCATAGTTTAAGTTGCGAATTGAGAAGAGTTTACGAGCCTTAATCATGACAGATTTAATTGATACAGTACAACTTCAAGAAATTGACGACGCCTACGTAGAGTTATTTGATGTAACTCTGCCGAGTGGAGCAAAGGTGTACATATTTAATGGACTAGATGACGGAACTACTAATATTTACTTTCCGAGTAAAACATTAGATACAGATTCAAACTCTGCTACTTATAACAAGTATCCGTTAAAAGAATACTTTGCTATTCCCGTCTCAATAGACGGCGTAGAAATAAATGGAGCAGGAGTTAGTCCTCGCCCGTCTTTAAGAGTAGCTAATATTCCTACTTTAACAAGATCTATTTCAAATAATGAAGACGGCACTGGAGACGAAGAAACGCTTTATTCTATTCTAGTAGACGAAGGGATATATAAAAACGAAAGCTTGTTAAATACTCGAATAGAGTACAGAAGAACTTTATTTTCAAATACGTATAAAAGTACAGATGCACATCCTAGCGCTTCACCCGTAGAGTTTCCTAGTCAAACATACATTATTGACAGAGTAGCATCAGAAGACAGTATAATGGTGGAGTTTGAGCTTGCAAGCCCTATTGATGTTGAAGGCGTAAAAGTTCCGGGTCGAGTAGTAATTGGTAGATACTGTGTTTGGAGGTATCAAGGAGGCACTTTAAATAATGAAGGCGGGTGTAACTGGCCTTTAAGTGGTAATGGAAGATTTTTTAACGAAAAAGACGAGTTAATTACTCGTGATATTTCTACTATAGCCGCATGGTCTAACTCCAGTACTTATGCCGAGGATGCTAAAGTTAAGACAACAGGAGACGGACACACTCAAATATGGGAAGCTTTGAGAGCAGTTCCTGCTAATAAAGATCCTACTAAACACCCTTCTTATTGGAAGAGGCTGGATGTGTGTTCAAAAACTCTTACAGGATGTAAGAAGCGTTTTCAAGGTAGAAACACAGATGACTTTTTAAATACTGCAGTTTCTTTGCCTTTTGGTGGATTCCCCGGATCGAGAAAGTTTAAGTGATAGAAGAGATACAAAAACATTTTGAAGCAGAGTATCCAAGAGAAGCGTGCGGAGTTATAGGAGTCGTAAAAGGAAAGAAAAAGTACTATCCTTGCGAAAATGTAGCAGAAGACGATAGCGATTTTATTATGTCTTCTACAGACTACATGAAATATAAAAGAAGCATGGATATTATAGGAATTGTTCATAATCATCCAGATGCAGACAATACACCAAGCGAAGGAGATATAGATAATTGTAATGCTTTAGGTATACCTTACTATATTTTTAGCTATCCTGGTATGGAACTAAATATATTGGAACCCAAAGTAAATGTAAACCCCTTACTTGGCAGAGAATACAAGTTTGCAACTGCAGACTGTTTTGAAGCTTCAAGAGATTGGCTTGCAGCAGAAGGAATACATATTCCTCCTCGAGACCTTTTTGAAGATGACTGGTGGCTAAAAGATTTAAATTATTTTACAGAAGAAAACATAAAAAACTGGGGGTTAGTTAAAGTAGACACTCCTCAAAAAAACGATGTTTTAATTTTTCAAATAGAAGCAGAGGTGCCAAACCACTGTGGAATATACTTAGGAAATGATGTATTTTTTCATCATGCAGTAAATAGACTTTCTTGCAGAGAATCTCTGTATCCCTTCTGGAGAAAGCATATTGTAGGAATTTATAGACATGAAGCGTAATGTATACTTAGAAGGAGAAATGGGAGTTCGTTTTGGAAAAGAATTCCAAATGGCCGCAGACTCTTTTACGGATGTTTTTCGATGCTTGAAATGTAATTTTTCGGGCTTTATGCCATATCTTCAAGAGTGTCACGAAAAAAATATTGGATTTATACTTGAAGTAGAAGGAAAACCAATTAAAAGTGAAGCGGAAGCACTACTTATCTATAAAGAAGGCGACATGATTATTACTCCCGTTCCTGCGGGCTCTAAAAGCGGCCCTGCAAAAATTCTTGCAGCAGTGGCAGTAACTGTAATGACGGCAGGTATGGGAGCTTTTGCACTAGGCGCAGCAGGAGGCGGAGGTCTTGCAGGAGGTCTTGGATCGGCAGGCGCCTTATTAGGATCAGGGGTAGGAGGTATTACATCTTTTTTAGGGGGTATGATGAGTGCTGGAGGGGGTTTCGGCGCGCTAGCGCAAGTAGGGCTAGGACTAGGAATCAACCTTGCTATCGGAGGGCTACAGCAAATGATGGCGCCGGATCCTTCCACAGACAACGAACAAGATGAAAGTTATATATTCCAAGGCTCTAAACAAAACATAGCAGAAGGAGATCCTGTTCCTGTACTATACGGAGAACTACGTATTCCGGGACGAACAGTAAGTTTCCATACAAGAAGCGAAAGAACTCAATTTTACAATAGCGACCAAAGAGCAACCTCTAATCAAAGCAATGGACAATCATACGATCAGCAAACGGGAGGAGCCACAGGCGGAAGTGCAGGAGGTGCAAGCGCACCAATGGGTGGATCAGGTACTATAGACTGGTCAGTAGTAGCAAACTCACTAGGAAGATAAAAATGGCAGCAAAGTACGGCGTAAGCTCACAAAATATATCAAGAACAGACGTTCTCTGTGAAGGCCCTGTGCGCGGATTAAAAAACGGAGAATCATCTGTATTCTTTAATGATGTAGCTTCTGAAGATGCGAAAGTAAGAGGATATAACCCAATTGAAGGAACCTCTGGAGGCAAGCTAACTTTTGACGGAAGTAGTGCTACAAATACGGGTATTGTAGGTGCTTCAATTCCTATTGACTTAGACCTGGGTGATAGACGACCACGTCCTTTAGACCTAAAAGACTATAAGAAAACAAATGTAACACTTTCTAATCCGACCGGTACTAGTGGAACAGGATCTGTAACATGTACTGCGGCCTCTGGTACTCCTTTTAGCGATGATGCGTGGGACACACAAGGCACTGCTTTAAGAACTGCGTATTTAAAAAGAGACGGAGTTCTTTTAAAAGGAGAATTTTTTAAGACAAGTACTTCTGTAGGTACTTTTGTTTTTAACGGAGTAACGGATGTAATTGATGTTAACGAAACTCATGAGCTAAGAATATCATACAGATTTTTTATTCAAAGTATAACTAGCTCAAGTGTTATAACTTTAAGGGACGCTCCTGCGGCAGGTACTTACTTTTTTGAGATTCCTCCTTCTCAACTCGGAGCAGGAAATGCTGCTGCTCGAGACCGCTATCGTGCAAGTAAAATTAATGGTATTCAGGTAGAGTTTCGTCCAGGGCATCGCTACCAAGATCCTCTTAATGAGATCGGAGGAGTTGGTGGAGCGGTCTCTGCAACTCAAACCGCCAATCACGAACTAAAAGTTATAGGCACAGGAGAAATAGCAGGAATTAGTCCTGTTCCAGAGGACGGGTCTATTGGTAGTTCTATGGAATCTGGACTTCCAAATGACTCTCAGGACGATGTAGCGAATGCAGCAACCGTACTGAACGATACAGCTTTTGGTATTACTGCCGCGCAACGCCCTGAAGTAGATGAAATTAGTATTCGTATTACTTATCCGGGCGGCTTACAAAGCATGAATAATCATAAAGGCCGTCGAGATCCTGCGTATGCTCGCTACTTAATTCAGATTCAAACTACATTAGACAATGTCGACTCTGCTTGGGAAAATGCATTTCCACGAGAAGGCGCTTACATCGAGCACACAGGCCGCACAAATGCAGCATATTCTTTTGATCATATTCTCGGAGTAAACCAGTATAGACCGTTTGACAGCTTTAAGATACGAGTAATTCGACTAACTCGACATATTGGTCTTCGTGTTAATGCCACGGGGCACGGTGATGGGGTAACAAATAAAGAAAAGTGGACCCTTATTGCAAAGTCGAAGATAGATCAACTTGGCTATGTAATTAAAGATAGGCTATCGTATCCTTATACTTCTTTAATTTCTACTTCTTTTTCTTCAAAACAATATCAAGAACCTCCCAAAATGTCGTATCTTATGCAGGGACTTAAAGTAAAAGTTCCTAGCACTTATACACCTCGAGAATATTCTACTCAAACAGATAGTAACGGAAACCCTGTAGCAGTTTATGAGCAATTTTGGGACGGTACCTTTAAAACCGAACTACAGTATACTGATAACCCTGCCTGGGTATTTTATGATATTGTAACTAACAACCGTTACGGGGCAGGAAAGTGGATACAAGAATCAGACATTGATAAGTATTCTTTGTATAGAATTGCAAGATATTGTGATGAGCTTGTAGACAATGGAGCTGGAGGCACAGAGCCTCGCTTCAGATCGAATATTTTTCTTACAAAAGCTACAGATGTATACAAGGTACTAAAAGATTTTGCAAGTACTTTTACGGGAATGCTTTATTGGATGGACGGGCAACTTACTCCTGTTCAAGACTCTCCTTCCGATCCTGTTTATAACTTTACAAAAGGTAACGTAATAGACGGAAAATTTGGGTACGAATCTTCAGGTACTAAGACTCGGTCTAACCAAGTAATTGTTACTTGGAACGACCCTGCAGCAAACTATGAGCCGGTGCCTCTTATTGTAGAAGATCGAGAAGCAATTGTTCGTGATAAAAGAATTATAACTGAAGAAGTAGTTGCGTTTGGATGTACTTCTGAAGCGCAAGCTATTCGCTACGGTAGATGGAAGTTATGGACTGCTCAAAAGCAAACTGAAGTTGTTAGCTTTAAGTCTGCACTTAACTCTCTTTATATTAAGCCGGGCGATGTTATTAATGTTCAAGACGCAGATAGAGAAGGCGTTCAGTACAGCGGTAGATTATCTTCCGGGACAAGTACAGCAGCAGTATTAGATAGATCGGTAACTTTGAACGCAGGATCTACGTATACTTTGAGTACTTTAGTTACAGAGCCCGCAGTTTATTATGTTGGTTCTTCGGACATTAGACTCGACAATAATGGAAATCAGGTAGCAACAGGAGGTACTGTATATTCTAGAGGTGACAGAATTACCACAAGTTTATACAACCATAATGGCTCTGCCTATGCTTCAGTGACTTTAGATACTGAAGCAAAAGCATCTAATGCATTTTACAAAGATTTAAGTAATGAGTACCAGTTACTTCCTGTAGTGTGGAAAGAGTACTCTTATGTACAAGAAAATGCAGTTACAACTTCTGCTGGAACTACCAATACAATTGATGTCTCCGGATTTGGAACCACCCCCGTAGCAAACACTATCTGGGCACTAAAAGAAAGCAAAGACGGACTCGATGTTGTGGGCTCTTACAAAAAGTATAGAGTCTTATCCATAAATCAAGATAAATCAAATGAGTATGGGTTTTCTGCGGTTGAGCACTATGATGAAAAATATGGTGCAGTTGACAGCGGCTACGAGACTGGAGTTATTCCAACTACGGTATATGTAGAAGCAGAACCTCGAGACGGCGAATCAGAAATGCCTGCTCCTACAAGTCCTCGAGTAATTTTAGAATCCGATCCTGATAAGCCAGGAGAAGAAATAAAAGTAGAGTGGGAGCCTAGTACTTCTGACTTTGTGGATGCGTATGAGGTTCGACACAATATTCCTGACATAGAAAACCCTCTGAGAACTTCAGATACTTTCTTGAGATTAACAGGAATTACTAGTGATAGACTAAGCTTTGAAGTTCGAGCGGTCTCTACAGGAGGAAACTTTTCTCCCTACGCCCGTGTGTCTTATACTTTCTTAGATGTTTATGAGGAGGCTATTCCTCGTGTTGCTCAAGGTATTCCTCGAGGCGCTTTTTCTTCAGCACAGCTTATTCTTACAGCTTTAAATACTATTCAATTTCAAGCAGCTAATGCTCAAGTTTCTCCACCTTCTGATCCTGAGACAATCTATACTCTTACAGGCAGTAAAAATATAGCAAATATCAGTGCAGACGAAGATTATCTGGTGTATTTAGATTCTAGCGGACCTAGTTTACAAATATTATACTATGATACAGAGTCTTTGTCCTCTGCTTTTTACTATGATGCAGGAACAGGAAACAGCCCTGTATCAAGCAGCTGGACTTCTATTGGTAGTGTAAGCATTCCGGCAAACAGTAGTATTGTAACAGGTTCAGGATTTTTAAGTAGCGTAGTAGTAGGAGATGTTCTTAATTTAGCAAATACTACGTCTCCCACGGGTCGAGCCGACGGAGCCGTAGTTGTAGACGTTGTATCAAATACAGAACTTATAATAGATAAAGTTTTTGATACGGCAAAGTCTTCACTAACAGCATATAGAGCCAACTTTAGACCTGATTATTCTAATGATACTATCATTGCAAAAATTAGAAAGACGGGCAGTACTATTAAGCTGAACAGCTTTTTAACTCTTCGTACAATAGTTGATAATATTACTTTGACTACAGGAGACGACGGAACCACAGAGGTACCAGACGGAGCAATCTCTGTAGACAAGCTCGCGGCAAACTCAATTACAGCGGATAAGATTGCAGCAAACCAAATCAACGCAGATAAAATCGCGGCAAACAGTATTAGTGCAAATGAGATCGCGGCAAACAGTATTAGTGCAAATGAGATCGCAGCAAACAGTATTAATGCAGATATGATTACATCAAACTCTGTTGTATCTTCTTTGATTACTGCTTCTACAATTCAATCTTCTCACATTAAGTCAAATAGTATTGTATCAACAATTATTGATGCAACAACTATTAGTGCTTCGGATATTACTACAAGCACACTATCTGCTCTTACAGCAAATATGGGCGACATTACAGCAGGTACGTTAAAAGGCGGTACTATTCCAGACGCTAATGCTTCTCCTTCAGGAACTGAGAGCGGTGCCTTTATGGATCTTACCGGAGG
>Ga0075481_10000756_pt1 | contig 12371 bp, 11 predicted proteins | sample DEB08_DNA_11_FD_76337 | JGI IMG/M metagenome (GOLD analysis project Ga0075481, IMG submission 76337) | Aqueous microbial communities from the Delaware River and Bay under freshwater to marine salinity gradient to study organic matter... | ecosystem: Environmental > Aquatic > Marine > Coastal ... | reverse complement strand
TGTATCGCGCCGCGGAGGCGCTTCGCGCCTAGTAAGGTACCGCCCTGCCGCCCTGTTAAATGCCTTTACGTTTGTTACGTTTATTAAAGTATAGTCTGATATAAGTCTTACGCAGTATTGCCACACCACTAAACACCACAGTAAAGAACACACTGGTTTGGAATATGGTGAGTTCATAGTGGAATGCTATTGCCACTAACACTAGATTAAGAGGGAAGTTCAGTATGGTTGCTATCACTGTGTCTGTGACTGCTTCACGCAATGCCGCTTTCTTATCTGATGTCATTTATAGCCTATTTGCATGTATCTTGTGTATGCTGGTGTGATCATTTCTCCACAGTATAATGTGTTACTCAGTGGATACTTTTGTTGCATCTCTTGTGCAGTATAGCACACATTGATGTGTCCGTCAAATTCTGTGCTGTTATTTGTTTGCATTATGATCAATTGGTCTGGGTCTACAGTGTCGAACCAGCCTGTGCTCATGTGTTCGCAACTGGTATTTATGATCCAATCAGGTTTGGTGTTTATGAGTTCACCACCTGTTTCAAATTGCATGTATGCACAATCTAGTTGGTCAACATCATGTACCACACCTTTGTAACTCCAGTTTTTAGTCACATACTGTTGATTCAGTTTCTCTGACTTCTGTATACTGTCAGCATCTTGATCAATGCCGTATACTCTTTCAGGGGTAAAGTGTTGTTGTAAGAAAGGATTCAAACTGCCTATCCAACAACCTAACACTGCTATTTCAGGTTGTAAGTGTTCTTGTCTTAACTGATACAATTCATCTAACAACCAACTCTTTGATGCCAACTGTCCTTTACTGAATGCATGTGCTGGATAGTATGTGTTGTGCTGTACTATGTGTTCAAACATCCAATTGGGTACTTGTAGGAAACCATTGTCTACATAGTGTGTTACTTCTTCCCATGTGTCAAACTTAATTGATTGCATACTGTTCTTTTAACCATTTGTAATCATTGATGCGTGATAGTGCTTCAACATCATCAACATGTTGTTTTGCATACGCAACACCATGTGTTGCTCCTAGTTTTGCTTGATCGCTGTATTCTGCATCAGCGATAGGGTTGAGCCATTTGTTTAATCTATCTACACTCTCAGAATCACCTTTGGACTGCAACTTAACACATTCTCTGAACGCACTTCGCCATGTGCTGTATGCGTCTGTGTTAAACCTAGTTGTGCAACTTATCTGTGGCATTGCTTTGAATCTAGTGCTAAGTCCTGTGGTAAAGTCAAGTCCCCAAGTGGTAGCATCACGTACTTGTTGTGTGTTAAACAGTTTAACACCACCATAGCCGTATTCATCACCTGTGATAGGATTCACACTTGCCCACACATGTACTACACCTGTGTCATAGGCATCAGGTATATAACTAAAGTCAAAGTCTGCGTCGATGTCTGCATCAGCATCTATCACCCAAAACATTTTACTGTTTACTGTGTTACTTGCAGTTTGGTGTGCATTGAATATGCCTTCTATGTCTTTGATCCAATGTATGTTACCAAAACGTTCTACCAGTTTATCATAGTTGCTTTGTGCATTAGGTTCTTGATAACTCAAGTAAACAATCTCAAACGGTATGTTTTTGGTTGCAGGCTCTCTTACATATTGAGTATTCTTAAACCTATTTAATTCTATATCATCACTGGTAATGTCTGCAGGTATGTGTGTCCACAGTCTCAAACCACCATAAGCATACACTTTGTCTGTGTGTACACTCATCTTTTGCCAACTGTGTGTTTTGTTTATAGCATCTAGTTGTGGCACATAGTTAAGTTCAATGTCTAACAGTTCTACATCTGTGTCTAGTGTGTAGAAAGGTGTTGACACATTGGCTTGTTCTAGTTGACGTTTAAGCGGTTTGTCATCTGTGAACTTTAACAAAGGCCATTCTCGACTTTGTGTTGCTTGTATGTCTACAAACTTTATATCATCGAAACTGTTGTTTACTATTTGCTTTAATGTTATGTCAGTTGAGAATGTGCCTTTGGGAAATAGTCTTACGCCTCTGTGTTCCCCAGTGCCGTTGTCAAAAACGTGTACATAAGATTCTTCCCATTTGTTAGGCACATAATCAAATTTAAATTGTTTGTATACAGTAGTGAAAGGATCAACACACCAGAACATGCTGGTATCACATGTGCTGTCCATTTTAATCAATTGCTCTAATATGTCTGTGTTGCTTTGTAATCTGTACACAGGATATGTTTTTTTGATACTACCTACTGTGTCTAGTATCAACTGTTCTGGTATACTGCATGTTACCAGTTGCTCATCTGTGATAAGGTGTGCGGCAAAGTTTGTAGGCCATAAACGCAATCCTCCATGTCCTAGGTTGTCCCCTTTGTCATCAACCCTTTGCCACACGTGAACCCTATCCTTATCGGCAAGGTTAGGTGTAAAACTTTCTTTTATTATATTGTTATCTTCTCTGACGTCTGGATCTATAGTCCACACATAACTTCTATCTTTGTGTTTGTGTAATAAGTCTTGTAGTTCTATAACAGTCATGCGTTCTAATCTTTCAGCAGGATACTCTGTGGCAACACTGGCCACTGTATTCATAAGTTTAAGATCTGGAAAACTGTTGTTTGCTATTTGTTCTAATGTGTATGTGTTATTTGTAAACGTTCCTTTAGGATACAGCCTAACACCTCTGTGGTTACCTTCATTGTCTGTGAATACATGTACATTCTTTTGGTCCCATTGTGTAGGATAGTAATCATACAAAAATTCTTCAGGTACTTTAACATCTGGGTCTACTGCCCAAAACATACTGTTAGGTGTTGTACTGTCTACTTGTAATAGTTGTTCTAGTATATTGCTGTTGCTGTTTAAGTGTGCCACTTCAAATAAGTTTTGTGTACATACTGCTTTTCTAATGTACTTAGGTCTACCTTTTGTCTGTGGTATCTTAGGACATAAACTCACACCACCATAGTCAAACTGTCTACCTGTAACAGGGTTAAGTTTTTGCCACACATGTTTCTTTCCGTTATCCCATACTTCAGGAACAAAGTCGAAGTCAAAGTTTGTGTGTACTGTAACATTAGGATCAACTACCCAAAACCATTCTTTAGTTGTTTGTTCTCTGCCTATGTCTTCATCTGCATACACATCAAACACCACTGGTGCAAACGGCGAGTCTTCATGTATTTTTGTTTCTGCTGTTTCCCAATTAGCAGGCACCCAACGTACACCGCCCATTGCTTCAGGATACTTATGTTCTAGTTGCCCTGGCACATGAAATGCATGTATGTATTCTTTTTCAAAGGTACTAGGCACCCACAGTATGTCTTCATCAATTTGATATCCACTATCTACTAACCAGCACTCGCCTTTGGCCTGTGTGTAATCGTTTGGGTCTTCTACAAAGTAAACTTTATATGTTTTAGGCTTTACTGGCACATCATCATGTACTACATATTCGCCATTCCAGTCTTTGGGTATCCAACGAACACCTCCCATCTTCTCTGGATACTTGTGACTAAGTTGATTAGGCACATGGAATGTGTGTATACATCTTCTACTAAAGTCATCTGGTATCCAATCTATGTCATGATCAATTTGATACTCTTTGTCTATTATCCAACTGTCTTCTGTTACTATACTTAAATCGTTTACGTCTGCTACATACAGTATAGGATATTCTTTTAATTTAACAAACAAGTTACCTTTATATTTTGTGGGTGTGTTTGCATTTATACTTTTAGGTACTAGGTTTACACCACCTTCTTGTTGTGGATACTTATGCTCTAATTGGTTTGTTATTTTAAAATTTAACAAATACTTTTGTTCATCTCTGGTAGGCACAAAATCTATAACATCATTTAATGTATGCTCACTATCTATAAGCCAGAACATTTTTGTTCTTGATTTCTTACTAAACGTTTCATAGTTTTTTATGTTATCACTGTAAAATATATCATACCTGACAGGCACAACATCATCTTGGTATTTGTGTTTAGTATAATCAAAGTCTTTGTGTACTAGTCTAACACCACCACATCTATAATCCCACGGGTCTGTAAAGTCTATAGGATATCTAAAGTCTAAGTGTCCTGGTATTTTAAACACATGTATGTATTCACGTTCGTGTTTTGCTGGCACAAATAACAGTTTGCCATTAAACTCAAAGTCTCTGTCAACTATCCAGAACCAATCTGTTCTACTTCTACTTGCATACTCTGTGAATGTATCAGCATCAAACTCGTCTTCGTCAACATAAAAAACATCATACAATGAGTCTTCTATAGGACAAGCAGGATGTATTTTAACTTCTGTGTTACGCCAATCCTTTGGTACTAGTCTAATACCTCCCATTGCCATAGGATATTTTTCTTGTAATTGATATGGCATTCTAAATACATGTATGTAATCTTCTTCAAATGGGTTAGGTACCCAATCAATAGTAGACATATTGATTTTGTGTTCTGCATCTATGAACCATACATAGTCTTCTTTAAATGTATTACGTTGTGAATAGTCCTCTATGTCTTTTACAAACATAACAGGATAGTCTACACTTGCGTCTAAGTAACTGTGGTACTTTACATCTGCATCTTTCCAATCCTTTGGATATAATTTAATGCCCCCTTCTTCTGCTGGATACTTGTGTTCAAGTTGTCCACGCAAATGAAAACTATGTATAAAGTTTGGTTCAAAGTTCCCCGGTGCCCAGTCTATACTTTCTTTTAATTTGTACTCTGGATCTACACACCATACATGTGTACTAGTAGGATTATCATTAAAAAAGTTCCCCGGTGTTTTCTCTAACAGTATTGTAAATTGTTTCTTACACACAATATCATTGTGATGGACAATTTCCTCTCCGCCCCTTTTGTAATTTAAAAATAATCCTCCGTAGTTAGAGTTATCCCATTTCCAAACATGATTATACTTTTTAGTAAATACATCTGGTTTAAACTCTAATACTTCGTAGTCTGTTATTACTGTGTCTTGTTCTACTAGCCAATAGTTAGTTGTCTTACTTTTAATATCTTCAACCGCTGATACTTGTTTTGCAAAAGGATACCTTGCAACTAACTCTTCGTTGTTACCAATATAAAAAATATCAAACATTCTTTTTAAAATTCTTTAGTATTCCACCTATTGCTAAATCTATATGTAGATGATGTCTATCAACTTTTTCTAGTTCTGCAAACATCAATTGATTATGACTCCACGGACAGTCATCTCTGTGAAATCTTGGAGGTATTCTACACACATGGCATTGGTCTTTTATTTTCCAATACATACGTTCTTCGTCAGTCAAGTCTGAATCATGTAGCCAAGGTTCTTTACTCATCTCTTGTAATGAGATTGCAGAGTGTTGAGGATTATCCTCTAAGAAGTCTTTTATATATTCTGATACTTTGTTACTAAGTTCTGTTTTTTCAATCACTGGTATGTACCGGCACGTTATAATGTTTTTCGAATGCTTCAGCATCGGCCACAGTATTCACAATCGGCATGCCTTTAATATTTAAACTTGTATTAAGTATTACAGGACATCCAGTTTTTTTATGCCACGCCTTTAGTGCGTCATATAGTTCTGGGTGCTGATGTTGATTTACTGTTTGCACTCTGCTTGTACCATCCCCATGTACAACTGCAGGTATTTCGTTTGGTCGTAAACATTTAGCCACAAACTGCATATAAGGTGCATCTGTAACTCCGCCTGGCATGTCGAACCAGTCCCTTGCGTATTCTTGTAACACTATAGGTGCAAACGGTCTAAACTTTTGTCTACGTTTAATTTTGTTTACATCATCTTTAACTGTGTTAGGTCTATGTGGACCTTTGCCCCTAGGGTCTGCAAATAAACTTCTATTGCCTAAGGCACGTGGACCAAACTCTGCTCGTCCATTTGCTACCCCAAATATTTCTCCTTTACGCATACTTTCTAAGAACTTTTCTTTAGGCCATGTACCTTCTATCTCTGTACCTAAGTATGGACCTTTCCAATTTACTTTTTTGCCTGTTGCATGAAAATAATACAAAGCGGCGGCACCTAAAGCACTACCTGAATCACCCGGGTTAGGCATTATATGTATATTTTCAAAACGTTCATATAGTCTGCTGTTAGCAACGCAGTTCAATGCACATCCACCCATGAATACTAAATTCTCAGTTCTCCAATAAGTCTTGGCAAGTTTTGCGTATGCTAATATTCTTTCTTCGCAAACTAACTGAGCACTTGCGGCTAAATCAAATTGCATTTGCTCGTCTAGTTCGCCTGGCATAAAGTTTGCAGGTACACCCTTACTCATGTCTACGGTATGTAAACATTCGTGTAAGTTTTCCCATGCATCTTCATGCTTAAATAATTCTTTGTTGATTTTATCTACATACAATGGTTTACCATATGCGGCCATACCCATTAGTATGTATTCATCTTCCATTGGCTTTAATCCAACGTGTGCAGTAATGGCACTATAAAATAATCCTAAACTGTTAGGAAATTTTGTTTCGTGCATTAGTTGTAGTCTAGAGTCATCACCGCCTCTGTGTGTTTCCCATTTGTATATTGTAGATGTTTGAAATTCACCTATAGCATCTATAGTCATTATAGTTGCATTATCAAAACTGTCTGGTGCAGTTAGTATACCAGCCGCGGCATGAGCCTCATGATGTTTACAGTTAGTAATTGGTATACCTTTAAGTTCGGGATAGAACTTTTTAATCCATTCTTCAGCAGTTGGTTCTGTAAAAGCGGCTTTGATACTTGACCATGTAAACTGTTGTAACCTTCTCATGTTTTTAAGTTTACTACTTTCATGCAGAACTATTACATCAGGTAGTCCATGTTTTAATGCATCTTTGATTAAACCTTTATTAAGGTATGGATCATTTTTTTGTCTGTTGTTGTAACGCTCAGCATGTCCGGCAAATAGTATTTCACCGTCTTCGATCACACATGCACTTGCATCGTGAAACATGCAACTGATTCCTAATATTCTCATCTATAAATAAATGGATCTGCTTTTCTTATTTGTTCTAATTTCTTTTTAAGAAGTTCTTCCTCTTCGTTGGAAAGAGCGATATCATCTTCTTGCAGTTCCGGTTCCTTCTTTGTTTTTTCTTCTGGGATAGGATTTCCGTATAAGTCACCCATATCAATTACTTTATCTGCTGGACCTAATTGATTATCTTCTTTACTCATTATTACTCTCTAAAAAATTTACTATTTCTTTTGCATACATTGTATGTAGTGTTTCATCTGCATGAAACCAATCTGTAAAGTGTTCTCTATGTGTGTTTTCGAATTTTTGTACAAAACTATTATTCATTTCGTAAAAAATATCTTTAGGAAAAGCCTGTTCTAAACCATCCCAACTAAAATGTTTGAACTCGTGTCCTATCATTCTAGCACAGTTACTTACCTGAATATGCTCTATACCTAGCATTTTTAAGAACGAGTTTATAGTTATTATGCCAATAATTTTTCTGTACAAGCCAAAGTCGTAATCGGTGTGATACAGTTGTAATGCTTTATACCAATTCGAGAAGTCCCAATTTAAATCATTGTTAGACATAAATGCTTTTGGATTAGCACCATTGGCCCAATGTATATGTTTACCTTCCCAAGTAAATTCTAATCTTTCCTGTGTAGTCCAACCTAACACTATTAGTAATTCATTTGGGTCTCTACCTTGTGCTATCCAGTTACTAGCAAACTCAACAGTTGTACGAACTATGTATTCGTTACTGCCACCTGGTTGCGACAAGTTTATATAATTTAAATTTAATGCTTTAGCAACTTGTCCTGGCCATGCTTTAGTTAAATTTGTTTTACTTCTGTCTGTGTAGCCAGCACCTTCTATTTCACTTCCTGCCATATGAGAACAACCTACTGCAAGTAAATATTTTTTATTACTTAGGTCCATTTTAATAACTCCCACAGTTCAGGCAAACTTTCTTTTAAACTTTGATCACGTTTACTATCTAGTAGTTGTGTGTACTCTTTGAATATTTGCATTTGTTCTTCTGAGTCCTCGTTGTAATTTTCTTTCAATGCCTTTATAAGTCCTAATACTGTTTGCTTGTTGCGTTCGTCTTCTGCAAAGTATGTGCTTGTTGCGGACCATGTTTCTAGTTTTTCTATTGCAACATCTCTAATGTTCTGTGGTAAGTTTCTAATATCTAAACATTTAGGATAATTGTTTAATAAGAAACTGATATCAATTCTTCTACCTGTTTCTTTTTGTATAAGTTCTGCATAATCAATTAAGTCTGTAATATCTAATATGTTATATATTTGTACAACTGGACTGAACAGCAAATTACCTACTACTTCTGAAGTTGCATAGTCTCTGATATGCTTGTCAACTATACTCCAAGTGCTACCACTTCTAATATATTCGTTTGTTGTATTGTAGCCGTCAACACTTAAACACATCAACACACTCTTAAACTTGGCTATGAGGTCTAAGAACCTTGGTTGTATGTTTGTCATATTACTATTGAATACTAAATCAATGTTATCGTTTATTCCGAGCTCGACGCACTTTTCGAGGATCCAGTACACTCGCTGTATAATAGTGGGCTCACCGCCGGTGAAGTATAACCTGTTGCAATTAGGCAACCATGTTTCCACTGTGCTAAGGAAGCCAGGATCATCAAACCAAGGCTGAGTGTAATCACTAAAGTCATTCCAATGACTTGTTTTAACGATAAAGTCTCGTTCTTCTTCTGTGTATAATTCTTCATCTTTTAACTCTTTATATATTGCACTACTGTTTTGACTTTGACACATTCTGCAACGTAGGTTACATAGTGTGCCTAACCTAAAGTCAAGGTATTGAGGACTTTCTTCAACAACATAATTGTTATCAATACTTTTATCTACTATCTGTTTTATGTTGTCTGCTTCTCTATGAAAACCCATCCAGTCTTGAATGTAGTTTTCTCTGTAACTAGGTATGCCTAAGTCCTCAAGTTCGTAGCAAGGTTGGCAACCGTCTACACGTTCGCCTTCTATCATTTGTTTTCTAATTTTACGATAGTGATTGTTATTCCATACTGTGGAAATATCATCACCTTTGTTTAGCATTAGTATGCTACCATCGTCTTTTTTAATTTGACCATTAGCAACACAACAAAAATTTATTGTGCTACTTGGCTGTGTCATTATATGTATCCACGGATACGGACAAAATGTTTTACTGTACTCACTCATTAAAATATTCCTCTAAGTGTACATATAGTTCAGGAAATGTTTTTGCAAAACTTTCTCCTCTATACTGGTCACTGAAATTAGTTTGTCTTATAAACTCGTCCATATATCCTTCGTAATCTTCTTGGTTCATATAGTTTAACATATTCTGTATTCGAGAATCATTGTGTCCTCTAAACTTTTCTGTAATAGCATCTTTGGCATTTTTAGGTAATGCTTTAGCACTTACATGCTTAGGTTCATATACAGTATTAAAGTGTATATCGCAATCCATATTATTGTCTCTATGATAGTTTAACATGTCATCCATATACATTACATTAAACAAACCCACAGTATAAAATAAATTTACTTTTAACCAATCGTGTTGTTTGAACTTCCAAAAGTTTTCCATTACTTCGTTAAACTGTTGTGGGTGTCTTATGTAATTAAATCTTTCGTCTACACCATCTACACTAAAAAATACTTGTACTTCTTTAAACTCTTTCCATAAGTCTATTGCATGTGCAGGATATATTGAACCGTTTGTATTATAACTAATACTTATATCCTTTGCTCTACCTTTGTCTACTAATGTTTGTAATATATCAAAGTGTCTTTTAATTAAAAAAGGTTCGCCTCCAAAGAATTCTAAACTCTCTACTTCTTCGATTTGATTTTCTATGTCTTCCCAAAACTTTTCATTTAGTTCAGGCCAACGTCCTAGTCTGCCCATTATGTGTGCAAACTGATTTGTATCACCGTCACGTTCTATTTCTTCTGGCACCCATTGGCTACTTGCAAAACTTGTACATATTCTACACTTGGTATTACATATACTTCCTAGTTTTAAGTCCATGCTCTTTGGCTTTTTAATATTATCTACATTATCTATATGGTTACTAAACTTAGTAAGTTCTCGTAGACGTTTACTTTCCATGCCAGCATCTTCTTCATTCCAACAATTAAAACATGCTTTAGGTTTCTCACCTGCTAAGAAGTCTGCTTTTAAATCAGCGAGCCACTTGCTATCCCATGCATCTTTTAATGTGTTGCCATCTGCTAAGTTCATATCGGGTACTGTTTCTTGCATAACACAACACACACCAATTTCTCCATTGGTACGAGCTTCTTGGTTTATCCAAGGTAGTATGCAAAAATGTTCTGGTCTATTCATACCCAATCTCTTTTAATCTTTCTAATGCATTGCCAACTACTGTTTTCTTATGTTCGTTTGTAAATGCATTCCAATTTCTAATTTCGTCTATACTTCTTCCACAGCCTTGACATACTGTATGTGTAGCAAAATCCAAGTTACATATTCCTTTACACGGTGACCTAACTTCCATCATGTCCTCTACTAAGTATTACATATGAATTCATCCTTGCACCTTTTTTCCTAACTACCTCAAAGCCTTCAGATTGTAAGTAAGTTACTACTGCTCCACATTTGCCCATCCATTGACCTTCTAGTGTATCAAACCATGTGTCATCACAAATTACAACACAATTATAATCTAGGTTTAACAATTTAATTTGTGTTAGATGTGCTATTTGACTTTGTTCATTTGTAAGCTCTACCCCTGGCAAATTCCTTTTATAAATATCTTCCATGTTCCAGCTCGTGATGTAGTTACCAGGTAGTGTAATACCCATTCTAGCATTATGCTTTGTTGCCCAGTAATCCCAATCAAAATTATCTAAATACACAATACCAAATGTATCATTTGTGTTCTCAGCAAAACTTTCTCCTGTACATACATGAAACTCACAGTGTGGTAGATTCTGTTCTTTCCAATAAAGCCACTGTTCGTGTTCCATCATGTCAACACCTACATACTTTATGTCTCTTTCTTTTGCTAATGTTATTAAAGTAAGAGTAGAACCTTCACCACGATCCATACCTATCTCCAGTACGTTACCTGTAACGTGAGTTAAGTAAGTGTCTAAGTCTGTTGCTATTGTTCCCATTATCTTGTTACTATTTCATCGTATCTTTCTTTGAGTTCTATAAACTCAGGATGTACATCAAAAAAGTTCTCTGCTCTAAATCTATCCATCTCTTTTATATCTGCTAATGCTTCATCAAGCAAGTGTGTATCATCACCATTTAAGAAACTGTGAAATGCTTTAAATGTACTTGTTGTTCTACCTAATTTGTCTTTGCCTTCTAACCATTCAAGTAAACTTTCTATTTTACGTTGTGCTTCTTTTCTATACTTTTCTGGTAGTACCGTTGCTCTGTGTACAGGCTTACCTAATAATATGTTTACTGCAAACTCTTCTGGCTTTAGAAATCCAGTATCAATTAGTTCCATGAAGAAGTCTGTGATATCTAAAGCATTAAACAAACTTACTGTAGCACTAACGTGAAAGTCAATATCGGGACACTCTTCTAACATTCGTTGTCTGTTTGCCACAATGTCTTTCCATACTGTTCCTTTACGCAGATACTCTCCACGTTTACCACTAGCATCTATACTAGCACCAACACCTATCATATCAAACTTTTTCCATAGTTCTATAACATCATTGCCTTTGTATTCTAGTTTACTAAAGTTTGTGTTATAATAAACTCTCATAGGAGAATCAACTTTTGTTTTTCCCATTTCAACTAACTTGTTCATGATGTACCAATGCTCATCCATTATGATTGGTTCACCGCCTGCCCAATATATTTTTTCTACGGTGTCTAAATACGGATCAAATGTTTGTAAGAAGTCTTCTGTACCTTTCTTGATTTGGTATATAGGTTGTACAGGTGTTTTGTTATAGTTACTGTCCACAGCATCTTGGAACCACTGGCTACTTAAATCAGGTCCACATGTTCTACATCTCATGTTACATATATTACTAAAACGTATATCCATGTATGTCATGTTTACGGTATCTAAACTACCGTCTTCGTTTGTAGACTCAACAACGTGTACTTTCTTATTACCATGTGGATTATTTTTAAGTGTGAGATACTCTTGATTGCTTCTTATTCTTAATGTTTCATGTCCATGTTCTTCTTGTTCGTAACATCTATTACAGTTAGAAATCTTTTTACCGTTTAGTAAATCTAATCTAAATTGTTTCATGGTTTCACTATTCCATACTTCTTCTAAACTTTCTTCGTTTAAATTTCCTATAGGTGTGTGTAGTTCACTTAAACAGCAAGTAAATACTCTACCGTCTGGC
>Ga0075481_10000752_pt1 | contig 12416 bp, 12 predicted proteins | sample DEB08_DNA_11_FD_76337 | JGI IMG/M metagenome (GOLD analysis project Ga0075481, IMG submission 76337) | Aqueous microbial communities from the Delaware River and Bay under freshwater to marine salinity gradient to study organic matter... | ecosystem: Environmental > Aquatic > Marine > Coastal ... | reverse complement strand
AGCGGCCCCGAGCACGAGGTGGTCTACATCAACGAAATCACGCCCAATGCCAGCGCCCCGGTCTATGACGGCCTGGCCCTGGTGGGCATCAACGTGATGAGTTCGGTCGAATGGCAGCAGTTCGGCCAGTTCAGCTGCTACGTGACCGGCGGCAAAACCTGCCGCAGATTGCGCAACAGCCTGAGCGTTGGTGCCACGCACCTATTCCCGGATGTGCTGCTGGATTTGATGACCAATGCCACCTATGGCGCTGGTGATCTGATCACCGATGAGATGATCGACCTAACGGCGTTTGAGGCCGCTGCCGATTGGTGCCAGACCCGGCGGTATTTCTTCGATGGCGTGCAGGCCGATCGCGTCAATCTGCGGCAATGGGCAGCCGATACCGCAGCAGCGCACCTGCTCAACTTCGGCGAGAGCGATGGCAAGTTCTACCTGCGCCCTGCGCTGCAGTTCACCGCAGTGCCGATCAAAGGGCTGTTCACGGCCGGCAACATCGTTGAGGGCAGCTTCAGCCTGCAGTATCTGGAGCCTGAGGAGCGCGAGCCGATTCAGGTAAGCGTGCGCTACCGCGAGGAGCGGGCCAGCACTGATCTCACCAACCCTGGCATCTTCCCGACCGAGCGCGAGCTGCTGGTGCGGGAGGCAAGCGGCAGTGCCACGGATCCGGTTGAGTCGATCGATCTCAGCGACTACGTCACCAGCCGTGAGCACGCGATCGATGCGGCCAAGTTCATCATCAGGATGCGGCGCATCCCCACGCACGTGATCAGCTTCCGCACCACACACGAAGGCGCCCTGGCGAAGTTCGGCCCGAGCGACTACATCCGCGTGGCGATGGATGAAACGCAATATGACGAGTTCAACAATGGCGTGGTCACAGCAGCTGGCGCCCTGGTCAGCACCAAGCCGCTGGCCGATGGCAGCTACAACGTGATCGCATGGGATGGCACTGACGGCACTCCACCAGCTGATGGCACGTTGGCGGTGAGTGGCAACGGTACGCAGGCCACACCAACAGGCATTGTGTTCACCGTCAAACTACCCAGCACGCAGGTTCGCACCTATCAGATCGAGCGCGTGACGCCCGATGAAGAGAGCACCTTTACGATTGAAGCGATGCACATGCCAACCAACGCCTCAGGCGTTTTGGAACTGGCGGATGGCTTCGATACCGCTGGCAACTGGGTGATTGAAGGCTGATGGCGATCACATTCCCCACCATCGAACCAACAGCTCGCAGCTTCACCGCACCGCGCTGGCCAACGTCTGGTGTCACGACGCAATCCGGCGTGACCACGCGCCGCCTATGGGGTAGCAGGCCATCGCAAGCGCAGCTCAGCCTTAGTTTCGACAACATCAGCGACGACAATGCTGGATTGATTGTTGCTGCCTACAACTCAGCCAAGGGCGCAACAACTGAGCTCACACTGCCCAACGTGTTGTTTAATGGCGCATCTGCTGCATTGACCGGCTGGCTGAACACAACATCAACTGGCGCTGGCATGAAATGGTTTTTTTCGGAAGAGCCGCCAACAGTTGAAAGCGTTGCGCCGGGCCGTTCTTCAGTGCGTGTGGCGCTTGTCGCTGAGCTTAGACTGACCTAAAGACCAGCTAGCTATGGCCGTCAAAACTGCTGCTACCGCTGAACTGCAGTTTGGCGGCGCCGTGATCGGGAAGGTTCGAGACGTATCGCTGAACATCAGCCGCGACCCATTGGAAACCACCGGCATCGGGCAAACCGATCGCACCTATACCTATGGCATTCGCAGCACAAGCGGAAGCGGGACGCTGCTGTATGACTCCAGCGACACGGCAACCCGCAATGTGATGAACACGCTGCTGAGTGATTCGCAATCTCTGTCGCGCGTCAAGCTGGTTCTCGACACTGCAACAACACTCGGCACCATCGAGGGCGATGTTGTTGTCACTCAGGCTGGTGTCAGCGTCAGTGTTGGCGATCTGGTCAGTGTGCCCATCAGCTTCAACGTCAGCGGAAAACCCACCGGTAGCTTCTGATGGCAGTCCTTGGCGTTGGTGGTGTCCTTGACATCAGCCGGGCGATACCCGAGCCGATTGCGCTGTCATCTGCTCGCATCAATACAGGCGGCGCCACGACAACCATCTCGCTGACAAACCCCGGCTACTGGGCGGGCGACCGGATCATCATCGCGTCATCGCTTGGTGTGCCGTTCGATGTCAACGGCGATGGCTATGCCGACTGCCCAGATGGGCATGGCATCTATCGCGGCGGCATTTGGGACACCGGCATCAGCAGGGCTTTTTACGTTGGTGGCGATACAGACGCCAGCCCCTTTTATCGCCAGTACACAGAGACCCTCAATCTGGTCACACAAGCTGGCGATCAGCTTGTGACTCAGAGTGGCGATGCGCTGATTGGCCTTTCAGGTGCGGAGGGGCTTGAAGATTTCTACAACAATGCCGCCAATACCGGCCTTGCGACACAGGCCGATGGCTACATGAGCCGCGACGAGCTGGACCGCATCCGCCTTTGGACTACAGAGGCGGCGGCACATTCTGCCTCTGGCACAGAGAAAGCTATCGGCAAGGTTAAGTGCGGCAACTTCATCGTCGCCTACTACGACGATGCTGCGCAGTACACCACAGCGATCAACACTGCAGCGACATCACTCAATGCCCTCACGCTGTTGCAATCTGAACAGTTGCTAGCGAGCGTCATCACGCTGCCCGCCGGATTTGCGGCACTGTGCGACGACGCAAACCGCAACTGGAAGATGCAGTGCGATCTTGAGGAATGGGTGATGTCGATCGACGCCACCAATCTTGATACCACTGCGATCGGCGAAACCTTTGGTGAGCACGTGAAATCTTTGGTGCGCGGTGCTGGTACGCTTCAATTCCAAGCGGATCACCGCGCCCAGACAGGTGAAGAGGACGGCCTAGCACTGTTGCGCCTTGTCTTGCTCACTCAAAACCAGTGCAACACTAAAGCGCGTTTCCATCTTTACAAAAACCGCACTGCGCCTAACCCCCAGATTGATGGTTCGGTTTACTACGAATGCGAGATACTTCTCACAAATTCAAGGCTGAATACAAGAGCAGGCGACATTATTGCCGGCACTGCTGATTTCGTAGCAACATCTGAAATCAAGATCAAGGTTGCCGCCGGCTAGACTCAGAGCACGTAGGACCAATGGAAGCCCGTGGCCAGCCTTGGATTTGCCGGTGACAGCGGCTCGCTGAGCGACATCAACGCAACCCAAGGCGAGTTTCGCGAGCAGATTGCGGCGCTGAATGACCTGATGCGTCAGGTGGCGGGCAACGCGGCGATTTCCGCGGGCGACTCTGCCCAGGCCGATCCGCTTAACGCTCCCTTCACCCTTTACGTCAACCCCTACACCGGCAGCGATGAGTTCGTCGGCGGCGCTTACAACACGTTTGAAGCGGGCGCCACGCAGCAAGAAATCATCGACTCCAAGCTGAAGCGCCTCGAAAAGCAGCGCCTCACCTGTGGTTTTACGCCGCAGCGCCCCTTCCGCACGATTAACCGTGCCGTGATCGAGGCAGCGATCATCACCAGCAAGGACTGGTACACGATCACCGACCCTGCCGCGCATGTTGACTGCGTGAGCATCGTGCTGGCGCCCGGCGTCCACACCCTTTACAACGACCCCGGCAGTGGCAGCACCAGCCTCACGAGCTGGGGCACGTCCAAGAACCCGACCACTGCCGAGCTGATCCAGTTCAACCCGGCCACGGTCGGCGGTGTGCTGCTGCCACGCGGTTGCTCCCTGTGCGGCGCTGATCTGCGGAAGGTCACCATCCGCCCCAACTGGGTGCCGGCTAACGCAGACGAAGCGGCTGATTACAGCAACCGCCGCGAGATGCTGAAGATTACCGGCACCGGCTACTTCTTCGGCTTCACCATCATGGACAAGGTGGGCTCAACGAGCAGCCATCACCTTCTGTCTGGATTTGGCTTCGCCAGCAAAGCTGAGCTTGATGCTTTCTATGCCAAAACTCTGAGCGCCGTTGGTGATGGTGCAGATCTAGCAGCCACACTGACCAAGACCCGTGGCACCGAGTACCAGATTGTTGGTCCAATCGACCGCACCCAATCGCCTACTGAGGCATGGGACACCACCAGTAGCGCTTCGCCGTACATCTTTAACTGCTCGATCCGCTCCAACTATGGGATGGGCGGCGCCTTCATGGATGGCGGTAAGGTCGAAGGTCTTAAGAGCATGGTTACCGCCAATTTCACTGGTGTGAGCCTGCAGAAGGACATGACCTGCTGGCAGCGCTATAGCGGCAGTTCATGGACCACCACCACTTACGCGCAATACATTGCCACTGACCCTGACAACGTTCGGATGAAGCCCGAGCGCATCAGTCGTCATATTTCAGCAATCAATAATGCCTTCATTCAAGAAGTCAGCATCTTTGCTATCGGTCAAGGCATCCACCATTTCACGGATCTTGGTGGTGAGGTCACGATCACCAATAGCAACAGCAGCTTTGGCGGTTGCGCCGCTATCAGCAAGGGCTACAAAACCTTTGCCTTCCCGCTAGATCGAAACTGGACTGTTGACGCTGTTCGTGTACCGCTCAACCTAAGCGAAAAGACCGGCAACATTCGCCGCGTTTATCTCGGCACCATTGCTTCGATCACCAGCAGCAAGATCACTCTGGAAACTGCTCTTGCGGTTGACTCTACAAGTGAAACCGTACCAGCAGTCCTGCTGCGTGATGGCTACACGCTGGCTGATGGCACCCGCGTTTGGGTCGAAAACCCCCTCGGTGATGATTGGCGTACAAGTCTGACAGCATCGGCCTGGAGTGCTGCTAGCGCTGATGAGATCAATGTTTCTGGCGCCCTAGAGCAAAGCGGCACTGATGATGCACCTGGCATCAATCCTGACACTGGCCTAAGCGTTGCTGTCGGCAAACGTGTTTACGTCCGCCGTTTAGTGGACACGCGCACGCCTGAAGAGCGGCGTCTATCAATCAAGCTGAACAACACCGCAGTCGCACGCCTGCCGCAGCGTAATTTCATCGTTCAAACCGATCCAGGACGTGCGGGCGGTGCTATCGCCGATTTGTTCGGCACAACCGGCGATGATGTAATTCTGGTTGGCGCTACTGGCATTGGCGATACAACATCAACTGGTGTAGCCAAAACTTCTGAGATCACACTACGGCGTGGCTCTGCTGACGTGAGCTATGCAGTTAGTACTTTTTACCGCGCTGGCACGGTCGTCAAATATCAAGGCAAGCATTATCAATCGTTAAAAGATCAAACCACTGCAGGCTCAGGCGGCCCTGATCCTGCGACCTGGGGCGAAACCTTTGTGCATATGCCCTCTGCTTATAACGCAGAGGACAATACCGCAAACAATGCGCCGATCATCCTGTTGGATACTGACACCAGTGATGACGCCGATAGCGAAACGCTTGGCATAAACTTCACCACCGGCTGGACCTCTGCCGGCACGTTGCGCAATCAATACCGCACCGCAACGGATTATCTCGGTGTTTACGGTTTCCTCGTGGCGCTGGGCTTTAGCAGCGCTGCCGCGCATTCTGCATTGGTTCCGCAGGCTGAAGCAGATCGTGATCGTGACCCAACCAGCTCCGCAGACTTCCCGACCCCGCCATCCAGCGGAGCCGCAAGCGGACTTGGTAACTGGGCCATTGAATTCCGCCGCCCGAGTGTGTTGCGCCTTTATGGCCACGCTTGGGAATGGGCAGGCTTCCTGAACTATTCCAAAGCGCTTCCTGCGGCACAGCAGGAGCTTGGCGCACAGAATAAGTTCACCTATTACTTCACCAGTGATAGCGGTGGCCGTGTGGTGCCGCAAGGATCGAACGAAGATGGTTTCAACATCACCCCGCGCGGTCTGGAGGACATTGAAACTGGCGCCACGTTGACAGTCGATGCGATCGGCTCGGCAACGCTGGATGACTTTCAAGTCACAGATTTTCCCAATGGATTGACGGCCAGCACCCTTGAGGTGGATGAGCTGATCGTTCGCAATACGGTTGATCTGCCAACTGCTGCAACCACAACTGAGGTCGCGGGTGCGGTTGAGCTTGCCAGCGCTGCTGAGCTGCGTGATTCTGCATCAATTAGCGGCACAAATGACACGCAACGAAACAACAGCATCAACGCTGATCCTGTTGTTGTCACTAAGAAGGGACTTGAATACTGGAAGACGCAGAATCGACTAGTCAGCGCCAGGAGTGGCGTGCAATATGTTTATGTTGATCCAGTTAATGGACGCAACGTAACTAGCACCGACACGTTGCTAGCAGATCCTCCGACTTCAGCTACTGACAACAAGCCAGTCAAAACTTTGAGGGCTGCCGTCAATTATGCAAATGCTGCATACAGCCCAAGCGAGACTGTTGAGTTCCGCATTGGACCTGGTGTTTACCTTGAATCTGAGACGATCACATTTAACTCAGTGACCCGTATCCGAGCTTGGAATTTTAGTACTCAGTCTTACCTTAATGATGACCAAGCCGGCGGCACCACTCCGTTCATGGGGCAAGCTTCAGACGGCAAGTCATGGGATCAGACGCGAGCTTACTTCACTGATAGCCAGAATCATCCTATTTTTCTAACTCAGGCTAGCATGGCCTACCCTTTTACGCCAGAAAGGGCTTTTCTGAGATTGCGGCCATTAACGCTTTCTTTTCGGGAGCAGGCATCTGTGGCGGGTGTTGTTTGGTGGGGCGCAGTGGAAACTATAACCAGTGATGACGTGCCTGATAGTTTTTTTGCTGGCAGGGCCGCAATTTCTGACTGGAGGGTAGACGCAAAAGCGGCACCCGATGATGCTATTAACTATTTTATAAGAGAAGAGCTTGCGACAAGCACAAGCAGCGATATCACGGCCAACGGCCTTCAGTACATTGAGGCCAATCCCTGTATTTCTGCTCAAAAAGCGCTAACGATCAGCAACGTAGCTATTGATGCTATCTGCCCATGCGATATAATATCTAATAGCATACAAAATCACTCTGTATTCCAAACTGCAGGCGAACCAATTCTCGCCCGTGGTGTCTGGCTAATTGGCAATGTAAATATCAGCTCAAACTTGCCATCTGCGCCAAAACTTCGCGGTCAAACTACTTACCAGATCACAGGCTTTGCAGAATCTGTATTTGACATTGACCAAATTGAAAACAGGCAGGATGGTATTACTCTAAACCTTGGAGGCTTTCGTGAAATTACTGGCGGCACAGGCACCGATGCTGATTACAACTTTACGTGGAACAATATCCACTTAGTCAATAATGCAATGGCCTACCCCACCGCCGCTAATGACACTTCGCCAGAGGGCAGCGCTTGGAAAAACATTGGCCCAGCGGTGCAGGGCCTTTTCGGGGCTCCTTATTTTGTAGCAACGACAAACGCACGGCACTGGCATGCTGGTTTTGTTGTTTCGACAGATCACTATCAAGGATTTGCAGGTAAATTTGGCAATTATGGAATTTTCAATAACGCTTCTGTCAACAGAAGAGCAAAAGGTATTCACACGATAGTTAATGGTTTTACGGTTAGGTCCTGTCTCACGCATTATTTCTTGCGTCAAGCTGGGACAACGGCGGCGCCAGCTGATTCAGGCTATCCAGCAACCCCAGGGGATATTGGGTCGCAAGAGGATTTTGATGCCCTTAATGTTGAGGTAACTCCTATCGCTAGGGGGATTGATGTCGACAAACCCCTTGCCGCTTTCCGGAGCATCAAGCTATGACCTATTCCTGGACCTTCAAAAACCTGCGCGTTGCTGCTAAGCAAGGCGACCTTGCTGATGTGATGGTCAGCGTTGACTACCGCATTGGCTACACCGCCGACCGCTCTCGGTGGGCGTATCACTACGGCAGCGTGGATTTTGCACCGGCAGATCCGGCGCTGTTCACCGAATACACCTCTATCACTGAAGAGCAGATGATTGGTTTTGTTGAGCAAGCACTCGGTGATGAGTTGGCGGTAATCCAAACGGCATTACAGGCTGAGTATGCCAACCCAATTACTACCCGTTCTTTGCCTTGGGAGGTGGCGTTAGACTTTGGCGAAGGGTAGCCTTTCGTCGCTGTGGCCAACACCAAGATCACCGAGCTGACACAGCTCACCAATCCTGTCAGCACTGATGTGCTGCCGATTGTTGACGTAGGAGCAGACGTTACCAAGAAGATCAGCATTGCGGATCTGCTGAAGAACGCATCGGCTGGCACTGCTGCAGCGCCGGGCATTGCTTTTGATGGCGACACCAACACCGGCCTCTACTCCCCCGGCGCAGATCAAGTAGCCATCTCGACTAATGGCGAGGGGCGGTTGTTTGTTGATAGCAGTGGAAGGGTTGGGGTTGGCTCATCTCCATCGACTAGGAAATTTGAAGTTCTTGATTCAAGCAACACTGTCGCTTCTTTTCTGCGTAATACAACAGGCGAAGGAGCAATTCGAGTCGGAAATACTGATGGCGATATTTACATTGGCTCGTCTCAAGGCGATGCCGTTTTGCAGGCATCTTCTAACACGGGAAGATTTTTCTTTAATGCAGGCGTTAACTCAAGAATGATTATTGACTCCTCCGGCCGCTTAGGTCTGGGGACTAGTGCGCCTACGACTGGTTCACTTTTGGATGTTCGTGGAAACATATACTCGACGGATGGAACTGTTCAAAACATATTAGGGCATGTTGCGGCTCAATATGGAACAGTTGGGACCGTGAGTAATCACCCGTTCCGCGCTTACACGAATGGCAACGTTGCGTTGACCATTGATACGTCACAGCGAGTAGGGATTGGCACTACGGGTCCTAGTGTTGCCCTTGATGTTGTTGGCCAAGTTAAAGCCTCGGTACTCTTTAATGCAAATGGTGAAGGCTTTATACGAGGCGATGCGGCTGGAGAACTTCGGTTGCAGGAGGGGACGAGCGGTGTCACATTTTACAATAATTCAAACAACGCAGAACACGCCCGCATCGACAGCTCCGGCAGGCTTTTAGTTGGCACGTCTACTAGCCGTAGCGTTGGCACAATTTCAGCTCGTTTTCAAGTCGAAGGGTTTACAACTGCCGAGTCTTCGATCAACGTTGTAAATAATAGGGATAGTGCAGATGCGCCGACTATTCGATTTGGAAAGATTCGTTCTACCGGAGCCGTAGTAGATGGTGACGGCCTCGGCACTCTTGCTTTTTGCGGCCATGATGGAACAGACTTAGATACTCCCGGCGCCTATATTGCTGCAAATGTAGATGGAACTCCTGGGGCGAATGACCTTCCCACAAGATTAGTGTTCTCCACTACTGCCGACGGAGCGAGCAGCCCGACGGAGCGGATGAGGATTCACTCTACAGGAACCATAACAACACGCAGCGGCTTGAACATTGGTGATTCCACCATGGCCGATGGCGGATCATATTTGATTTTAAATGGAACAATAATTGGCTCAGGCGCAGGTACTTATCCTCTCAAGTGGGACAATACAAATGGCCGTGTGACATACGATACCTCGAGCAGATTGCTAAAAACAGATATTGAAGACTGTTGTTATGGTATAGAGACGATAAAACAGCTCAAGCCCCGTAAGTACTTTAGGACTGATGATCAACGCAATGAGGTTGGATTTATTGCTGACGAAGTAATTGATTTGCTTCCTGAGTTCGTTCCTGTTGGACCAAAGTTTATTATCACCAAAAACGAAGAAGATACTGAAAACATTCCCCTTGGTGTCAATTACGAAAAGCTAACTGCTGTGCTGACCAAGGCATTACAGGAAGCCATCGCCAAAATCGAAGTTCTCGAACAGCGTCTTACAGATGCTGGTATCACCTAGAGCCAGTAACCCTACTCTCTAAAACGTCTGGGGCGGTACACACCGCCCTTTTTGCTGTAATGTGGTAGGGCAGCGGTGCGTCAACACCCTGCCCCTGGCCACAGTTCCCTAGAAACCATGACTCAACAAGATTACAAGCACCCGATTACCCCACCATCTCAATTGGTAAAACAGTGGTGCCACGATCGGAATCAATGGACTGATTTTGAGAATGTGTTAGCTATTCGCGCCGCACAGTGGGGTGCAGATGCTGAATTGACCGCTTGCTGTGCATGGATTGGCGGAGAAATTGGTGCAACTGATCCAAATGATCTTTATGCTGCACGCCGTCCCAAGTTACAGAGCCTAAAGGAACGGGCGCTTGAAGCATTTGAGGCAATTAAATTAGAGGGTGATTCGGTTCGTGTTCACTTGAAATATTCAGACTGGGATTGCATTCGCCGCGCCCTAGAACAACTTCCTGACAACAACTAGTCGCTTCCACTTCTATGTCTGAACTTTCACTCGCAGCCCAGGAAGTGTTCTGGGCTTTCAACAAGGCAGCCAGCGGCGAGCCTGATGACTGGCACTATCTGCCTGCTGTTGCCGCCGCCCTGCGAGCTGCTGCAGATCAAGTGGTACCGGCAAACGGATCAAGAAAAAACAACGAGATTCGAGCTGAGTTTCTTGCTATTGCGGACGAGCTTGAGGCTTCGTAGCCACCTTCTCTAGGGTGGACAGCCGACCCTTCCCAATTGGCTGCACCCCTCTTAGCATTAAACAACCGGCACCTGATCATGCCTGACACCAACCCCGCACCTGGTATCGACTTCCCCTTCACTGTGTGGAAGGTCGCCAACATGGAGCGCAACCTCGACGCTATCGGCACTGTGTTCACGGTTCACTACACCGTGACGCACTTCCGTGATGGCGAGCAGGCTGGCGCCTATGGCTCCATCGGCCTTGAAGCTCCAGAGGAGGGCAGCGGCATCTCTTACGCCGAGCTCGATGAAGAAACCGTGATCGGCTGGGTGAAATCGCACTTTGGCGATGAAAAGGTCGAAGAGATTGTCCAGGCACTCGACAGCCAGATCACAGAAAAGCTGGCACCTAGCAAGGCTGCTGGTGTGCCCTGGGGCTAACGGAGCAGAATCATGCCATTAGGTTTTAAGGCTGAATACGAGGTCGCTGACCTTGGCTCACTCACTGCAGCCGGGGTCAGCAACAGCGAGATCACGACCGGGATCGACCTGGCTTTCCAGGTGACGGTTGCCGACATCGGCACCAGCGTGTCGATCCGGCTGGAAGGCAGCGTCGATGGCGAAAGCTATTTCAACCTCGACGAGAGCGAAACGGACACCGTGCTCACGGCCAACGGCACCTATGGCTATGCGCTGAATGGTTGCCCAGTGAAGTATGTGCGCTTTCGCCTGGTGAGCATTGATGGAGGCTCCCCGACGGTCTCGGCCAAGGTCGGATCAATGTGATGAAAAACCTAAGGAGCAGCATCAACGGCGGATTGCGGAGCAGCAAGCTGGGCGGCTTGACTTTGCTCAGGATCTTGCTGGCGGAATCGGGAGAAAAACTGATGACGCAAGATGGTCGGTTGATAGCCTTAAATCGATAGCGGCACAGCTACCGTGAACCTGTAGCCACTGCTGCCATGATCGAAGTCATTGCTGCAGTGGCGGGTGCATCAATCAGCGTCGCTGCCATGGGTGCCATGGGATTCAGCCGCAAGTCTGATGAGGCACGTGATGCTGTAATCAGGCTCACTTCAGCGGTGGAGCACATCGCGACACAGCTTGAAGTGCTCCATACAGACATAAAGGGCGACCGTAAGGAATTCTTCACGCGCATCTCGACGGTTGAACAGCGCGTGTCTAGGTTGGAAGGAAGACCACCATCCTGTTGATCCATGGACATCATCAATCACCCTGCCTTCTGGATCGTGATTGCGGCAGCGTCTGAGCTGATCGCTCTGTCGCCCCTGAAAGACAACAGCATCATTCAGCTGGCATTCCATGCCCTGCGTGCAATCAAGGGAAAAAAGCTCTAGGTAAAACCTTGGAGCAAGCAGCGCGGGAGTGGTGGTTCGAGACCATGCTCCCCGGCAGGTTGGACGATGCTGAGCGTGATTGGCACGCAGCGCAGCCTGCTGACCCTGAGCCGGTGATCACGCATGAGCCGGTAGATGAAACGCTGCAAACGGGCGACAGCCGCCTGCTGGGTGGCGCGATGGAGATCAAAGCCCCATGGAAACGAGAATGAGCAACACGGCGCCGATCACCCTTGAGCAGCTGTTCAGGTACTACAAGCAGCTGCCACATCAGGCCGCGGCGATTGACCTGCTCGAGCAAGACCTGGCGGTGAATGGCTACCAAGCCGCCATGCGACGTGATCGTGCATGGTTCGCTACCTGGAGCCAAGACGGCAAGCAGACGGATCTGGCCGCGGCTATCAAGATCATTAAAGAGTTTGAAGGCGTACACCTATCGGCCTATCCCGATCCGTTGAGCGGCGGCGACCCGTGGACGATCGGTTATGGCACCACGCGCTATAGCGGCGGTGTGCCGGTCAAGCGCGGCGATCGGATCACGATGATCGA